>ERZ780178.364-NODE-364-length-35325-cov-50.690218_pt1 | contig 35325 bp, 31 predicted proteins | sample MGYA00511018_ERZ780178 | MGnify/ENA primary metagenome ERZ780178 (study PRJEB29588, sample SAMEA2151439) | human gut metagenome | biome: human gut; feature: human-associated habitat; material: faeces | place: Denmark | collected 2008/2010 ...
TTATGCTTTTGGGCTCAGGCGAACTGGGCAAGGAGTTTACCATCGCCGCAAAGCGAGCAGGACAGTATGTCATCGCTTGCGACAAGTACGACAATGCACCAGCCATGCAGGTAGCCGACGAGCGAGAAGTGTTCTCAATGCTCGATGGCGACGCATTGACCGCTGTGGTTGAGAAACATCACCCAGACATCATCGTGCCAGAGATTGAAGCTATCCGCACCGAGCGTCTCTTCGACTTCGAGAAGGAGGGCATTCAGATTGTACCTTCTGCGCGTGCCGTGAACTACACCATGAACCGCCGTGCCATACGCGACCTGGCTGCCAAGGAACTGGGTCTGCGCACAGCCAAGTATTTCTATGCAAAGACTTTCGAGGAATTCAAGAACGCTGCCGATGAGATTGGTTTCCCATGCGTAGTAAAGCCATTGATGAGTTCCAGCGGTCATGGTCAGAGCTATGTTCACAACGACGATGAACTGAAGGAGGCTTACAAGGAGGCGATGGAGGAAGGTCGCGGCGACGTGAAGGAAGTAATCATCGAGGAATTCATCGACTTCGATTCAGAGTTCACCCTCCTCACCGTAACCCAGAAGGATGGTCCTACCCTCTTCTGCCCACCTATCGGACACGTACAGAAGGGTGGCGACTACCGTGAGAGCTGGCAGCCATTCCAGCTTCCAGAGGAGGCTTTGAAGAAGGCTGAACATATTGCCGGCGAAGTAACCAAGGCGCTGACCGGTGCTGGTCTCTGGGGCGTAGAGTTCTTCCTGAGCAAGCAGGGCGAAGTCATCTTCTCAGAGTTGAGTCCTCGTCCACACGATACGGGCATGGTTACCCTCGGTCACACCACCAACCTGAGCGAGTTTGAGCTCCACTTCCGTGCCGTGATGGGCTTGCCTATCGCCGGAATCCATCTGGAGCACATCGGCTGTTCTGCCGTCATCCTCTCTCCTGAGGAAAGCACAGAGCCATTGAACTACAACATGCTCGATGCGCTGAAGGAGGATCATACCCGCATCCGCATCTTCGGAAAGCCAGAGGCTCACGTAGGTCGCCGCATGGGTGTCGTTCTCTGCTACGGCGAGAAGGGCGATGACCTGAATGCGCTCCGCGACAAGGCAAAGCGCCTGGCAAAGACCGTCCTGGGCACCGACCCTTATATGAAGAAATAAGATTCATGAAAGAAATAGGAAAAATCATCCGTTTCCAGAACACGCATCAATCCGAAGACTTCCAGGCTACGAATGTGGAGGATTTCAAGGATGTGCCCTTTCACATCAGGCGCACCTACTGGACTTACGATATTCCGGCAGGTGCTGCCCGCGGAGGGCACGCCCACAGGGAATGCCTGGAAGTAATCATCGCAGCCAGCGGTTCCTTCACGGTTACGCTGGATGATGGAAACCGGAAGCAATCCTATCTTCTCAACCGCCCCGGTCAGGGACTACTCGTCAACACAGGCATCTGGCGAACGCTGGAAAACTTCTCAGCCGGTTCGGTCTGTCTGGTCCTGGCTTCGGAATTGTACGAAGAAGCTGATTATATCTATGATTACGACGAGTTTCTCAAATACGCAAGGCATCCTATTTGAGAAACTCCTCAAATACGCAAGACATCATGTTTGAAATCATCAAATACACTCCCGAATATCGCCAGCAATGGGATGCGTATGTGGCAAAAGCCCGAAACGCTACGTTTCTCTTTTACCGCAACTATATGGATTACCATTCCGATAGGTTCAAGGACTATTCTCTCCTGTTCTTCAAGAAGGGAAAGCTCCATTCCATCCTGCCAGCCCATCAGGTAGGCAAGACCCTCTGCTCGCATTTCGGACTCACCTACGGCGGACTGATCATGAACATCCACGTCACGATTTCAGATGTCTGCCAACTCTTTGAGGAACTGAATGTCTATCTGCGTCTTCAGGGTTTCGAGAAGGTACAGTATCGTCCTATTCCCTGGATCTATCATCTTCATCCTTCAGAAGAAGATCTCTATGCCATTTTCTGGAAATGCAAGGCTCATCTTTCGCTCCGCAATATCGGCACCACCATCTTCATGCAGCAGAAATTGCGCTGGCGCAAAGACCACCTGCGCCGTCTGAAGAAGGCTCATCAGAATGGAGTGACCGTAGTGAGAGGTGCAAGCCTGTCGGAATTCTGGGAGGTATTGAATGAGAACCTGGAAAAGCGATTTGGTGCCAAACCGGTACACACGCTTCAGGAAATGGAACTCCTGAAAAGTCGATTCCCCGAGAATATCATCCAATACAATGCTTATCGCAACGGGCACATTATAGGAGGCCTCACCTTTTATATTACCCAGCAAGTGGTACACGGACAATACAGTTCTACCAACGATGAGGGAAAGGAATTCGGAGCCATGGAGGCTATCTACGAACAGATTATGTATCATGACTACCCCGATTATCCCTATCTGGATTTCGGCAGTTCTACGGAACAGCAGGGAGCCTGGATCAATGAGGGCCTCATCGCCCACAAGGAAGGTTACGGAGGAAGAGGCGTGGTTTACGACACCTATGAATGGAGAGTATAAAGAGAAAACCCGAAGTTCACACGATAGTGAGCTTCGGGATTTATGTTATGGGAGTTAACAGGTTAACAGTTAACAGCCGTTTTTTTAATACAACACAACTGTCACACCACGGGCAGCTTGCGCACCCATTACCAGAGCCTGCTCGATATCGGCAGTCTTGGAAGGACCGCTGATGAAAATACCGAAATTATACTTCGGATCCATCTCGATACGGGCATAAGCCTCGTGCATATTGTTAACTACCTTATCTTTCTGAAGGAAAATCACGAGATATTCGGAGATGAAAAGCACCGCCTTCTCCTTCATAGTCTGAGGAATCCAGACGCAGCCATTCTCGGCAACACCCACTTCTCCACGGACAATACCCACATCGGTACCATTCAGGTCGTTGGCTTCAGCCACGGTATCAGGATTCTTCTGCGCGATGGTAATCTCAGGCAGGTTGGAAGCAAAGACCTTCGCCTCCGGATAAGCCTTCTTCACCAGCTCATCCAGGCTCTCGCCCGCCTCAGCCTCTATCACGTGTCCACCCACAGACTCAGTCATCTCAATAAACTGCTTCAAGGTATCCTCATACTGGATTCCCTTGACATCTACGGCAGGCATATCGAATTGAACGTGCGTATTCTTACGCAACTTGTTCAGGAAATCTTCTTTATTCATTGAACTTTGAAATATTTACTTTTAAATCACTTCACCTTTCCTTCTTTCCAAAGCTGATGGAAACTCTTCTTTGCAAACGTAGGCATGGCGTGACCGATACCCCACGCATTCCAGTTGCTGAAGTGCGTGCAGCACTCAGGAATCAGATTGACAAGTGGCGCAAACTTCAAGGCTGTGGTGTAGAGCGCAGGACGATCGAAGAGATATTTCATGCCATTCGACATCGCCTTCTTCACAGGATCTGCCTTGCCCAACTTATCCAGACTCTGGCGCCAGACGTAAATCTGAGAACCAGGACCCACCTTGGAAGGGCAGACATTGTCGCAAGACAAGCACAAGGTGCAGGCTGAAACATTGTCGCTGTACTTCTGAGGATTCTTCAGCATTCCCAGATTCACACCGATAGGACCCGGAATGAAATAGGTGTAGCTGTATCCGCCTGAACGGCGATAAACCGGACAGGTGTTCATGCAGGCTCCGCAGCGCATGCACTTCAAGGTCTGCCAGTGGTCCTTGTCGGCGAGAATATCGCTTCTGCCATTATCCACCAATACCACATGCATCTCGGCACCCGGACGAGCCTGGCGGAAATGAGAGGTAAAGGCGGTGGTAGGCTGACCGGTTCCGCAGCGGCAGAGCAGACGCTGGAATACAGCCAATGACTTATAGTCAGGAACCAGCTTCTCGATACCCATCGCCACGATGTGGAGCTTAGGCATGGAAGTGGTCATATCGGCATTACCCTCGTTGGTGCATACCACGCAATCGCCGGTGGCAGCCACGCCGAAGTTACAGCCGGTCATACCAGCTCCAGCTTCCATAAACTGGTCGCGGAGATGATGGCGGGCGCAGCGGGTCAGATAAGTAGGATCGTAGTTACCGATTTCCTTGGAGATTCCCTTCTCCTCGAACATCTTTCCCACTTCCTCACGCTTCAGGTGGATGGCAGGCATCACGATGTGACTTGGCTTCTGGTGCAGGAGCTGGATGATGCGCTCACCCAGGTCGGTCTCTACCACATCGATTCCGTGCTTCTCCAGATACGGATTCATCTCGCACTCCTCGGTGAGCATCGACTTCGACTTCACCATCTTCTTCACGTTATGATCCTTCAGGATTCCGAGCACAATCTCGTTGAACTCCTGTGCATCCTTTGCCCAGTGCACCTTCACCCCACGGCTCTCCAGGTTCTTGGAAAACATATCGAGGTAATCGGCAAGATGGGTGATGGTGTGCATCTTGATTTCAGACGCATGCTCGCGCAAGTCTTCCCACTCAGGAAGTTCCTGCGCCATCTTATCTCTCTTCTGACGAACAGACCAGAAGGTAGCGTCGTGCCAGGTGGTCTTCTCTACGTTCTGCGTAAACTTCGCAGCTCTCTTGGAATGTTCTGTACTCATAGTCCTGCAGCTAAAATTTGAACAACATGGATAAACTTGATCGGCATATTCTCCTTCTTGGCAATACCCGCCATGTGCATCAGGCAGGAAGAATCCGGTCCGGTGACATATTCGGCGCCCGTAGCCATGTGGCGCTTGATCTTATCCTCTCCCATTCGGGTAGAAACGGCAGGCTCCTCGATAGAGAACATACCGCCGAATCCGCAGCACTCATCCTTGCGTTCCGGCTCGTGGATGGTAATGCCTTCCACCATATTCAACAGGTCGATAATCTTGTTGAATGGCTTGATGTGTCGCTCTGATGGAGACGACAAACCCAGTTCCCGCACACCATGGCAACTGTTGTGCACACTCACCACGTGTGGGAATTTTCCCGGCACATGATCCACCTTCAGCACATCGTGAAGGAACTCCACAACATCCATGATCTTCTTTGATGAAATACACTCGTGCTTACCCTCCAGAATCTTAGGGTAATACACCTTTACGTAAGCGGCACATGAAGCTGAAGGAGCTACGATATAATCGTAATCCTTGAACAGCTCATCAAATGTCTCTATGACCTTCTCCGACTTGTCCTGAAAACCCGCGTTAGCCATCGGCTGACCACAGCAAGTCTGCTTTTCGGGATAACCGACATCCAGTCCGTAGTGCTTTAGTAACTTGTATGTAGCCACACCCGCTTCAGGGTATAAAGCATCCACATAACAAGGGACGAATAATCCGACTTTCATTGTTTTATAATACTCTTGTTAGCTATTGTTTTATTATTATCGAAACATTCTGCTACATTTTCTGTAGGCGCTGCAAAAGTAACAAAAAAATAGCAGAAATGAGACAATCCCGAAAGGATTTTTAAATAATTGATGTTATTTAACTGTAAAGAATGGCAGAAAATTTGGATGATTCAGATATTTAACGTATCTTTGCTGCCCGAAAGAGTGTATCTTCCTTAGTAATCTGACTAAGAAACTAAATAGATACTAAACAAGACATTTTCAGAAGAGACTTTTTATTATTAAGAATAAACTTATAGTTAAATAACATGATGAAGAAACAGCTTAAGAAAGTCCTCGTTCTGGGTTCCGGTGCTTTGAAAATCGGCCAGGCAGGTGAGTTTGACTATTCCGGTTCGCAGGCTCTCAAGGCGCTGCGCGAGGAGGGTATCAGTTCCGTCCTTATCAATCCTAATGTTGCTACAATTCAGACGAGTGAAGGTATTGCTGACAAGGTTTATTTCTTGCCGGTGACACCTTTTTTTGTAACTGAAATTATCAAGAAGGAGCGCCCTGACGGCATTATGCTGGCTTGGGGTGGCCAGACGGGTTTGAACGTGGGTACAGAACTCTACCTCAGTGGTGTGCTCAAGGAGTACGGTGTGGATGTGCTGGGTACCTCGGTTGAGGCGATCATGAACACAGAAGACCGCGACCTCTTCGTAAAGGAGCTCAACAAGGTTGACCTCAAGGTGCCTGTTAGCCACGCTTGCGAGAACATGGAGGAGGCTGTGGCTGCGGCACGCAACATCGGCTACCCTATCATGATCCGTTCTGCCTATGCGCTGGGTGGTCTCGGTTCTGGTGTCTGCAAGACCGAAGAGGAGTTCAAGGAGATTGCTGAATCTGCCTTCACTTTCGCACCTCAGGTACTCGTTGAGGAGAGCCTGAAGGGATGGAAGGAGATTGAGTTTGAGTGCATACGTGATGCGAACGACCGTTGCTTCACCGTTGCCTCTATGGAAAACTTCGACCCACTGGGTATTCACACCGGTGAATCTATCGTGGTGGCTCCTACCTGTTCTCTCACCGACGAGCAGGTGAAGATGTTGCAGGACATCGCCGTGAAGTGTGTGCGTCACCTCAACATCGTGGGTGAGTGCAACATCCAGTATGCTTTCAATGCTGAGACCAACGACTACCGTATCATCGAGATCAACGCTCGCTTGAGCCGTTCTTCTGCCCTCGCATCTAAGGCTACCGGTTATCCGCTCGCCTTCGTTGCAGCTAAGATTGCCCTCGGTTATACACTCGACCAGATTGGCGAGATGGGTACTCCTAACTCAGCTTATGTGGCTCCATCACTCGACTATATGATCTGTAAGATTCCTCGTTGGGACCTGACCAAGTTTGCCGGTGTAAGCCGCAAGATTGGTTCTTCCATGAAGTCTGTAGGCGAAATCATGTCTATCGGCCGTTCATTCGAGGAGATGCTCCAGAAGGGTCTCCGCATGATTGGTCAAGGAATGCACGGTTTCGTTGGCAACGACCACACCAAGTTCGACAATCTGGATGAGGAGCTTTCCAACCCTACCGACCTCCGTATCTTCGCCATCGCCCAGGCTTTGGAGGAAGGTTACACCATCGAGCGCATCGAGGAGTTGACCAAGATTGATCCTTGGTTCATCGAGCGCATGAAGAATATCGTAGATTACAAGCACAAGCTTTCTGAATATAATACTCTGGAGGAGATTCCTGCCGAGGTATTGCGCGAGGCTAAGGTATTGGGCTTCTCTGACTTCCAGATTGGCCGCTTCGTATTGAAGACTCAGAACACAAATATGGAGAAAGAGGTGCTCGCAGTTCGTGCCCAGCGCAAGAAGCTGAACATTCTTCCTGCCGTAAAGCGCATCCCTACCGTGGCAAGCGAGCATCCTGACCTCACCAACTATCTCTACATGACATACGCTGTAGAGGGTTACGACATCAACTACTACAAGAATGAGAAGTCTGTCATCGTTCTCGGTTCGGGTGCTTACCGCATCGGTTCTTCCGTAGAGTTCGACTGGTGTTCAGTAAACGCCATCAACACAGCCCGCAAGTTGGGTTACAAGTCAATCATGATCAACTACAACCCGGAGACCGTATCTACCGACTACGATATGTGCGACCGTCTCTACTTCGATGAGCTTTCATTCGAGCGTGTACTCGATGTCATCGACCTGGAGTCACCACGTGGTGTGATTGTTTCTGTAGGTGGTCAGATTCCTAACAACCTGGCTATGAAGCTCCATCGCCAGTCGGTGCCAATCCTGGGTACATCTCCTGTGAACATCGACCGTGCCGAGAACCGCGGCAAGTTCTCTGCCATGCTCGACAAGTTGGGCATCGACCAGCCTAAGTGGAGCGCCCTCACCTCGATGGAGGATGTTCAGAAGTTCATCGACGAGGTAGGCTATCCTGTGCTCGTTCGTCCATCTTACGTTCTTTCCGGTGCAGCCATGAACGTTTGCCACAACGATGACGAGTTGCGTCGCTTCCTGGAGGCAGCGTCTGAGGTTTCCAAGGAGTACCCAGTGGTTATCTCCCAGTTTATGACAGAGACCAACGAGATTGAGTTCGACGGTGTGGCTCAGAACGGTGAGATTGTAGAGTATGGTATTTCAGAGCACGTAGAGTATGCGGGTGTTCACTCTGGTGATGCTACCATGACCTTCCCTGCTCAGCAGATTTCCTTCGCTACAGCCCGTCAGATCAAGAAGATTTCACGTGCCATTGCCAAGGAGCTCAACATCTCGGGTCCTTTCAATATCCAGTATCTGGCTAAGGGTCGCGATGTAAAGGTAATCGAGTGTAACCTCCGTGCATCCCGCTCATTCCCATTCGTGAGCAAGGTATTGAAGCGCAACTTCATCGAGACGGCTACCCGCATCATGCTCGATGCTCCATATCAGAAGCCAGACAAGTCTTCCTTCGATATCGACCGCATGGGTGTGAAGGCTTCACAGTTCTCATTCGCCCGCTTGCAGAACGCCGACCCAGTTTTGGGTGTGGATATGAGTTCTACCGGTGAGGTAGGCTGTATGGGTGATACTTTCGAGGAGGCATTGCTCAACTCATTGATTGCCACCGGCTACAAGATTCCTTCAAAGGATAAGGGCATCATGCTTTCAAGCGGTGGTGCGAAGGAGAAGGCTTCTCTGCTCGATGCAGCTCAGGCGCTGGTGAAGAACGGTTATACCATCTATGCAACAGCCGGCACAGCGAAGTTCCTGAACGAGAACAACGTGAAGGCTACAGCCGTAGGATGGCCTGATGAGGAGCACAAGGATCTTCCTAACGTGATGCAGATGATTGCTGACCACAAGTTCGACCTCATCGTCAACATCCCTAAAAATCACACCAAGCGTGAGTTGACCAATGGTTACAGAATCCGTCGTGGTGCCATCGACCACAACATTCCTCTGATCACCAATGCCCGCCTTGCTTCAGCCTTCATCGAGGCATTCTGCACATTGAGCCAGGATCAGCTGCAGATCAAGAGCTGGCAGGAGTACGAGTAATCTCACGCAGATTACGCTGATATTTATAAAATACGCCCTGTAAGGCAAGGCACAAGTTCTAGATTGTGCCCAAGCCTTACAGGGCTTTTTTTATTCCCGGCAATGAGAAAAAGAAGCCGAAATGATGGCTATCTCATTATTTTATTGTACCTTTGCAAACAGAAATAAGAATAAAGAATGATAGTTTGTATAGCAGAGAAACCTAGCGTGGCTAAGGACATCGCCCGAATCATCGGGGCTACGTCGGCACGCGACGGTTATATGGAAGGTAATGGTTACCAAGTAACATGGACCTTCGGCCACCTTTGTGAGCTGAAGGAACCGGATGATTATACTCCAATGTGGAAACATTGGAGCCTTTCGGCTTTGCCGATGATTCCACAGCGCTTTGGCATCAAGCTCATCAACGATGAAGGCATCAAGAAGCAGTTTGCCACCATCGAGAAACTGATGCAGGCTGCCGACAGCATCATCAACTGCGGTGACGCCGGACAGGAAGGAGAACTCATCCAGAGATGGGTGATGCAGAAGGCGCAGGCGAAATGCCCCGTCAAGAGACTGTGGATTTCATCCATGACCGATGAAGCCATCAAGCAGGGATTCCAGGAACTGAAAGACCAGGGAGAATATCAGTCGCTCTATCTTGCCGGACTTTCCCGCGCCATCGGTGACTGGATTCTCGGCATGAATGCCACCCGACTTTATACATTGAAATATGGTCAGAACCGACAGGTGCTCAGCATCGGCCGAGTGCAGACCCCTACCCTTGCCCTCATCGTAAACCGCCAGAAGGAAATCGACAACTTCGTTTCCGAACCTTACTGGGTACTCGCCACCATCTACCGCGACACCCAGTTTACGGCAACCAGCGGCAAGTTTACCAGCAAGGAGGAAGGCGAGAAGGCTTTCAGCACCATCGCCGGCAAACCCTTCACCGTTACCGATGTAAGCAAGAAGAAGGGAAACGAGGCGCCCCCTCATCTCTACGACCTCACCTCGCTGCAGGTGGATTGCAACAAGAAGTTCGCTTACTCTGCCGATATTACGCTGAAGCTCATCCAGAGTCTCTACGAGAAGAAGTACACCACTTATCCTCGTGTAGATACCCAGTTCCTGACGGACGATATCTATCCGAAATGTCCGCAGATTCTGAATGGTGTGAGCCAGGCAAAGATAGCCAGTCAGCAGAAATACCTCCCGCTCATCCAGCAGCTCGCAGCCACCGGCAAGAAGTTGCCGAAGAGCAAGAAGGTTTTCGATAACAGCAAGGTAACCGATCACCACGCCATCATCCCTACCGGAGTTCCGCCAACCGGACTCACCGATATGGAGGCGAATGTCTATGATCTCATCGCCAAGCGATTCATCAGCGTGTTCTATCCGGATTGTAAGTTCTCTACCACCACCGTATTGGGCGAGGTAATCAACGAAGACGGACCAAAACCGGAAAAGATAGAGTTCAAGGTGAGCGGCAAGGAAATTCTGGAACCAGGCTGGCGAGTAGTCTATGCCAAGGATGCGAAGAATGCCGATGACGACGATGCAGATAACGCCAACGGAAACGATGGCGGAAATGCAGGCGATGGAACCGGAAACGGCGCCAAGAAGGAAGTGGTAGAAGAGCGAACCCTCCCTTCTTTCGTGAAAGGCGAATCGGGAGACCATCAGCCTACCCTGACAGAGAAATGGACCACGCCACCTAAGTATTACACCGAAGCAACCCTGCTCCGTGCGATGGAGACAGCGGGTAAATTCGTGGAAGACGAGGAACTTCGTGCTGCTTTGAAGGAGAACGGCATCGGTCGTCCATCATCCCGTGCCGGCATCATCGAAACCCTCTTCAAGCGCCACTACATCCGCCGCCAGCGCAAGAACCTGATGGCAACCCCTACAGGTATCGAACTCATTGACACCATCCACGAGGAACTCCTGAAGAGCTGTGAGCTGACCGGTATCTGGGAGAAAAAGCTCCGAGACATCGAGCACAAAACCTACGATCCAGCCGAATTCATCAACGGCCTGAAAGAGCAGATCAACCAGATTGTCATCGATGTTCTATCGGATAACAGCAGCCGAAGAGTGACTATCATGACGGAGGAAGATCTCAAGAAAAAACCAGAAAAGAAGAAAACGGCGGCAAAGAAGGCTGAAACAAAGAAGGCTGAAGCAAAGAAAAAGGATGCAGCGACTCAAGATGCAGCACAGCCTGCTTCAACATCACAAGCTCCAGCCGACCCAATGGTAGGCAAACCTTGTCCGCTCTGCGGCAAGGGCGTCATCATCAAGGGCAAGACCGCCTATGGTTGCAGCAACTGGAAATCCGGCTGTCAATATCGCCAGCCATTCTCGCAGATGTAATTTTCCGGAAAAATATACAGACAATAAAGCCCTAATTATAATAATTGCGTATCCCTTTCGTTATTATCATAATTAGGGCTTTCTATTTCTAAATTATATGAAGCAGATTAGATATTACCAAATCATAACAGCCTTTTGCTGCCTCCTTCTGATAAGCTGCGGCATTGACAAGAACCTGAAGAAGGGAGAAAAGTTCCTTTCTTTAGGCGAATACTATGATGCTGCCGACCAATTCAAGCAAGCCTACACCAAGACACCTCCCAAGGAGCGTGAAAACCGGGGAAAGCTAGCCTTGAAGATGGCCCGCTGCTACAACAAGATCAACTCCACCCCCAAGGCAGTGAATGCTTACCGCAATGCCATCCGCTACAACCAGGCTTCACTCGATGACCGTCTGGCTTACGCCCGTCTGCTCCTGAAAAACGGCGAATACAAGCAGGCAGAAAAGGAATTCAGAATCCTCGTGGATTCCATGCCCGACAATATCCTAGCCCAGAACGGATTGAAATCTGCCCAGATGGCTCCCGGCTGGAAAAAAGCCGGAAGCAGATATCAGGTAAAGAAGATGGATGTCTTCACCTCCCGAAGAGCCGATTATTCACCGATGCTCCTGGGCGATGAATACGAACAGATCTACTTCACCTCCACCCGCAACGACGCACAGGGAGATGAACTCAGCGGAATCACCGGAACCAAGGCTGGCGATATCTTCTATTCAGAAAAAGACGATAGGGGAAAATGGAGCAGACCGGAAGCCATCGCCACAGGTCTGAATACCGACTATGATGAGGGAGCCTGCTGCTTCACTCCCGATGGCAAGGAGATGTATCTCACCCAATGCGTCACCGATCCAGCCTCTCCCCGATTTGCCCAGATCGTCACCTCTTCCCGTTCGGATGCTGCCTGGGGAAAGGTTCAGAAACTGGAAATCACCCAGGATACCTTGAGCACCTACGCCCACCCTGCCATCAGTCCTGACGGCGAATGGCTCTATTTCGTTTCCGATATGCCGGGCGGAATGGGCGGTTACGATATCTGGCGTGTGCGCATCACTCCTTCAGGTCTGGGAGGTGTGGAAAACCTCGGTACCCCCATCAATACGCCGGGCGACGAGATGTTCCCTACCTTCCGCCCTAACGGCGACCTCTATTTCAGCAGTAACGGCCATATCGGAATGGGCGGTCTCGACATCTACATTGCCCGAATAGACGAAAAGACCCAGCAGTATAAGATAGAACATCCCGGCTATCCCCTCAATTCAGAAGCAGATGATTTCGGAATGACCTTCGAGGGATCGCACAACCGTGGCTTCTTCTCTTCCAACAGAAAAGATGGCCGCGGCTACGACCATATCTATTCTTTCAATAATCCGGAGATTGTCACCACGATGAAGGGATGGGTTTACGAAAAAGACGGCTACGAACTTCCTGCCGCACAGGTGATGGTAGTAGGCAACGATGGCACCTACAGGAAACTGCCGGTCAAGAGTGACGGTTCGTTTACGCTGCCTATCCATCCTAAGGTAGATTATCTTGTAATGGCTTCCTGCAAGGGATTTCTCAACCACAAGGAGGAGTTGCGGATAGATTCGGCAAAGGAGAGCAAGGAGTACGTGCTCCAGTTCCCGCTGGCTTCCATCTCAGCCCCAGTACTCATCGACAACATATTCTATGATTTTGACAAAGCTACCCTGACGCCAGCCAGCACACAGGCTCTGGATAAGCTAGTAGCCTTACTGAAAGAGAATTCCCACGTAACCATCGAACTGAGTGCCCATTGCGATTACAAAGGCAACAGCGAGTACAACAAGCGATTGTCTCAGCGCCGCGCCCAGTCGGTAGTGGATTACCTCATAGCTCACGGCATTGAAAAAGATCGCCTTACCCCTGTGGGATATGGCAAGGAACGCCCGAAGACAATCCGCAGGAAGCTCACGGAGAAATATCCCTGGCTGAAGGAAGACGATGTGCTCACCCAGGATTTCATCCTCAAGCAGACCAGAGAGCATCAGGAGATATGCAACCAGCTGAACCGCCGCACTGAGTTCAAAGTGCTCCGCACCACCTACAAACTGTTTTGACAACGAAGAAGATATTTCCGTACTCATCTCAGGCTCAGGAGAGATTATCCGTGGATAGACAATCTCTCCTGAGCCTATTTTTATTCCACCTTAATGCAGCCTTGATACTATCATTTGCTAACGTAAAAGCACAAACAATCTTCTTGTCATCTCCTGTTGTGGAAAAATAATAAGTTTTTCCCAACAGCTGCTCTGCATAAAGGAATGCATCTTGATAATACTTGCGCAAGCTACGACCTTTACGGTTTTGGTTGTAATCCTGCATCACTTTTTCGAAATATTCCCTTGTTTCCATTATCAAACTGTTTTGATTACGGATGCAAAGGTAATATATTATATAGGTACCGCCATACGGGCTAATGGTGATTTACCCTTTAGGTTTCTGTCCCCCAGAGCAGGGGGAACCGAAGGGGGCGTAAAGACTATTGAAGGTAGGTTTTCGAAAGACAGCTTCAGAATTCGTTTAAAGATTTCTTTAATAAATGTTTTAAGAATTCATCCAAACCAACAACATCAAGACCAGGAAATTCTTTCCACTTTATTACGTCATAGTGATGATCTTCGGTAACTATATACCTAGCACCAGCAGTTATTGCACAATCCACAAATTTATTGTCATCCGGATCTTTTTGAATCAAATTGAAATCAAAATATACGGTTATGAATATAGTATAAGGATTACTAACAATTGCATCAATGATATATTTGGCAGTCTCTTCATTGGTCAAGAGATTTAATATTTCCTCATATTCGTTTAATATGGAGGTAGTGACGCACAAAAGATTAGTACCATCAAAAAAGCTATCCCAGATTCGACGATATGGGCTTCTTGGTGATATACTCTGTATAAGACAGTTAGTATCCAATACAATTCTTTCCATAAAACCTTACTTTTTCAACATAGTATGCAAGTCTTGATGACGTAGTTCATCAAGCTTTGCCTGATTCAGCTTCCCTGAATTCCAAAGACCTTCTAAGCAAGCATCTGCTTTTTTGCGAAAATAATCACTCAAAACAGTTTTCACTTCAGAAAGTCTTTCTTCTGAACCATCAAAGGCAAACATCTTCAACAAGTGTTGCTGAACCGGATTAAATATTGCTGTTTCCATAAACTTTATATTAAACGTTCATACTCTAATGCAAAATTACGCTTTTTCTTCGAAACCACCAAGAAAATCACAAGAAATCTGCAACTCATCAGTCAATTCCCCCAAAATCAGTAATCTATAAGCCCACAACTACAAGCCGTAGCAAATTACCCCAGGCGGCCCCAGCCCGCATAACCTGGCGTAGACCGCTTTGGTCCGCCACCCTTACAGCGTAGCGGTTCTGAGCACCGGAGGGCGGTTACACCCTCTCGTTCCTGAGTTTACAGGAGTGCTTTCTCCAATATCGTTTGGCTCACGAGTCACAGCCTTCGGCTCTCCTTCAAATGGTATCTCTGGCATCAAGTCCATCAACTTCTTCTTCATGCCACGATGATTGGGGTATTGTCCTGCTGTCTCTTTGATATAGCGGCATACCTCTTGGCGTTTCTCCTCGTGGTTCCATATCTTGACATCTCTCTGAACTCAGAGGTATTCATCACCTCTGCCTTCAGATGCTTCTTGATTACTTTTGTCAGATAACGCCGCCATGCCTCCTTATTCTCTTCGGTAACGAATGGCGGACATTGCTCACCATAGAAGGTGTGCCAAGTGAATGGCTCGAAGTCGAGATGCCAGAGGATATGATAACAGACATAGAAAGTGCAACCTTTGAAATTTAAGCATTATGATACAGAACAAATTATTCCGTGATTGCCTCTCTGCGATACCTGCCGAGCAAAAGGCTGAGTTCGATTCGTCTTTCGGTATTGCCGAGCGCATTAGTGAAATTCTGAAAGCCAAAGGACTCACCCAAAAGGATTTTGCCCGCTTACTCAACAAGCGAGACTCAGAAATTTCAAAATGGCTAACAGGCAGACATAACTTCACGACTCAAACCATTGCTCGTATAGAAACAGCGCTAGGAAGTAAACTCATCAGCATAGCCCATTGATTGGGCTATGCTTTATTTCTTCTTATTCCAAGACATTCCAAACAGCTCATTACCACCAGGAGCCAAGCTAATGACTTTATTATCCTCAACAATTTTTTGTGTAGTAATATTGAAATCTGCTAATTCATCGAATGAAATAAAAATCTGTTTATTCTTTTCTTCAGAATATAAATTCATAATGGCATCCATTCTCCTTTTATCTATATTTTTAAGCAATAAAGTATCGTGGATAATAAAAGGCAGAATAGTTTTTTTCAATATAGCTAAATCGAATATCACAAGATTCTTATAATTTGTCCCGGTTCCACTATCATCAGTACATTGGTATGAATAATTTTTAGAAGAAAGAGAGAACACCGGAGCCTGTTTTTCCTTACCTTCTATTTTCTCATTCAACAATAGGATTTCATTGTTCAACTGATTTTGAATACCAGCGAGAATCAAATTTTGTGTATTTTCAAACATTTTTGAAGCATCCTTCTTTTCCTTTTTCAAATCTTCTCGCTTTTTGTAACCAGCAATTGATTTTTCTTTATCTTCAATATTCTTTCTTAACTCTATCAATTTATCCAAAACAACTTTGCTTGCATTGTTTATTGTAACGACAGAATCTATCTCTTTTTTTAGAACTTCCTCCTCTTGCTCTATTGTTAGAATTAGATTTTGCTCCTTTTTTATTTCTCCAAAGATAGTACTATGGAGTTCATTTACCAATCCTTCATGAAACTTATTGATTTTCTCGACTTCTATTATATTTACAGAAGGAAAGTATTCTTTTAGTTTTTCTACGTTTATTGTAACTTTACTTTTTAGTTTTCCGATATTAGCTTGCAACTTACCTAATTTATTTCTGTGTGAAACTTTCATTGCTAAAAGTTTTGCCAACTCATCTTTTAACACTGATATTTTCTGAAACTGAATAGGGGTTAATGTAGATGTATCTGTCAATAACTGATGCTCAAGATTCAGGCATTCAACCAATAGTCTTTCAACCTCTTTTTGTGCTATCTGCACATCACTTTTCTTAGAATATGCATTAACAAAATTCATCTTAGCAGCATTACAGAAAGACTTGTATCTTTCTTCACTATGCTTTTTAGCTTCAACTCTACTTTGTATCTCTGGATATTTACCAAAAGTCTTGATCAAACATAATATGGAGTCAGAAATTGATTGTTTAGAAAAACTACTCAACACTAATTTTTCATCGTAATTACTTTTTCCATAAATACGTGAATACAACCCAACCAACTCTCTAAAAGATATATTCTTTTCAGCAATACAATAATCATATAGAAGACGTTTTTTGTATTCTTCCAAAGTTATTTCCTGCTTATCATTGTAAGACTCATCCGTTATGAATATTGTTTGACTTTGTTCGGTTTTTCTTTTGAAATGGAACAACTCACCTTTAAATTCCAAACAAAAGCAAATTTCATGTTGTCCAATATGATCAATAACATCACTTTTTATGTAAGTGTCACCTCCAAAGACATAATCTATAATTAGAAGCATTGTGCTTTTACCTATAGAATTTGAAGCATTATTGTCACCTAAAACAACATTTAATCCTTTGTGAAACTTGATTGTCTTTTGTTTTATAACTGAACTATATATTTCCTTTAACATGATTTCTCTATAAAATAACATGAATTACATTTAATGGACTGTATAGCGTAGAGGCAAGTTAATGCATCTATAAAATCCACCATATCGATAAGCGGCAGAGAAGATTTCAGCTCATTCAGAAAAATTCCTTTCGCTGGAATACGCTCCATTATTTTGAACATTATTCCAATTATACTCTCTGGCACTGTATACAATTTATCGGGATAATTTTCCATAAACATCACAATTTTGAATAAAATAAGAAACAACAATTCGAGCAACACTATTTGCACATTGAGTCTTTTTCTTTACCCATTGAACAAGAGTCTCAAAAATGTCCTCTTGATCTAACTGTTGCCTCACCGCCTGACAATAAGAATGTTTAAAAGACGAAGCTATCGCTTCAAAGCTAGCATTATCTAAACTTTTAAACAAGTCCTTTATATACAAGAAATAGCTTGATACAAGCCCTTCAACATCATTACAAAGAAGATTATTAAATGGAATTTTCTCTTTTATACTCATCACGTTATACGAAAGTGGCTCACATTTAGAAAGAGCATCATTATCTGTTGCTAATGAAGATATTTTTTTTACCACATCAAACAATTCGTCTTCTATCATATTATGTGACAAATCAGTTTTTGCATTACAGCTTTTTAATAACTTCTTTTTCAAGTTTAGCATGTCATAGTACTTTTCGACAGTTTTATGTTCGTCGTACTCTTTATGACAATCTCGACACAGTGCTATTTTGTTTTCAAAACACTCAGAGTCATCTCCCAACACCTCCACATCTGCCAGTATTTTCTTTTCTTCTTCCGTGGGTCTATTAGGGAAAATGTGAGCTATCTCATATAACTTTTTCTTGTCAGCTGAAAAATTCATGATAACTTTTCCACATTTAGGACAACAGTTTTCCACCTCTAAGACATATCGCAAACTTTCATTTCCTTTTGGATTTTTTCTTTCTATGCAATATGTCGCTACATTTATTGTTCTTCCATTGTGTATCATTATTTCATCAATTGTCTCATTACATCTTGTTTCATCATCGTCAAAGGACGCTTAAACACATCCTCTGTATCAGCATAAGTCCCCAAGATAAACCTATTTATGTCGAAACCATCTTGGAACAAGTCCTTGAATCCATCTTTCAAGGCAGCAATCCCAGATGAAGAATAAATATTGTGCCTCCAAAGCAACTCTCTTATTTCTTCAGAATGTTCCTTATATATGGCATCAATGGCAAACCTTTTGTTAAACTCTTCTGCAAGAGTTCCACCATACCTATCTTTCAACTCAACATGTAAACCACCACAAACATGACGAAGTTGAAATTTTAGCAAGTCATCCGTAGGAAGTTCAAAATAAAGCGGTTCCAAATCATCACCATTCTTGGCATAAAGAGTAAAATCTAGCGGATATTTACTTTTATGCTTATTACAAGAAGAGCAACAAGGAATCAAGTTATAGAAATTCGTACAAAGATATGGATAGGAACCTTTTGGCAAATTATGATCCAACTCATAATTCGCCCTCAATATTGCAGGACGAGGCTGTGGCTTTCTTCCTCTTCTTTTACCACGTTTTTTTATCATGGCAGGAGTCAATGCCGGTTCAGTTTCTGCTGTTATAGCAAATTGGGCATTACAATATACACAAGTCTTAATACCAAGAGTATCATTGCGCATATAATCGGGAAATATATTTTCCCTTACTCCCTTATAATCCATCGCCTTGACAATTAGGTCTGCAAAAGAGAAAGAATCTGCTTTGGCTATTTTTACAGCCGCATTTAAATATTCTGGCTTCAAGACGAGTTCCATTCGATGGATAACACCCTCATATTGCCAAGGCAACAACTTATTAATGCTTGAATATAAATCAATTATAGTCTGTATGTATTCTGCATATTGAGGAAAATCCGTTGCGGAGAAAATTCTTTTCCTATTGCCTTTGGGATTGGATTGTTTAGCTGAGAATACAATTTTTGTTGTATTTTTCTTCATTGCTTCCTTTAAATCTTTCAGACTATTCAAAGGCTTTGCACTGAGTTTTTTACCTATTTCCAAGCCCTTGGCATATTTCTCTGCCAACAATTTGATTTCTTCATTTACAACAATTTTTCTCATGACTTATCTCTTTTCAATCTTTCAAGTTCTTGTTCCAGCCAAGATCGATAGGAATATTTGTCCTTCATCTGCTTCTTGGCTAGAAGTAGTCTAAGTTGGGAGACCACAACTTCATCGCCCAACGTATCGATAAATTTTGTTGCAAGTCCGATGTCCCACTCAAACGTCTTTGTATCGTCTGATCGTAAGAAACGTATAAGAGATTGAATTTTTCTTTGAATATTTTCTCCCATAAATCCGTTTTCCAAGAAGAAACTTTGATGCAGAATGTCATTTACATTAGCTCCTAATGTATTCACAAACGAATCCGTATTGGTAACAGCTTCCCCATCTTTCAGGTAAAGTATATTGTTTTTCGGAACATCACTCAAGATAAAAGGAGAATGAGTAACCAACAATATATTGATTGATTTTATAGGATAGCCAATCTTGAGCCATGATAATCTGTCAAGCAAATCTGCAATAAAAGTCCTTTGATATTCAGGGTGGCTGTACAGTTCAACCTCATCCAATACCAAATTGACATGTTTATAAGACACGCGACAAGCATCATCTTCCACGCTTTCCAAGTTTTGAACGTGATATAATATAGCGCTTAAAGAGTACATCAACTGTCTTTCACCACTACTCATACTCGTAAATGAGAATTTATCACCCTGTCTTAAACCAGTCAAAATCTCTGCCGATTCTTTTTCAAACAAAACATCGATGTCATAAAACGAAGGTGGTAACAGTTCAAATGCTTCCCGATAAGAAGACATGATGTTACTATTGTGAATGTTCACAAGGTTGATTTCATGAACATCTGAGCCTCGCTCATATATACTATGCTTGACAAACTCCATGCATTGCCTCAATTTATATGTTATATGAGATTGGTCTTCTGTGACTTTCTCTAAATACATATCAATCCTGTCTGGGAGCAATTCACGTTTGAAATCCGCATAAGCAAGTCCTATTTTCAAGGTTTTATATGCCATATAGCTGACGACATCATTATATAGCTCATCACCCAAATATGATCTACCTTGTATTGAAGACTCATAAGCTTTTTTAAACTCATAATAAAAGAATTTCATCTCTTTAAAGTTTTTCCACTTCTCAATCTTGTCAACAAGCGAACTTTCGTACTCGGGGTGTAACCGGTAGCGCAACCTAGCCGCCCTATAGCCTGGAATAAAGTTTTTACATTTGGAATCAAAATAAAGAGCTAAGGCTGATAGTCTCTGCAAAGCAAGACCATTTTCTTTGTTGATATCAATATTTCCATCATGTCTGAAAGGATTCAATGACATCGGTGTCAGATACGCATCATTCTTGTGAAACAGTCCATCTATCCAATATCCATTAACAGACTTGTCTTCTGGATTTTGATAATCCTGCTTATTAAAGCTATACAGACTATAGTTAAGTGCTATGGTATAAAAGAAAAAATCATGCAATATCTTTCTTACATTTACACCCTTGCAACTAACAAGTTGTCCATCGGCATATAAATCTGTATGGATATTTTCGCAACGGATCTCGAATATTCTACCATCCAGTTCATAAAACAAACTGGCATAAACGCCTTTAGCAGCATAAAGTTTTACACCATATTGTTTTACTGTCTCTCGTAGATGACTGAATGCAAAATTATTGATGATGGCATACATGAGATCCAACAAAGAAGACTTACCAGAACCATTTTTTCCTACTATACACGAGATAGAGACCTTTACCTTAGAGGTGCTTTTCACCTGATAAAGTCCATCCATCGCTTCGTTAAGGCTGTCCATGACATTCTGTTTTTGAATTGGATAAGCAATGCCTCGACAGAAAGGATACCATTCATCTTTAAGTGATTTACTAATAAAAGGATGAATATTTTTTTGATCTATATGTATTCCTATTAATCGCATATCTCTTTTATTTTATAAGTAAAAACTACTATCCCCTAAAACAAACTCATTAAAGGGTAGAGAAGTATTTCCCAAAAATCATCACTCTTTCAACCTCTCCCGACACCAGTCAAAGAGTATCTATATTCTCCTATAGAATGACATCGTCTTACGTATAGCTGATTATATCTATCATCATCCGAAGCCAAGCCAGCCTTCATGTGTAGCGAGTTCGTTCTTCGGTTATAGTAGATGATACCATTTGCATGGCAAGCACTTTAGCAGTTATTGTTGACTCATATTTTCTTCCATTGTTAGTTGTTTAATTCCTTTGTATCCATAATTCTGATATTCAAGAATTCGGAAGCAAAGGTAAATACTTAATGTGTGAAACCTTACGCTGAAATGGTGATATACAGATGAAAGAGCATCAGGATAAGATGCTTTCAACATTATCACTGCGAAAACTCCCGATACGAAATAGCCCTCAATATAAATCATTATTGTTTCCAACCCCTACTCTCCTTCAAAGTAATTTTTAAACTTCACAATGGGAGTTATATTCGGTAAATAGTGTTTAAAAGCCATTTTAAACTGTTTTTCTATATCATCTTTACACGCCTTATCAAAATTATCAACAATATACAATGCAGCATCATGCATAGGCATAACAAGTTGATACCTGTTTGAATAAATGGAATTCTCTACATTTAGCAAAGCCTGTTTGAAAATCAAGGAGGAAGTACTTTGAATAAGATGGTTTACAACCCATTTGTTTTCACTAGTAGCATCCAACATTCTAGCATTTCCTAATGGAGAACTAACATAACCTTTTTGAGAATACTCATTTATAATTTTATCTATTTCTGATTGCGGACAATACTTTTCAAAAAAATTCTTTGCACCATCAACAACTATACCTCCATAAACAAAACAATAAAAGTAAGTTTTGGCCATATCCTTATCTACTTTTGTCAAATTCATCAATTCTTCATAGATTGTACCCTTATTGTATAAATCTATAAGATTTTTATTTTTTGTAATTCCAGCCAAAATTCCAGCTTCAAATTGACTATAATCTAAATAGATGTATTCCTTATCTGGATCCTTCAGAAATTTTCTGTATTCTCTTTTTAAATTCTGCAAAGCCGGTTCCCTCATCATTATCCTTCCTGTGGCAGAACCAAAACCTTTATATTGAGGTTGACATCTTCTGTTTTCAGAAAAAGATGACATATATATCAAAGACTCGAAGGCCTTCTCTGTTTTATTCAACTGAATATAAGTACTTAATTCTGGATGTTTTTTTGCCAATATTTTAAGTTTATAATGATCAATTGTCCACTGAGAAATATGATGATCAAGCATATATTGAGTAACGTCTGGTACAACCTGATTATACTCTATTTGAATTTTATTTTTCAGATGATACATCTCAGAAAAACAATTTTCACATTCATCCAAAATTGCCTCATGGTTTACATAGAATCCTCTGCGCTGAGCTCTAAATAATAATGAATTGACAGGAATTTCTATCTTCTCTATTCTCTCCCATTCACCATTTCCCTTATTTTTCATTTCACAGAAGCACTCCTTTAAAAGAAGTAATACCGCATCAATTTGATTCTCTTCTCCTTCCAAATCTTTATCTAGATAATACTTGATCATTTCCGCTTCGTTCCATTCCCATTTATGTATATCCACATAGTTTAAGGATTGTCTAATTTCCTTATCCAGACATTCAAAATCTAAGATCTTAGCCATACAGCCGTCATCAAGACAGCTTAACAATTCAGATACATGAGGAGTCACAAACAGACAGTTCGGATACAATCGGTTTTTCTTTATAGTCTCTATAGAATCACTTTCTTCAGCACTAATGGCATAAGCAACCTGTTCATATACTACTACGATATAAATTTTCATAAGCCAGAATAAAATTCAGGAAACAAACTACTACTACTTTTTAGATAAGTAGAACTAATACGATGAAAATAGATTAAGCCTCTTTCTTTATGCTTATTCAAGAAAGAATGGCATACCTGTAAATCGCTAGGAAGTACAGCTTTTACCGCATCATCTATCGCCTCACTCTCAATAGCCCGACATGCAATCAACGCACATCGTTGCTGAACATAACCATGAATTTGCCCATTTCTCAATTTATGCAATAAGATTCTATTGTATTTAGGCTTGATTGTTGCCATATAAATCATAATAGCAGCAACTTCTATTCTTCTAGTTTCATCATTAGAATCAATCTGCTGGGCTGCATACTTTAGTAATTCTGGAGTCTGATATTTGAGATACGCCAATAACATCCACAGATTGTATGTTTGCCATTCATAAGTAAAATGTCCTTTCATCAGAGAAGCAGCTATCTTTTCCTTTATGTTACTGATATCTCTAGCCTTACTTAATGAAGCCAGTATTTGACACAACAATGGCGTTAAAGAAGGATCATTCTCTTGCATATCTACAAGTTCAAGCAGAGCATTAAGAAATCCCTCCCAACCTGTATATAGTTTAATTGGACAAGTACTAAGTATATGCAAACAGAATTTCAGCGATCTTTCTGCTCTATCAATGTCTTGCGCATTTCTATTAAACAATGCCTGATTCACCTCCTCCATTAGTTTAGCCATTGCGTTCATACGTCTTGCCTTTTGATGACTGCGCATTAGCACATAAATCATTTGCTTGGTGTGATCATAAGAATAAATGTTCTCCCTGAAACGAAAAGTTTTTTCCTGGTCATCTAAGCTTATGAATTCCACTTTTTGAGCATTTAGGACCAAGCCGATAGAACGCAATTCTTTCTCCATAAGTTGTAGCAGATGCCTAGCTTCGTAAACATCAGCTGCAACGAAGTAGATATCATCCATAAACCTACAATAATTCAGAGCTCTTGATAGCATAAATTCATCAACATGGCTTACATAGAAAGTTGCCAACAACGAAGAAGCGTCACAGTTTTGCGGAATCCCCACCTTGTTTTCAGGCTCATCAATCTGCTGTAAGAACCCATTAAAAAAAACTACTGCTTTTTTTTCTTCATTTGAACTAGCTATCTCATATAATAACCTGATGAGAATTTCCTTGTTGATTGTATCATAATAATTGAGTAAATCAACTTTAACCAGGCAGCCTTTTCCTTCCTCGATCCAATCCTTGATAAGATAATTCATTTTTATCCACTGCTGGACCCCATTTACTATCAAGCCTGGAACATTCTCCTTATTATATCTAGCCGAAAAGACATAAGGGCTCAAGTTTCTATCTATAGCAGGACCTAGGATTTGCAGTAAAGAAGTGTAAACAAGGCGGTCTATGAATCTACCTATCATAGCCTTTCTTAAGATAAGTGTTTTTTTAGGCAAATAAGCTATTGGCATTTTTTCAGCCTTATAGTTTATTCGATTTTCTTGAATTGAGAAATATTCAAGAACAAATGCCTTATTACACATATCAGCATAATGCAAAGGATCGAAAAACCAATCATCTCTCAAATCATATCCAAGATTATCTATACCTCTGTAGAAATCAAATGAAACCCCATTAACCAGAACATCGCCTATATTGATGATTTCTCTATTATCTGAAATCTTTGAATATTTCGACTCATTCATTTCCAGCTGAAACCATTTACGTGCTTTCAGATCTAAGTTAACGATTCCCCAGTCTATTTTAGACACGCAAATCTCATTCAGCTCAAAGTTTTGTAACCTATATGAAGCAATCACTCCAATCAGATATGGAGCAGATTTCAAGAATATTCCAGATCCGGAAATCGCATTAAAATGAGCTATGTCTTTAACAGCATCCTTTAATCTCAAGCAAAACTGCTCATTGTCTTTTACTTCAAAAGTCAGCTTAGTTCGCTCATCCCTCAATATTGTTGGAAAGGATACCGATTCACACAAAGATTCATTTTCTACATCCATAATATTCCGGACATATATTCTTTTAGCTTTAGGCATCCATTCCTTGTCAATCTTCAAGATGGCTAAATCCATTTTATCCGAGCAATACAATCTGTTTGCCAAAGAAGCTTGCTTCACTATAAGCTCTTCTAACTTAGACTCAAGTAAATACCTCTTTACGGTAATATCACTTAGCCTATTAATTGCAACAGTTGAATTACCCTCCTGGAATATATGTTTCGCCGTTATGATGTAATTGTAATCACAGGTAGGTGGAGTTACATAGATAAAACCAGATCCGCTTTGCATAGATCCAGCTACTAACAGAGATATACTACAAGAGTTATAATTATAGTTCAAAGATTCGTTTACCATCACAGAAGAAATGATTATTTTGCATATCTTGTTCCGAAATATTCAGTTTTGGAAACAAGTCTGTATAGTAATTAAGATGAATTCGAATTTTTTCGGTCGCCTTTTTTCGCCCCCACTTGAAAATCTTCATTAAAGCCTTTTTATCAGGCAAATAATATCTATCCCCATTAGAGCAAATCACATAGTCAAAACAAACAACCAGCTCTAGAATATCCTTTGTTAAATTTCTGTAGCTGCCGTGATGAGGAAGCTTGATTAGCTCAAAACAATTAGAGTTTCCCTTTTCCAGATATTCTCCGAGAGCAGCAAACAATTTATCAGGAGTAGCATCACCCGTTAAAAGCACCTGTTTGTCTTTGCCGATATGTAGAACCAATATCATTGATTGAGCATTTACAGGAGATACATCCTTTACTTTGTCATCAACAAAAGGTTCCAGAACTTGAAATGTACTTTTCCAATCACAATAAACACTACTTAAGTTAGTATTTTCAGCGCTTATTTCAAATATTTCACCTCCATAAATCACTTCCAACCATCCATCATTTCCAATATTGAATTGCTTACCTGTTTGCACTTCAGAAATCCAATTTACATCATTTCGTATAAGCAATTCTCCCATTTTCAATGCCTGATTGGCTGATAACATATACGGATTTCCTTTAGCCCCTATTTTAGTTGCATTAAACCACACTTCGCCAATCATATTTTTTAGCGATACAGTTGAGGACAGTTTTGATAAGATTTTATAAATTCCCAATATATGGTCTTCATCGTAATGAGTAATTATTAGCAAATCGATGATTTCGTGATTAGCTACAATTTCCCCAACCAACGACTCCAACTCCTCACACTTTGGTCCACCATCGATTATAACATGGTGCCCATCGTGTTCTATGTGAATGCCATCGCCATTATAAGCTTGCAAAAAAGTAATAGTCATAAAAGTATTCATATAGTATCCTTTGTCAAGAGGACGAAATAATTATTCTTCAGAATCTTATATATCGCCAATACTGCATCCCTACTATATTACAAGCAGTAACACATATCAGCATTTTTGAAAAAAGTTATTTTGTATAGTTTTGGTGCTGAGTAAGCCACCATACAGCGTCCCCACTATTTATCAGCGGTTTAACCGTACCTGTATTTTTGAATAAAGTGTAAATCACCGTTAGAACGTAACTACTGATTTTCAGCAGTTAGCACATCCAACATTTTTCAAAAAAAGCATATTATTAATTGGTATTGCCAGAGCTGCCAATTAGGCAGCCTTGACATTCACCTTTTTGTTTGTTTGAGTTATAATTACATGGGATTAGGGACATGATAAAATTTTCGAAAACCAACCCGTCCTTCCTTACCGTTAAGGAAGGCTCCACCTTTCTCACCAAGCCTCTCTTCCCTCAGGGACGAGAGGATGTAACCGCCCTCCGGTGCTCAGAACCGCTACGCTATAAGGTTGGCGGACCAATCAAAGGTCTCGCCATATTGTGCGGGATGGGACCGCCTTACTATAGCTTGCTGATTGGGACAGCCAGAATAGCTCCTCATTGCAGTATCGCTCTGCGCTTGTCGTCGCTCGAATGGGGAATATTCAGGATTGTGACAGCATCGGTCTATGGGATGACCGCATGACCAATGTTCAAGCTTCAACATATTAGTAGCTACGCCACCTTTATTGGTTTAAAATATTCAACAACTCAGCAGGAGTATAAACGGGTAAAGAAGAATTCGTAAAATCCTTCTTGTTACGAGTTACAATACAATCTCCCTCAGCTCGCAAAGCTGTGGCATTTTGAGTTGCATCTTTCATAATCCTTCCAATCAGAAGAGAGCATTTCAATTACCGTATTGCCTTGCAAGTCCAAAACATCTACAAAATTCGACACCGCCAGAAGAGTTTCTTTTACATCTTGATACTCATACTTGTGTGCTATATACATGGCTGTAACATAAGACAAAGCTGATGTCATCAACTTTATGTCTCCTGTTATTCCAAGGGCAAAGAGTTTATCTGCATCTTCAGAAAAGCCCTCCCGATTTACAACGAAATCTATTAAGACATTCGTATCTACAAAAACTCTCATAATGCATATTTTTTATCAACCAACGCATCTAAGCTATTTTCATCTGCCGGTATCGGCTTGCCACCTTTTGCCTTTAATGTTTTAACATAAGACAAAGCATCATTAAACTCAGCAGTTTCTAATAGTTTTTGCTTAGGTTGTACCTTTTGCAAAAACAAAGAAATCGCCTTTTCTATTGCAGTTGTCACACTAATATTATGCAATTTGGCATAACTTTCTGCACCTTTATATATATTGCTGTCAATTGCTATTGTGTTCATAATTGTATCTCCTTTTTTGTCTGCAAATATAAGTTTTTTCCTCGAAACTACCAAATTTTTGGGGGAGTTTTTGCTTCTTGCTCTAATCTCCCCCAGATTAACACAGATTTCTTAGACTTATTCGGTCTCAGGTGATAAATCCCACTCTGCTCCTATGGATTCTATCACGAATCTTTCGAAGCTTGCCTTGTAGCCACCTTCCATCGGGCAGGGATCGTTGGGATAGATCTTGTGGTACTCCTCTTCTATGTTATCCAGATAGTCCATTATCTGCATCACCTGGTCTCTGGTGCAGTGAAACTTCTTCAGCGAAGAACGAAGCAGACTGTAGGACTGGGTGTTACGGGCATAACCCTCTTAAACATGCTTGACTGAATCCTCATTCATGTGGCCAGCCACCTTGAGGGTGCGTACCACATTAGTACTGTCGCCGAGGATGGTATCCGTCAAAGCGCCCAGTGCCTTTTGTGTTTTTGTAAATCGTTTCATTTCTTAATATATTTAAAAATTCTAATCTTTTCTGTTAAGCTATCGTAAATTACCGCATTTTTGTACCTATATATGTAGGTACAGGATTCCAGGCAGTTTCAATCTTTTTTCATAAATTTGCAGCAGCTTTCAAGAACAAGGGCTGAAGCAATCTTAAGTTACCGAATGGTGAACAGCGGGGTGAACACTTGCCCCAAGCATTCACCTTTTCGGCTCCGGGGTGAACCCTAGTAAAAAGAACTTTGTATATACAGCGCATGCTAGAAATATAAAGAGTCTCTATTACAATGGGTTACGGGGTGTTTTTAACACATTATTAACGCTAAAGGTTGGCATCGGGGTTCACCCTTCACCGACTTCATCGCCAAGTGTTCACCCACACTCTTAGTTAGAGAACGTTGCAAACAAGAAAATAGTATAAACAACAGACAATTTTAATCAAATGGAAAAAGAATCAAACACCAACTGTATGGAAGAGACAGCCACGATGCCATCGTACTTCCCTTGCATCAAATCTTCGGAGAGCCATCGACTCGTCGACTGGCTGTATCTCAAGAGCGTGATTACCTCTAGCACAGAGCTTCGAATGATGACTGAGACTTACCGCAAGCGCCTCGCCATCAGCAAGCAGTTTGCCGACCAGTACAAGCCTGAGATGCCTGCCATCACGGTTTCGGCGCTCATGGACGGCTACGGCAGACAACTTGCCAACTTCCTCAAACCGACCTACATGCTCCAGCTCGACTTCGACCATGTGAAGAAGGAAGATATGGAGCATCTTATCCTACTGGTGAGAGGCGACCATCATACGATGGTAGAGTATATCACCGTGAGCGGCAGGGGATTCAGAGTGTTCTGCGCCTACCGTCCTGTAGATGACGACGACATCAGCGTGCTGGAACTCTTCGATACCGTGCTGCAGAAGGCGATGGCTTACTACACCCAGCTCCTGGGTATAGCTCCCGACAAGCAGTGTGTCGATATCACCCGATGCGCCGGTCTTGCCTACGACCCGGATGCCTATTTCCGTTGGGATGCCGAGCCTTTTGCCTTGGGACCGAAGGACCTGAAGCCCCTCTACATGAAGAAGGCGATGCAGGCGAAGTATTCAGCCAGGCGAAACGCCAAGGGCGGCAAGCGAAACATCAAGGTGAAAGAGGTGGCGGAATCAAGCGACAAGGGTGCGCCTACCATCGAGGAGGCGGCTTCCCACATCAAGGAACTGCTCGACTTGTGGGGCTATCGATTCGAGCCTGAGCATCACAACGAGTACGTGTGGCACTTTGCCGACATCTGCATCTACTATGGCATCCCGCTGGAAGAAGCCCAGTCCTACGCCGACCGTGAGTTTGGCACCAGCTACCAGGATACGGCTTCCGTCGTCAAGTCTCGCTACAAGCATCTGCACAAGTTTGGCATCTGGCATTTCTATCGCCAGGGCGAGGGTCGCAGCGGCAAGCCATCAGTAAGACGCATCAAGCAGTGGCTACTCACCCACTATCTGTTCCGCCGAAACGTGCTGACGGGATTTTACGAGGTGGAGAGCCGCATCGTTTTAGACGGCAAGTATCCAGACTGGGTCCGCATCGACGACAACATCGAGAACTCCATCTGGAGCGAGATGGACGAGTCGGGACAGCATCTCTCGGAGAAGACCTTGCACAACATCATCAACAGCGACTTCAGCGAGCCCTTCGACCCCTTGGTCGATTACCTGCGCAGTCTGCCGAAATGGAAGAGGGGAGAGGATCCCGACTACATCGACCAGCTTGCCGACCGCATCGAGGTAGAAAACCTGCCCGCCAACGAGCATACGCAGAAACTCTTCCGCTATTTCTTCAAGAAGTGGCTGGTGGCGATGGTAGTGGCGTGGGTAACACCGAAGGTGGTGAACCAGATGATACTCATCTTCGTGGGCAAGGGCGGCATCTTCAAGACCACGTTCTTCCAGATGCTGTTGCCCCCACTGTTGCGCCAGTACTTCCTCAACGACTCGACGGGAGCCTACACAGACAAGGACTTCATGGAGGCTTTCAGCAGCAAGGCTCTGCTCTGTCTTGACGAGTTTGAGATGGTATTCGGCAAGAACCTGAGCGCCTTCAAGAGCAACATGACCAAGGTGACATTCTCCATCCGCCGACCTTACGACAAGTACCGTTCAGAGATGCCCCACCGAGGATCGCTCTGCGGCACCACCAACAACCAGCAGTTCATCACCGACGAGGAGAACCGCCGCTACTGTCCTTGGCTGGTAAAGAGCATCGAGAGTCCGATAGAGCACCCGATAGACTACGACCACGTGTTTGCCGAGGCAGTTGCACTGGGTCAGGAGGTGATGAGCCATCCTAAGGGCGAGCCCCTGGAGTGGACATACTGGTTGACGAGGGACGACATCGAGCTGATGCGCAGCCACAACCGCCTCTTCATGGTAGCCAACTATGCCGAGGAGCAGATACTCCGTTTCTACCGGGTACCGGAGCCAGATACGCCGATACAGTTTATCAAGTTCCGCTACAGTGCCGAGATACTGGAGAAGATAGGTGTGAACCCTGCCCTTCGCCAGAACCTGAACAACCAGAACATCGGTAACGTGATGAAGCGTCTTGGATTCAAGAAGATTCACAAGAAGAACGGCAACGGCTGGGCTGTGATTGAGAAGGAAGGTAGCGAAATCAACAATGATTCCTTCATCGATCCTAACGATACCATGGAGGATTAAGTATCTTGGTTACGATGGCTAAGTATCTTGGTTACGACAGCTAAGTATCATACTTATGGATGATATTTAAGTCGCACACGAATCTCACGGATCTCACGGATTAATTTTTTCGTTGCAAGCAACGGGTATTCTCATCTGGTCTCAATGGAAAAACTCCGAAGGAGTCGAAAATCCGTGAGATCCGTGAGATCCGTGTGGGAAAATTAAACATTAAACTTTAAAATAAAGACAATGGATTTACGAAGTTACACCAAGCAGGAGTTAGCCCTGCTCTATTTTCCGGATTCCGACCCGGACGTGGCAAGAGCCCATCTGATGAGATGAATAGCAAGATGCACCCAGCTCTATGAGCAGCTGCTGAAGAGTGGATACACCAAGAACAGCAAGGAGTTCAATCCCCTGCAAGTATCCTATATTTTCTTCCATTTGGGAGAGCCCTGATATTTATCAGTGATAATCGTTGAGTATCGTGGAGCAACATTTAGCAACGGTGAGTTGGGAATGAGAAATGTTGTATCTTTGCATTGTGATTCAGAAAGAAGAACATTAACCATTAACACTTAAAAACTATGCTGCTTTACGTACTAAAACTAAATCAGAACGCCAAGATGCCAGAGGCATACGGCAAGTACTACGCCTATCCAGTCATCACTCAGACGGTAGGTATCGACGGCCTGGCCGGACACATGGCTAGCCACAACACTCCTTTCTCCAAGGGAGCCATCAAGGGCATGATTACCGATATGGTATCGTGCATCAAGGAACTCACCTTGCAGGGTATCGCTGTGAAGATCGACGATCTCGCCATCTTCTCCATCGGTATCCGCAACAAGGAGGGAGCTGCCTCGGAGAAGGAGTTCACCATCGCCAAGAACATCGACGGTTTCCGTCTCCGTGCTCGTGGCACCGGTGAGTTCAGCGCCAAGACCATCAACCTCGATGCTACGCTGAAGAAGGCCACTGCTCTGTTAGGGGATAGCACCACCCCGGATACCGACAAGGGAGCCACTGGTGGCGACAACACCAGCCAGGGCGGTAGCGGAACCACCGGAGGTGAAAACACCGACCAGGGCGGTAGCGGAACTACTGGAGGCGATAATGTAAACTTCTAGTAGTCCTAGCCTCCTGGCATCTGAAACAAGAAGAAGCGCATCGGCAGGATGCAGTCCGGAGTAATCCGAGGGCACATCAGGAATGAGTTCATCACTCAACATTCAACATTGTCAAATCATCGCCCTGAACGGATACTTGCTCATCCTGCCCGCTTTCTTTTTGTCTCCCACACGGATCTCACGGATCTCACGGATTCTTTTTCGTTGCAAGCAACGGTTCTCACCTTGCCTCACAGTAAAAACTCCGAAGGAGTAAAAATCCGTGAGATCCGTGAGATCCGTGTGGGAAAAAATCAACATTAAACATTCAAAAATTAATCATCATGAAAGTAAACTGGAAATCCGTCATCAATTTCGTCATCACTGTCCTCACCGCCGTTCTCAGCTCCTTCTGCATGCAGAGCTGCGCCAACCTCTAAGTCGCTCACGGATCTCACGAATCTTTACATCACTAGGCGATGAATACCTTTTGCCATGTCATCAACATTAAAGTTTACCAATAAGCCAACTTTCTTATGTGCGATTTTGAGATACGTCATCAACTGCTTATAATGTACAGGATGTAATTCTTCTACAGATTTCAGTTCAATAATCACCTTGTCTTCGACAAGAAGATCCAACCGATAATCACACGGAAGCTTTACTCCGTCATAGATGACAGGAAGCGGAACTTGCTGTTCTACCTTCAAGCCCTCCTTGCGAAGCTGATGAACCAAAGACTCCTCATAAATCTGCTCAAAAAGACCTGGTCCCCAATAGTTGTAAACTTCAAAGATTGCACCGCGAATCTTATAAGTCAAATCGCCATATAATAACATAAGCCATAAAAAAGACTCACAACCATCTTAAACGGAAAATCCGTGAGATCTGTGAGATCCGTGTGCAAAATTAAACATTAATTCTTAATAATCCAAAGAAAGCCATGAAGAATCAAAGAAAAATCAATCTGATCGTGGTACATTGCAGTGCCACACGTGTAAACCAGGACTTCCCAGTTGAAGCCTTGGAAGCCTGCCACAAGGCCCGTGGTTTCCACTCCATCGGTTACCACTATTACATTACGAAGGATGGCATAGTCTATCCCTGCCGTCCAGAAAACGAGGTGGGTGCTCACGCCCGCCACTACAACGCCCACAGCATCGGAATCTGCTACGAGGGTGGTCTCGACGAGAAAGGCAAGCCTGCCGACACTCGCACTCCAGCCCAGAAGGAATCTCTGGAAGACCTCCTCTACAGTCTCGCCCTCGACTATCCCGATGCCGAGATCCTAGGCCATTGCGACCTCCCCTGGGTTCGCAAGAGCTGTCCTTGCTTCGATGTCAAGGAATGGCTGAAGGAAATCGACTTCCATCTCTAGAAAATGCTCCTCATCTGAAAACAGATGGGGAGTTTTTGTAAGCGGTCACTTTAGGTACGTTAAGCCATAAAATGAATGCTTTTTTATTATCTTTTAAGAAAAAATCATTTGATTTTATGCCCAAGCAGTAACAGTAGCCAGCTGCCATCTATGAGCAAGTAAGTCTACCAATTTGTCCTTTGCCGTTTTCTTGATCCTGCGGAACACATCACAAAGATACTCCCCAGGATCCAAATTGTACTTTCGGATACTTGCCTTCTTCGTTTATATTCATTTTGTCCCAAATTTAAAATTCGGGGCAAAGGTATATATTTTTATTAACGTACGCAAGACGGCCTAAAGTGACTGCTTACGTGTATTTTACATTGCTTTTTAACTTACTTGATAAGAATCAAATCAAAGTACATTAGACGAGTCTTTAATGGCTTATCAGAAACAATACCTCTATATGATTTTTCCTGCTCTTCTGTGCTGAACATAAAATCAAAACCATTCTTCTTATAAAATGCTACAGGCACATCTTCATTATAGGCATCAACTACCAAATAACGACAGCCCGTTTTATTATATGGCTCAACAAACCAGGACTTAATAAAGTCCATTACTTCTGTTCCTATATGAAGATGTTGAAATTTTGTCGAAATTCCCAATCTTCCTATAAGTACAGCAGGATATATCAAATCCTGTTTTATATGAGGAACATGCTTTCCAACCTTTTTCTTTCTCGCATTAGGCAAGTACTTCGTGAAAATACTGGCATTTGAGACCGTAAAGGCACATACGATATCAGCCTTTGATTCCTCAAGATAATAGCAGTAAGATTTACCAAACAAGTTTTCGGCATAAGCCACAGCATCATTATGGAAGAATCCATCCAAGTCTTCATTGCCACATGAAAATGAAATAGATTCTTCCAATATTTCTTTTGTCAATGGTGAAAACACCGTTTTGTCTGCTAAAAATCCCATAATACTAACTTTAAAATTTTGCTTTTGCCAAAATAGCCTTCATCTCAGCACGTTGCTTTGAGAAATCTATGCTACCACGCTTCTTCAATGTTTCTTCAGCTTTTTCTCTGAAAGCTAAAGCCTCATCACCTGTCAGCATAGGGATACCACTAATTGCTAATGCCATAATCTTATCTCCTATTATTTAGTTTATATTTCTGCCGCCAAAATTACGCTTTTTTCTCGAAACCACCAAGAAAATCACAAGAAATCTGCAAGTTATAAGCAAATTACTAAAAAATCAACTGTAAACTATAAACTGCTATCCCCAGGCGGTCCCATCCCGCACAACATGGCGCAGACCTTTGATGGTCCGACAACCATAAAGCGTAGCGGTTCTGAGCACCGGAGGGCGGTTACATCCCCTGCCCTTTTGGAAAGGGCGAGGGCTTGGGAGTGGGTTAAGGACCCTCCCACTGGGGAGGGACAGGTGGGGCAAATACAGCACTGTAGGGCGGTTTTCTCCCTCGCTCCTGAGGGAGGGCACTGAAGGGGGCGTAAAGACTATTGAAGGTAGGTTTTCGAAAAAAAATCCTTTTTGCCTAAAGGGAGGCAGAGGGTTTCAAAAGTGCATACCCTCCAATCACCCCATAACATACCAGCGGTATAAGAAAGGCTATCGCCATGCTGCCTGTAGTATCCGCAATATACCCCATAATTACTGGAGCAACCGCTCCACCCACTATCGTCATGATAAGCAACGAAGAAGCAAGCTTGGTCTTTGTACCCGCATCCCTCAATGCCAGCGAGAATATCGTCGGAAACATGATGCTCTCTCCCAGATACAAAGCGAAGAACGCAATGAGAGACAAGGTTCCGCTACATACCACCACGATCAGTGTGGCAACAAAGGTGAGGATGGCACAAGCCAGCAGCACCAGCCTTGGCTGGATATAATTCATGATGACACCACCAGCCAACCTGCCGATAAAGAACAGACCCATTCCGCCAAAGGCGAGATACAGACTGGCAGTCTGCTTCTCAATATGAATAC
>ERZ780178.384-NODE-384-length-34480-cov-16.084067_pt1 | contig 34480 bp, 18 predicted proteins | sample MGYA00511018_ERZ780178 | MGnify/ENA primary metagenome ERZ780178 (study PRJEB29588, sample SAMEA2151439) | human gut metagenome | biome: human gut; feature: human-associated habitat; material: faeces | place: Denmark | collected 2008/2010 ...
AGTAATAGTAAAATATAATAAATAATAACGTTTAGTATGTTATACTTATTTTAATGGAGGTATTATCATGGAGATTTATCAAAAACATAATCAAACGATAGATACAAATAAGCCAAATTCTCGTATTGTAGGAAAATCTAAAACTGCAATTTGGACTCAAATATTTTTATGGTTTGGATTAGGCGTTTTACTTTCTGGAATTATTGGATTTGTTTTCCCTTGGGCATTGTCTTATATGGTTTCAACAGTTGAAATGTTTGAAACAGTATATCTTTACTCAATTATTGGTTCAGCAATTGTGTTGTTTCCTATAATGATTGTTTTCCAAGTAGGAGCAATGAAAAACAAGTCTATTTTAACAGCAGTTTGCTATGTTATTTATGCAATAGCTTTTGGAATTTTACTTTCTTCATCGCTATATTATGCTGGAGCTGAAAATTCATTATATGCTTTGCTTATAACTGGTGGCGTAATGGCTATTCTTGGTGTTGCTGGTATCTTATTAAAAGATAAACTTGGAACGATTGCTATTATTTCAATTTCTTTAGCAACTAGTGCTTTACTTATCAGTTTAGTCAATTTCTTTTTCTTTAATGAAACTATATATTGGATTTCAAGCATAGCAATGATGGTTTGTGTACTTTTAATTGTTGCATTTGACTTTGGTTCAATTTCTAGAAGTATTGATGCTAATATTGATATGGGAAATGCTCTTATAATATATAATGCATTTAAATTATATACTGATTTTCTTTATATCTTCGTTAGAATTCTTGCTATTGTCGCTTCTTCAAGAAGAAAATAAACAACATGTTTTATATGGCCAAAAGATGTTTTTGGCCTTTTATTTTGACATTTAATTGAGGTTAATATGAAAAAAAGTTATTTGATTGTAATTGATATGCAAAAAGATTTCATTACAGGTTCACTTGGCTCGAAATATGGTCAAGATATAGTGAATAATGTAAAGAAAAAAATCGAAATTTATCAAGGAGAAATTCTTGTAACTAAAGATACTCATTTTGAAAATTATCTTGATACTCAAGAAGGAAAATTACTTCCAATTAAACATTGTATTAAAGAAACTAATGGATGGCGTTTGGTTCCTGAAATAGAAGAGAATTTAAAAAATAAAAAGGTGTTTGAAAAAAATACTTTTGGAAGTGTCGAATTAATAGAATATTTAAAAGATATTTTAAAAAAATATGAAATAGAAAAGATTGAATTAATAGGTGTTTGTACAGATATTTGTGTAATATCTAATGCGTTATTATTGAAAGCAAATTTTCCAGAAATTCCTCTTTATGTAGATTCTTATTGTTGCGCTGGCTCTAGTTTAGATGCTCATGAAGCAGCGCTTAAAGTTTTAAAGAGTTGTCAAATTATAGTTTGCTAATTTAATTTGATATTAAAGAAAAATAAAAGCTGTTGTTTTCCTAATTAAATTAGAATTTAACAACAGCTTTTTGGTTATTCAATTATAGATATTGTTTCAATTAGCTCAGCTTTGAAATTATCATTGATGACAATATGACAAGCGTTTAACTGAGCTTTTCCAGTTGTTGGAACTTCAAATCTTGCTGGCATACCAGTTGAGTTTCGATAAATAACATTTTTTGCATCCATCCCAAGAATACTTTCATAGGCACAGCATGCACCAACATCGGTCAAAAACGCAGTACCTTTTGGTAGTATTCGCGAATCATTTGTTTGAACGTGGGTATGTGTTCCTACAACACATGTTACTCTTCCATCAACATAGCGAGCTAAGGCTGCTTTTTCTCCAGTAGCTTCAGCATGAAAATCAATAAAATGAATTTGGGAATGAGATTTTTCAATTATTTTATCAATTGCTTCAAATGGATTGTTTTGCATTAAACCAGAAATTCCAGTCACACCAAGAAGATTAGTTACTCGTATCTCTATGCCTTTAACAAAGAATACTTTTGAACCCATTCCTGGAACTTTATCTGGAAGATTCAAAGGTCTTACCATATTGGTATATAATTCATTTCTTTTAAGAATATCTTCAACACCATAGTAATGGTTTCCCATTGTTATACAATTAATTCCTGAATTTAATAATTCGGTATAGTGCTTGAAGGAAAGACCGCGACCATGAGTAGCATTTTCTCCATTGGCGATGACAAAATCAGCCTTATATTTAGAAATTAATTCTGGAAGTTTATTCTCAACTATTTTTCTTCCTAAAACGGAGCATATATCTCCTAGAAAAAGCAAGGATATCATTTAGCTATTTCTACAGCTCTAAGTTCGCGAATAACAGATACTTTAACTTGACCAGGATATGTCATTTCATTTTGAATCTTATCTCTTATATCGCGAGCTAATTTGTAAGAAGCGGCGTCATCAATTTTTTCAGGTATGACAGCTACTCTTACTTCACGTCCACTTTGCATAGCGAAGCAGTTTGAAACGCCATCGAAACCTTTACATATTGTTTCAAGATCTTCAATTCTCTTAATATAATTTTCGAGGGTTTCGCTTCTAGCACCTGGTCTTGCGGCTGATAAGGTATCAGCTGCTACAACTAGTGTAGAAATTACATATTTAGCAGGTTTGTCGCCATGATGAGATTCAATGGCATTGATAACAACATCTGGCTCACCATATTTTTTGGCTAATCTAGCACCAACTTCAACATGTGAACCTTCTAACTCGAAATCAGCTGCTTTACCTATATCATGAAGCAATCCAGCACGTTTTGCCATGTTTTGATCAAGACCTAATTCTGCAGCCATAATTCCGCATAAATAAGCGACTTGTATAGAATGTTCTAGAACATTTTGACCATAGGAAGTACGGAATTTTAAGCGCCCAATATATTGGATTAATTCACGATGAATTCTAGGCAATCCTAATCTATTTACAGCATCTTCACCAGCTTTTTTAATGATACTATCCATTTCAGCTTTACATTTAGCATAGAGTTCTTCAATTCTTCCTGGTTGAATTCTTCCATCTTTAATTAAAGCATCAAGGGTCATTCTAGCAGTTTCACGTCTTATTGGATCAAAACATGAAATGGTTAATACTTCAGGAGTATCATCGATTATAATATCAACGCCGAGGAGTGATTCGAGGGATTTAATATTACGACCTTCACGTCCGATTATTCTACCTTTCATTTCATCTGATGGTAAAGAAACAACAGAAACTGTTCTTTCACAAGTAACTTCTTGAGAATATTTTGACATAGCTAATGCTAATATATCTCTTGCTTTTGTTTCAGCTTCTTCTTCTGCTTGTTCTTCTTTGTTTTTCATATAAAGAGCGATTTCTTTTGTCATTTTTTCTTCGACTCTTTTCATGATTTCGTCTCTAGCTTCAGAAACAGACATATTGGATACATTTTGAAGTTCTTGAAGAATTTGATCGATTTTAACTTGCAAATCTTCTTCTTTCTTTTTTAATCCTTCAATTTTGTTTTCATATTCTTCTTTCTTTTGATCAAGAGAATTTTCTTTTTGAAGCAAAGCTTGATCGCGACGATCGATAGATGCTTCACGAGTATTTAATTTTTTTTCAGAATCAGCGACAATTGCTTTTCTTTCACGAATTTCATTTTCAGCAGCAATCTTCATATCGTTGATTGTTGATTTTGCATCGATCTTTGCGTTCTTTTGAATATGTTCAGCTTTAATTTCGGCATCTCGAATAATTTTATCAGCATTGTTTTGAGCTTTTTTATTTTTGAAAAATGGTACGAAAAAAAGTACAGCTACTCCTATGACAGCACCAAGAAATAGAGCAACAATAATCAATGCAATTGCAGTTCCTAACTCCATTGTTTATCCTTTCTAGCAAAAAATTGCATTGGCTTTTAATAAATAATATAGTCTTGTAATTATTCTATTTTAACAAAAACATTAGCACTATCAAAAATGCTAATAAATAATGAGAATGCTATATAAATATTGTACAAAAGTACACTACCAAGCCAATATATCTATAGTTAGATACAATATTATTATACCTTTATCAGGAGGAAAATTAAATAAAAAATTGAATTACTTTTTTTCCAAGGCTATTTTCAAATTTATAATTAATGTTTAAACAGCTCAATTACTTATTCTTATGTTAGAAACATTCTTTTTTATAACAATTAAAGTGTTTCTTTTTTAATTGCTATTTTTTAACTGTCTAATTTAACAATAATAAGACCTGGAATTTATTTTTATATATATGTATAATGAAAAAGATGTTTTTTATTTAAATGATAATTAGGAGGATTTGTATGAATAAAAAAATAGGTCGAATTATTTTTCTTCCATTGATCATTGTATTAACTAGTTGTGTCAATTCTAATTTATCCTCTTCCAGTTCTAATAGTTTTAATTCTTCTAATTCATCGACTAATAATTCAACTAGCAGTGTTATTTCATCATTAACTAGCAGTAGTTCTAGTTTAATATCTTCCAGTAGTTCTATTTCCTCTTCTAGTTCGAATATATGTTCATCGGTTAGTAGCAGTTCAATTTCTTCTTCAATGATAAGTAGCAGTAGCAATTCAACTTCATCTAATATAACATCTTCTAGCAGTTCTTCATCTTCTTCGACTTCATCTAGCATTAGTTCTTCAATTTCTAGTGTAAAAACATTTATTGATGTAGTTGATTTTTCTAGTATTGGACTTATTGATTCTGAAGAATTATCTGTAATTGATCAAGATAATTTTAAAATTGAATTTGATAATTCTTCAGCAAATAATCCATCTAAATTCTATAATAATGGATCTTCAATTCGTGTTTACCCTAGAGGAAAATTTACTTTTAAAGCTAAGAAAAATTTATACTTTTCCAAAATTTCTTTAAATTTTGGAAGTGGTGATAAAAACAATGATATTTCTTATGATGGTAAATGGAATGGAAATGATAATGAAGTCACTTTTGAAGTTGGTGGAAGTTCTGGCCATCGTCGAATTTCCGGCGTAGAAATTACTTTTATTGGTGAAAGTGAATCTAAGCCATCATCATCTTCTTCCTCCTTTTCTAGTTCAAGTAGTAGTTCTTCTTCAACATCAAATATTTCATCTTCTATAAGTTCTTCTAGCTCTAGTTCTTCTGGTATAAGTGGAGGATTAAATATTTCAAATAAAGCTGGAAATTATTATAGTTCAATCAATTTTAATACTACTCCTTCTAATGTTAAGGCTTCTCTTTCTAAATTGATTTCTAGTAATTTTAATAGCATTTCATATGATGGATTAAAAAGTGCATTTAAAGAAACTGACACTAAAGATGATAGAACAATTTGGGATATGTATTCTAATTATAATTGGAATACATCTAAAGTTTGCGGAAATTATGGAAAAGAAGGCGACTGTTATAATAGGGAACATTCGGTTCCAAAAAGTTGGTTTCAAGAAGCAAAGCCAGCTTATTCTGATTTATTTCATCTTTATCCAACTGATGGATATGTAAACGGAAGAAGAAGCAATTATGCTTATGGCGAAGTGGCTAACGCAAAATATACATCTAATAATGGCTCTAAATTGGGAAATGGTGTAGAAAAATATGGATATACTGGTACTGTATTTGAGCCAATCGATGAATATAAAGGTGATTTTGCTAGATCATATTTCTATTTTGTCACTCGCTATTCAGATTTGAATAAAACTAGTGGAGATGGAAAAATTCATTTTACAAATAATTCTTATCCAGGTTTAACAATATATAGTATTAACTTACTTTTAACTTGGAATTCTTTAGATCCAGTTAGTGAAAAAGAAATAAATCGAAATCAAGTTATTTTTGAAAAATATCAACATAATAGAAATCCATTTATAGATATTGATGGCTTGGCAGATTTCATTTGGGGAGATTTAAAAACTATTTAAAAACTTTAATTATTCATATATTCTTGTCTTTTTTAAAAATATTATTGAAATTTGATTAATGCCGTGGTAAATTATTGAAGTACGATTTGGGCCATTAGCTCAGTTGGTAGAGCAGCTGACTCTTAATCAGCGGGCCAAAGGTTCGAGTCCTTTATGGCTCACCATGACGTATTTTATGGGGGTATCCAAGATATCCTCTTTTTTATTTTTTTTACTAATAGATTTAAAGTAGGTTTTAGTAAAAATATTGATTAAAAGCAAAAACAAGTGCTAGACTTAATCCGAAAGATAAAAGTTTACACTAGATAGGTAAAATGAAGTGAAAAAATACGAGTATATTGTTGCAGATGAAGAAGCTTTCACAGATTTTTATAACGAATTTGCGCCTATTATTTGTAATTATATAAATACGTATGTCAAAAATATCGAAGATGCTAAAGAAATTACTGCTGATTTGTTTTTAAGTTTACCTACTAAAATTCAAAAATATGATTCTAAAAAAGGCCGGTTTGAAGTATGGCTTTTTATAGTTGCTAAAAATATGGCTATAGATTTTCAAAGAAAAAAGAAAAGAAGATATTCAGCTGAGTATAGCTATTGTGAAAATCAAAATATTGTTACTAATTCTAAAAAAGAACAATTATTAATAAATGATGAACTAGAATCGATATTGACAGATGATCAATACCAAATAGTTTTATTAAAACATTACGCTGGATATCATTTTAAAGAAATTGCAAAAATATTATCTAAATCATTAAGTACTATAAAAAGGGAATATAAAATTGCAATTTTAAAAATAAAGGATTATTATGTAATTAAGGAGAATACTGAAAGTGAGAAAAAGGAATGTTCTAAAGTTGCTTAAAGAAGACATAAGAGCAAAATATGATATGTCTTCAGAATTAGATGATATTAAATCACAGATGAATTTTACTTTTAAAGATAGAAATGTGATTTCTTTTAATAAGTTTAAGTTTATAACTGCTTCTGTTTTTATTTTGCTTTTTGCTATGACTGGGACAGGAGTAGGAACGTATTTTGTTGCTGAGAATGCTAAAGATCAACTTTATAATGTCGAACGCGAATATTTTTATGGTCGTGCTCAAGAATATATTAGTGAATATTGTTTAGGAGAATATTATCCTCTTGTTTCTTATTATATTAAAGGTAAGTTTATTTTTAATATATATCGAGGAAGTTATGAAGATGATGAAAATGAAATACAAATAATTTATTTTTATCAAATTTGCTATATTCTTAATGCAGAATATGATATGACTTTGACTTTTGAAAATGAAAATGAAGAAAGCTTTGTTGTTTTAATAAAAAATTCAAATATATTTGTCGATAATTATGACATGGGGATTATCGATGATGAAAATTTTACTATGGCTAGTTTTTTAAAAGTTAATATTGAATATAAGTTAAATTGTGAAAAATCAGAAAACTATTTTATTTGTTTTAAAATTGTATAATTGCAAAATTTAACAAATTTCTACAAATATATTAGATAAATTGAACGCAGGAGGATTTATATATGTTTAAAAAAGGCTTGTTTTTATTAATGCCATCGCTTATTATTCCGTTTTTTACTTCTAGTTCAATTTCCAAAGGGCAAATTAAGCTCTCACCAAAAATTGTTTTTGAAAATGATAGCTATGAAAGCTTGAGTTTAGAAAATGATGAGAATACTGAAGAACCACAGAATTTATCGGTTCTTATCAAATTGGATTATGATGAATTTAAAGAAACGACAATTGAAAGTGACAATGTTAATTTAATACGCGAAAAATTATTTAAAGAAGGCAAGAGTTATCATTCTGCCAAAAATAAAGAACTCGCAAAGAAATTAGATTTGTCTAATTTTGATAATGTTTATGTTTCAGAATATTCACCATATATCAGTGTTGATACAACTTTTTCTAATATTGCAGATAATCAATTTGATGTCTTAAATAATATTGCTGATAAAGAATTTGTTGAAGCAATATATATAAATAAAGAAATTGAAAATGAACCTAATTTAATTAATGCTAAAAATTTTGCAGGAGTTACAAAAAATTACTTTAATTCTAAGTATAATGATTTGGATGGAGAAGGTGTTGTAGTTGGTGTTCTTGAGACGGGCATTGCTGATAAAACACATGTAAATTTGAAATACTCTGATGTAGAAGTTAGAGATGAATGGTATTATATTGAAACTGTTACAGAACATGCAACTAAAATGGCAGGTATTATCGCTGGAAATAATAGTATTGCTCCTAAATGTAAGATTTTAAGCGTTGAGTTATTTGGTAATCCAGTCAGTGAAATCGATTGGTTATTAAATAGAAATGTCAATGTTATAAATATGAGTTATGGTGAAGGCAATCCTAGTGGCAATTACAATTCGAGTTCTGCTTATATGGATTACATTGTTTCAACTTATAAAGTTACTATTGTTGCTGCATCTGGAAATGAGCCGCAAAATGTTACAAATCCTGGACTTGGATATAACGTTATTACTGTTGGTGCTTGTACATCTCAAGATATATATGCAACAAGTTTTTCAGGATTTAATGTAAATAGCGGACCGCGAAAACCAACAATAGTTGCTCCTGGTTATGAAATAGGCATTCCGTATTTTTATGATAAATCATCAGGTACTAGTTTATCAGCGGCAATAACGACAGGTTGTATTGCTTTATTGATGCAAAAAGATGAATTATATAAAATAAATCCACAAAGGGCGATAGCTGCTGTTGCTGGAAATGCCAAAAGACCAGTAGGAAACAATATGGGGACGGATTTAAATAATTATATTGGTGCTGGAGCTTTAAACTTTAAAAATATTTTAGATTTTGACGTTCAAAATTATCTTATAACAATTGATGATAGTACAAAAACAAAAACATATAAAGATATTTTGCTCTGCTCTAAGGATCGGGTTATTAGAGTCGCTGTTTCTTGGCTAGCTAAGGCGACTGGAAAAGAAAGTGAGACAACTTTTTCTAATTATGATGTTCATATTATAGATACTAATGGAAATATTGTTGCTAGTCAGACAACTTCAAGTGATTGCATTGAATTTCTTACTATTAAAGCACCTAAAGATGGATTTTATGGTATAAAAGTTGTTCAAAAAGGCAATAAGGTAGTTGAAGGTGAGAAAATAGCTATTTCTTATACTTTATATAATGAATAACGATATATAAACGCAATAAAAATTTAAATGAATAAAAGAGATAAATATATGAGATTATAAATATACTTATCTCTTTTTTAATATTAGAAAAAATTCTCTTTACACATTTCTACTTATGTCAAAATTAATTAGCAATCTTTTGTTGTAAATGCTAAAAAAGGAATTATAATTTTTAGTGAAAGTGAGGGTTTGTTATGAAAGAAATAAAGCAATTTCAAACTGAAAGTAAAGAATTATTAAATCTTGTTATCAATTCAATTTACTCAAACAAAGATATTTTTCTTCGTGAATTAATTTCTAATGCTAGTGATGCAATTGATAAATATAAATATATGGCTTTAACTGAGAAAGATATTCCTGTTAAAGATTATGAGATTTGGCTCTCGGTTGATAAAGATGCCAGAACTTTAACAATTAAAGATAATGGCATCGGTATGTCTAAAGAAGGCTTGATCGATAACTTAGGAACTATTGCTAAATCTGGAAGTAAGGAATTTTTAAAGAAAATTCAAGATAGTAAAGACAAAGCAGATACCAATATTATTGGACAGTTTGGTGTTGGTTTTTACTCAGCTTTTATGGTCGCTGATAAGATTACTGTAAGAACAAAATCTTTAAATGATAAAGGATATGTTTTTGAAAGTGATGGTCAAGATAGCTATTCAATAGATGAAGATCCATCTATTGAAAATGCTGGAACTGAAATAATTTTACATTTAAAAGATGATACTGATGAAGTAAAGTATTCTTATTATCTTGAAGATTATGAAATTCAAGAACTTGTTAAAAAATATTCTGATTATATCCGTTATCCAATTAAAATGAATATCACTCGACATGAACAAAAAAAGGATGTCGATGGTAAACCTATTGAAAATGCTTATGAAGATATAATTGAAACTAAGACATTGAATTCGATGGTTCCTTTATGGAAACAACCTAAAAAAGATGTTACTGATGAGAAATTAAACGCTTTCTATAAAGAAAAATTTATGGATTATGAAGATCCTTTGTTAGCATTTAATGTTAAGGTTGATGGTCTTGTCTGTTATAATGCTTTGCTTTATATTCCAAGTCATGTTCCACAAGATGTTTATAGTACTGAATATGAAAAAGGTTTGGATTTATATGCTAAAGGTGTTTTCATTCAAGAAAAATGCAAAGCTTTAATTCCTGATTATTTAAGATTTGTTCATGGTCTTGTTGATAGTGATGATTTGTCTTTAAATATATCTCGTGAAATGCTTCAAGATGATGCTACTTTAGCAAAAATTAAAGATAGTATAGAAAAGAAGATATTATCAAATCTCAAGGATTTGAAAGAACATGATAATGAAAAATATTTAAAGTTCTTTAATCTATATGGCTCTTTCTTTAAATACGGAATTTATTCATCATATGGTTCTAAAAAGGAAGAACTCCAAGATATGCTTTATTATGATTGCTTGAGTAAAGATCAAATGATCACTTTAAAAGATTATGTTTCTGGCATGTCTAAGGATCAAAAATATATTTATTATGCTTGTGGAAAAACTTTGGAAAGCATTCGCCTTTTACCACAGATTGAAAAATATAAGAAAAATAACATAGAAGTTTTGTTCTTGAAAGATAGTATTGATGAATTTACTATGTTAATGATGCACGATTATGATGGAAAAGAATTTAAGAATATTGGTGAAGAAGATAAAAGTGATCTGACAACAGAAGAAAAAGAAAAAGTAGAAAATCTTGTTAAAGATAATAAAGATCTTTTAACTTCTTTAAAGGATGCATTGAAAGATAAAGTTGATGATGTCACTTTCTCATCAAGTTTGGTTGATTCTCCGGTTTGTATTTCAACAAAAGATAAGGTATCGATGAATGTTGAAGAGGTTATGGATAAACAACCTGAAACATCTGGAAAAGTAAAATCTAATAAGGTTCTTGAAATCAATCCAGACCATGAATTGTTCCAAGCTATAAAAAGCTTGAGTGAATCTGGTAAAAATGTTGAAGCTTATGCAGATGTTTTATATAACGAAGCTTTACTCCTTCAAGGTTTCGATATAAAAGATAAAACAGACTTTGTTAAGAGTTTGAATCAATTGATGGTTGATGCATTAAAAAAATAAAATGATAAATAATATAAAAGGTCTGAATTCTTAAAAAATTCAGACCTTTTATTCTATTATTCTTTTTAAATTTGGATTTAAAGAAGTAGTGATTTCATAAGGAATAGTTTTATATTGTTTTGACAAATAATTAATATTTAAATTATCTCCTATCAATTCTATTTCATCTCCAATTTTGTATTTGTTTTTAGAAAACATTAGGGTGTGATTCATCATGATGTTTCCAACGTTTTTAATAATTTCACCATTTATGAAACCAAGAAGTGTGGTATTTCTTTTTAGGCCATCAGCATATCCGAAAGGTATTGTATAGATGTATCCATTTTCTGGAACTGTTTTTTTATTTCCATAACCAACTTCTTCTCCTTGTTTAACTTCTTTTATGCACCAAATAGGAGAATATAATTTTAAAACAGTTTTTAAATTAATATTAGGCATATCGACAAGGCCATATAAAGCTCCGCCTATTCTTAGAAATTTTGAGTCATCTTTTTCTAAAATATAATTAGAAGATTGATGATGATAAATAATTTTATTATCGAATATTTTTAAAATTTCAGTGAGAATATTTGTTTCTTTTTCGTAATTTTCTTTGCATGTATGATGAGCAAAAATTCCAGTTAAAAGAAGATTGGAGTGAGAAATTATTTTTTTTGCTTCTAAAGCTTCATATGGCAAAAGTCCATCTCTTTTCATACCTAAATCAAAAAATAATTGAATGGATAAGGGAATTTTAGTTTTACTAATATCTTCTAATTGCTTTAGACTCATGATACTCAGTGTTAATTTCAGGGCTAAAACACTTTTTAAATCTGATGTGTTTTCTAATAGCAAAATCGGGGAAAGAATAAGACTTTTTCTAAGTTGCAAGGCTTCATTTATGCTTGCTACCATAAAAAATTTGCAACCTGATAGTGCTAATTCTTGGCTTATTTCTTTTATTCCGTGCCCATAGGCGTTTCCTTTTACAACAGATATTATTTCTTTGTTTGTTTTAGATTTAATTTCAAGATAATTATGTCTTAGGTTTTCTTTGTTGATTTTTATATATGTTCTCACAATTTATAATATGCAGAAAGCAAAACTAAAATTAGAAATTAAAGCATAAAAAAATAGACAATTTCTTGTCTATTTAATTAGAAAATTAATTTTTAGAAAGCTCCAGAAGCGAAGTGATCAGCATAGGCTTTATAGGCTTGTTCTTCATCACTTCCTTCAATTTCTATAAGAATTGTTTCATTTGCGTTAATTATTGTATCGAAAACGTTCATAATAGACTTTAAATCTGCTGTTTCTCCGTGCTCTGTTTTTAAAGTAATATTGGAAGTATAGCGATTAGCAATGCTAACTAATTCAGCAGCTTTTCGAGAAATTAATCCTCTTTCATTTGTTACTTTGGCTGTAATTGTTTTCATACGCGAAAACCTCCATAAATATATTATTATTTTATAAAAATGAAAGCGCTAAATCAACTAATAAATATTTTTAACATACTTTTTTTCAAATTATTTTCTTTATATTTTAAAAATAATGTTATTTTGTTATACTTTAAATAAGAAAGTTTTACTTATTGAATTTTCTTTCTTTTTATTAAAGGAGTGCTCATGCAACGAGTAAAAAAAGCTATTATTCCAGCTGCTGGTCTTGGAACCCGTTTTTTACCAGCTACAAAATCAATGCCGAAAGAAATGCTTCCGATTGTTGATACACCGACGATTCAATTTATAGTTGAAGAGGCGGTTAAGTCTGGGATTGAAGAAATTTTAATTATTACTAATTCTAATAAACACTCGATGGAAAATTATTTCGATACGAATTATGAATTAGAAATGAGATTAAAAGAAAGCGGGAAAAATGATCTTGTTGACCTTATTAAACAGGTAGCTTCTTTAGCTAATATTTATTATGTTAGACAAAAAGAACCTAAGGGATTAGGACATGCTATATCTTGTGCTCGTTCTTTTGTCAACAATGAACCTTTTGCTATATTGTTGGGGGATGATATGGTTACCAGTGAAGGAAAGCCTGCTTTACTTCAATTAGTTGATGCTTATAATAGTAAAAATTGTTCTATTTTAGGAGTACAAGAGGTTCCACATACTGACGTTAATAAATATGGTATTGTTACACCTTCACGCGATGTTGCTGATGGTAAGAAAATATTTAAAGTTGTCGATATCAATGAAAAACCAGATATTGATAAAGCTGAAAGCGATTATGCTGTTTTAGGACGCTATATTTTAACACCGGAAATTTTTGAAATTTTAGGAAAAACTGCCCCTGGTAAAAACGGGGAAATTCAACTTACTGATGCTATCAAAGAATTGATGGTTCATAAACCTGCTTATGCTTGTGATTTCGAAGGAACAAGATATGATGTAGGTGATAAGTTTGGATATGTTAGAGCTACTATCGATTATGCTTTAAAAAGACCAGATATGAGCGCTAAGGTTAAAAATTATATAAAAGAATTAGCAAAAACTTTTTAAAATGTTATTTTTATTTACAAATTAAAAAAAACAAGGGGTATAATATTATTGGATTTTGGAGGAAATATGAAAGAAATCAAGAAATCATTCTTGTCGGTTGATGGTAATACTGCAGCCGCATTAGCTAGCTACACATTTACAGAAGTAGCTGCTATTTATCCTATTACACCGTCATCTCCTATGGCGGAACTTGTTGACGTTTATTCTTCTCAAGGAAAGAAAAACGCTTTTGGAAATTGTGTTAAAGTTGTTGAATTACAAAGTGAAGGTGGTGCCTCTGGTGCTGTTCATGGTGCATTGCAAGCAGGAAGCTTAGCAACTACTTATACAGCCAGCCAAGGTTTACTCCTTATGATTCCAAATATTTACAAATGGGTTGGTGAATGCATTCCAGCAGTAGTTCATGTTGCTGCTCGTTCTTTAGCAAGCCGTTCACTTTCTATTTTTGGTGACCATCAAGATATTTATGCTTGTCGTCAGACTGGTGCTGCTATGCTTTGCTCACACTCAGTTCAAGAAATTGCTGATTTATCACCTATGGCTCATTTATTAGCAATAAATTCTTCTTCACCTGTTATCGACTTCTTTGATGGGTTCCGTACATCACATGAAATTCAAAATGTTGAATTTGTCGATGATGAAAATTGGAAGGAACTTCTCGATTTAGAAAAAGTTGAAGAATTCCGTAAGAGAGCTTTAAATCCTCATGGTCACGCTGTCACTCGTGGTGGCGCTGAAAATGATGATATCTGCTTCCAAGGTCGTGAAGCTCAAAATGTTCACGAAGCAAATATTGTTACTGAAGCTGAAAAATTATTCAAACAAGTCAGTGAATTAACAGGTAGAACTTATGCTCCATTTGTTTATTATGGCGCAAAAGATGCAACTAAGGTTATCATTGCTATGGGTTCTGTTACAGAAACAGCTCATGAAGTAATTGATGATTTAATGGCTAAAGGTGAAAAAGTCGGTATGGTTAAAGTTCATTTATATCGTCCTTTCTCTGCCAAACATTTAATTGCTGCTATTCCTTCTACTGTTACAAAGATTGCAGTTTTAGATAGAACTAAAGAACCAGGTTCTTTAGGCGAACCTTTATATTTGGATGTCGTTGCTGCCCTTGAACAAGAAAATCGTCATGTTGATGTTCTTGTTGGTGGTCGTTATGGTATTTCTAGTAAAGATACTCAACCTAACCAAATCAAAGCAGTTTATGATTTCCTTGATAGTGAAAAACCATTTACTGGATTTACAATTGGTATCAATGATGATGTAACTCATTTATCTTTACCAGTTGATTCTGAATATCATGTAAATAATACTTACACATCTTGCTTATTCTATGGTTTAGGCAGTGATGGTACAGTTTCTGCAAATAAGTCTTCCATTAAGATTATTGGTGATGCAACTCATCAATATGCTCAAGCTTATTTTGCTTATGACTCTAGAAAAGCTGGTGGTGTTACAAGAAGTCACCTCCGTTTTGGTAAAGATCCTATTCGTTCAACATATTATATTGAACATGCAGATTTCATCTCCTGTTCTATGGATTCTTATATCTTGAAATATAATATGGTTAAGAATTTGAAGAAGGGTGGTACTTTCTTATTAAATACTGATATGACAGATGAAGAACTTATTCATTCAATGCCAAACCGCATGAAGAAATTATTAGCTTTAAAGAATGCTAAGTTCTATGTTATTGATGCTAATAAGATTGCTGCTGAAATCGGTATGGGTCGTCATACCAATACTACTTTACAAGCTTCATTCTTCTTCTTGAATCAAAATATCATGCCATATTCTGAAGCTCAAGAATGGATGAAGAAATTTGCCAAGAAGTCTTATTCTAAAAAAGGTGATGACGTTGTTCAAATGAACTACAAAGCCATCGATGCCGGTGCTGAAGGTCTTCGTGAAGTTAAAGTTGATCCAAGTTGGGCAGATTTAACAGTAAATGCTGTCAAAGAATCTACTGGAGATGATTACTTCGATTCTTATGTTGATGTTGTCGGTTCACTTGATGGTTATGATTTACCAGTCAGTAAATTCACTGAATATGAATTGCTTGATGGTACAATGCAAAACAATATTACATTTAAAGAAAAAAGAGCAACAGCTGACAGAGTTCCATTATGGCACAAAGAAAATTGTATTCAATGTAATCAATGTGCATTTGTCTGTCCACATGCTACAATTCGTCCATTTGTTTTAAATGATGAACAAATTGCTAAACTCCCTGAAGATGAACGTGAAGATGTTTTAAATTTGATGGGTGGTCCTAATACAAAAGGTCTTAAATTCCGTATTCAAGTCAGTCCAATGAACTGCGTTGGTTGTGGTATCTGCTTTGTTCAATGCCCAGGTAAAGGCGGAAAGAAAGCCTTGGAAATGGTTGAAGCTAAGACTCAATATCACCACGAAAAAGCTGCTGATATTCTCTATAAAGAAACTGAATCTAGAACAGATTTATTTCCATTAAATACAGTTAAGGGTGCTGCTTTCTTACCAGCTTATCAAGAAGTTTCTGGCGCTTGTGCTGGTTGTGGTGAAACTCCATATTATCGTTTGGTTTCACAATTATTTGGAAAAGATATGTTAGTTGCTAATGCAACTGGTTGTTCTTCTATTTATAATGGTTCAACTCCACTTACTCCATTTGTCACCGATAAAAATGGTGAAGGTGTTGCTTGGGCTAACTCTTTATTCGAAGATAATGCTGAATTTGGTTTCGGTATGAGAGTTGCTGTTGACTTCCGCTTAACTCAAATTGTTGAAATTCTTGAAGCTAATAAAGCTGAATGCGAAGAAGAACTTGTTTCCTTAATCAATGACTATGAAGAACATATCAAAGATAGAAAACATGTTAGAACAATACTTCCTGCATTGATTTCTGCTATTGAAAATTCTAAATGTGAAGGCATCAAGAAAGTTCTTGAATTCAAGAAAGACTTACTTGATAAATCTGTTTGGATTGTTGGTGGTGATGGTTGGGCTTATGATATTGGTTATGGTGGTCTTGATCATGTTCTCGCCAATGAAGAAGATGTCAATGTTATGGTTCTTGATACTGAAGTATATTCAAATACTGGTGGTCAAGCTTCTAAATCTACACAAACAGGTGCTATTGCTAAGTTTGCTGCTTCTGGTAAAAAGACAGCTAAAAAGAATCTCGCTTTAATGGCTATGGCTTATGGTCATGTCTATGTTGCTCAAGTTTCTTTAGGCGCTAACCCAATGCAAGCTTTGAAGGCTTTCCAAGAAGCTGAAAGCTACAATGGTCCATCTCTTATCATCTGCTATTCTCCTTGCCAAGAACATGGTATTAAAGGTGGCTTATCCAATGCTCAAATCATTGAAAAGAAAGCTGTCGAATGTGGTTATTTCCCAATCTTCCGTTATGATCCACGCCGTGAAGAAAAAGGTGAAAATCCATTACAAATGGATTGCAAAGAACCTAACTTTGATTTATTCCGTGACTTCGTTATGGAACAAACAAGATTCTCTCAACTTCCAAAGGTCAATCCAGATCACGCTGAAGAATTGCTTGCTAAATCACAAAAATATGCTGAAAAGCGTTATCATACCATTTTAAAAATGGGTAACTAATTAAGTTAGTACTATAAAAAAGAAAAAGTTGAACAATTAATTGTTCAACTTTTTTTATGGAAAAAATGTTGTTTGTAAAGGGCTTTCATTTTGATTTTTGTTGACAAACAATAAAAAAATTATGATAATAATTTTAATTGTTAGACATTTAAGAAAGGAGATATTTTTTTAACAAGGACATTATATTTATATAGAAAGGCTTTTATGCAAAAAAAAATAACTTTTGGTGTTTTATTTTTAGCTTTTTCAGCTATTTTATTTACATCTTGTAATAATCAAACAACTAATTCTTCAAGTTCTTCATCAAGTTCTTCTTCTAGTATTTCTACTTCACTTCCTTCTTCCAGCAGTTCGAGTTCTTCTATCCCAAGTTCTTCTTCGATCAAGAACGAGATTTCTATTTCGATTTCTGGACCTAAGGCTGTTAGATACGGCAATACGATAGAATTAACCGTTAATGTTACTGGTACTGAGAACAAAACGGTTATTTGGAAAAAATCTTCTGATTTAATTTCTATCAGCAATAATATTGTTTCTGTCACTCGTCAAGTTGAAGAAGACACTGAAGTAACTATAACTGTTCAACCAGTTGCTGATCTTTCAAAAGAATATTCTTTTGTTATCACTGTTTTAGCCCCTGAACCTGATCCTGTTTTAACTCAAGATATGTTGGATGTGTTAAAGACAGACAAAATTGAATTTAATGGTACTACTACAATTGATCTTTACTCTATAGCTTCTGATAAATATTATAGTACGACAATTGTCGAAAGCTATACAAACATGAAGGATAATTTCTGGTCAGCTGCTTATGCAAATTCTACAACTGGTAAAACAGAATATTTAATTTATGAGAACTATCAAGGCAATGCTTGCCAAGTAGGGTTATCTTTGATGAATGAAGAGAGCTATACTCCGATAACCGATGATAATGGGTTACCAGTAAAATGGGAAGATGCTAATTTGTATAATCCTTTAACTTCTTTATCTGTTGAAAATTTTACTTACAATAAAGAAAGTGGATTATTTGACTACAATGGAACAAATGAAAAATTATTAAGTCAATTATCTTCTAGTTGTACTCCTTATGAATTTGATGCTGTTAAATTTTCTTTAAGGGTTGAATATAATCAAATCACTTCTATTGTTCTTGTAACTGGTGAAGATTATCGTGTTCAAACAGGATATAAAGCTATTCAAACATTGGAGGCTTATTTCAATACAGGAGATCTTGTTAAATATCCTTATATAAATAAATATACTTTAGAAGAAGAACATAAAACTTTACAGAATGCTCTTGAAAAAATGAAGAGTTTGGAAAGTTATACAACAACAGTTCAAATTTTAACTTCTTTAGCAACTTCTTCCGCTGTTACTTATAGCGGCTATCAAGAAACTATTACTAAAGATGCTATGTATTATCAAGATTTGATTTTTGATAATCAAGGTAATGTAACGGGTCTATCTGATAACGGTACTTATGGTTATAAAAAGATAAATGATAATTTATATAATTCTTTTGGAAGTGATGCTAATAACAAGCATTATGCAACTAGAGAATTTGTTGGAAGCATTGATGATGCTAAACCATCATTTGCTTTCTCCCCAGCTATTTTCAATCCTGGATATAAGTATTATCAAGATTCTAAAACTACAGTATATTTTTCTTACGATGCTATGAGTAAAGTTGCTGAAACTTTCTATAAGGCTCCAGGAAATGAACTTTGCTTATATGGAATGTTTGCAACAAGAGGATATACTTCTAGCACTTCTTCCTTTACTCCTTATGTTGTAATTAATGATGAAGGATATATAACTCAATCATATTTCTATAGTGATTTAGGTCTTATTAAAGGCTTATTTGTTATCAATTATGGCAATTTTAATACTGCTTCTATTCCTGATGATTGTGATTTAAGTTTTGATAATCGCGTTGCTCCAACTAGTTGGAAAGATGTTACAACACTTTATTATCCTGATGAAGGAGAATCAGGTGTTGAATATCCGACTGATGAGATTATGACCACATATTTAGGAGATGAAAATGCTAGTTCAATAGTCCCTTATTTCCCTGAAGCTTTAGGCGATTGCTATGGTCTTAGTTCGACAAGTATTTATCAATTACCAAATTCTAATCGTGCTGTTAAAGCTATTCAAGTTTACTTAGACGTTCCACTTGATTTAAATTATAGTATTGATTCTTCTCTTCTTGCTTTAAAGCTTTATTTCATTGAAAAAGGCTTTGTCAATGATGGAAAAGGCGGATATACCAAAGATGGATATACTTTGGTTCCAGTCGACAGTGATTTGGACTTATTCGTATATATTTATAAAAACCCAACCAACAATTAATTTATCGGAGATATTAAATGAAAAAAATCACAAAATTATTATTAATCCCTGCACTCTTAGGTGTTACTTTAGCTAGCTGCAATAATAACAATTCTTCTAGTTCTTCATCAAGTTCTTCTTCTAGTTCTACTCATTCTTCCTCTTCAGTCACTTCTTCCTCTTCTTCATCATCTTCTACTTCTTCTACACCTTCTATTAAAGTCAGTATAACTTTAACTGCTGAAAAAACAGTTATCGATACTGGATCTGAGGATAAAGTTATAACTGTTGTTGCTGAAGTTACTACTTCTGGCACAGATGATAAATCTTTGCTCTGGACTACAAATAGTGATCTTATCACTGTTGAAAATGGTGTTGTTACCTATGTTGGTACTACTGAATTAGTTTTTGATCAATTTGTCAGTGTCACTGCTACTTCTTTAGCTGATACCAATGTATTTGCTTCAATTACTATCACTTTAAAGGCTCCGACAAAACAAGGTCAAGTTGGTGAGTTAACTTCACAGATGATCGAAGAAATTGGTAATTCTTCCATTACAGTAAATGGTGAATTAGTTGATTTTTATAAAGATTTCACTTTAGATAAAACCACTAATAACACTTATTACATGGTTACAAAAATGGAAGAAAATGCTTGGGCAGGCGAATATTGGATCAGAAAAAATAATAAAGATGGCGCCCACCAAGTCAATACTTATAAAAAAGGGGTTGTCGATGGTTTAACTGATGAAGAAGGTAATACCGGACATGCATTAGATAAAATTTATATTAATAAAGATAATGTTGCTACAAGAGAATCAGATATGAATACATTTGGTTCTTATAATTTATGGGAACAAAATCATCTTTGGAATCACTTAGGAAATTTAGATATTAATAAGTTTACTTATAATTCTAAAACAGGTGCTTATGATTATTATATCGATCCAACTGATATGGATAATTTATATTTACCAACATATTTAAGCTATAGTTTAACTCCACTTTTATCAGATACACTTTTGGAAATCAGCTTATATGTTGAAGATGGTCATGTAACAAGATTAACTGGCTCAACAGAAGTTTTGTATTATGGCTCAACAGATGGTACAGCTGAAACTGCTTCTGCTGCTAGTTGGACAACAATTGATTTAACCTTTGCTGATATTGGTACAACAGTTGTTACTGATCCTACACCATATGCTGCAACGAAATATACAGAAGTTTTAGCTAAGGCTCTTGAACAAATGAAGGGTATCACCAACTATACATTTGATTCTGTTGATACTTCGACATATTCTGCTTCTTCTAGCGAAAACAGTTATGATCAATCAAGAAATTCTTTGAAGAAAAAAGTCCTTCCAACTTCTTCCGCTACTGGTCCTGCTGGTCTTCATGGTCAAGTAACAGAAGATGCTGTGTTACTCAGAAGAAGCACTTATTATTCTGGTGGTTATTTTGATAATCCATATGGTTTATCTTATACAGGATATAAGCAAAATGATGATAATACTTATGATGAATTTGAATATAGCGCATCAAGTAAAGGCCTTGTAGGCAAGAAAAAATATGAAGGAAATATTTCTTCTAAACTTTCTGGATTTAACTTTGCTCCAGAAGTATTCGGTTTCCCTACAGTTACTGAAAATGAATTTGAAAGTACTTATACTTTCACTCTTCGTGATTCTGTTATCAATGCTGCAGTAGCTAAAGAAATTTCAAGCTATAGCAATGCCTCTAGCGCTAGCCAAGATGCTGAAACACAACTTTCTATCACTGTTGATTCTGAAGGAAATCTTTTAAATACTGTTTATCCTTATAACATCAGTGGAAATTATATTGGCTATGTTAAAACAACATATTCAGAAATTGGCACAACTAAATTAGATGAAGATTTATTTGATAACTATTCTCCGCGTGTTTTACCAGAAACATGGGATGAAGTAAGTGGTCGTTATGAAACCGCTTATGGTACTGGCTATACTACAGGAACAGTAGCTGATGCTTTAAATTATTTCTATGGTGCTGATAGTTCGAAGTTCCCTACCCCAAGTCAATTCCGTTCAGCTTTTGGGGATTCAATGTCTGTTTCTAGAGATTTAGATTACACAAAAGATGGTGTTGGATGTTTCTCATTTAATATTACAGCTTCTGAAGATTTGTTAAATGGTGTTCGCCGTTTAACCGATGATAATTTCAATTATCTCATGGATAAATTTGCTGAAGCTAGTGGATATGTTAAATTAACAGATTCAAAACACACACAAACTTCTAATAGCAATAATCGCAATGTTACATTTATGGATAAAGATAGCAAGATTATGATTCGTTTCAATAATATTGGATTTAAGACAATATATGTATATTGCTATCTTCCAGGAACTTGGGAGATTGCCTAAGTTATATTTTTAGGAAATGGCTTTAGCCATTTCCTTTCTAATAAAACAGAAAGGAAAAAATTATGAGAAAAAAAATAAATAAGAAGAAACTTGTTTTACTTTCTTTGCCAATTGTTACGGCTACTTTAGCTCTTGCTTCTTGTAATAATAAGCAACCATCATCTTCTTCCACCTCTTCATCTTCTTCTACTTCTAAACCTTCCACCTCTTCTTCAAGCTCCTTTTCCACTTCTTCTTCAGTTTTACCTGATGTTGAAAGTGTTGTAATTACAGGAAGTGGTGAAAATATTGTCTCTCGTAAGCAAAGTTTACAATTAACAGTTACTGTTGTTGGTAGTACTGAAGATAAATCTGTTACTTGGACTTCTTCTAGCGATAAAGTTTTAGTTTCTGCTGATGGCTTAGTTGAAGTCAAAGATGTTCAATTTGCAGATTCAGTAGCAGTTATTACTGCAACAAGTAATGCTGATTCTTCTAAAAAAGCTGAACTTTCCATCACTATTAAAGCATCAGAAATTGTCATTGGAAAAACTGATACTTCTGTAGAGATTAAAGATAGAGAAGTAGCAGATTTTGATTTTAAGACCTTGTTTAGTTTAACAGTAGATGGCGATAGTTTCCCTGTAACTGATGATATGCTTGATTATAGCGATGTCCAAGAAAAAGAAGGATATTACACTGTTTTATGCTCTTATGGTGGACAAAATGCTTTTTTAACTATTCATGTTTCTAAAACAGTCTATGCTGTTACAAGCTCTGTTGAAAATGTCACTTTAAAAGTCAAAGAAGTTGCTGATTATAATTTTAAAGATTTATTTGTCGTTTCTATCGATGGTGAAAAAACTGATATTTCTGATGAAATGGTAACAAGTGATGTTAAAGCTGAAGTTGGAACATATTCTTACACAGTAACTCTTGGTGACACAAGCAAGACTATTGTAGTTGAAGTTATTGAAGATCATGTAATTGATGTTGTTAATAGCTATAAAACTAAAACTATTACTTTGAGTGAAGTTGAAAATTTTGATGCGACAGAATTATTTAGCTTGACAGTTGATGGCGTAGCTAAAAAAGTTACAGCTAATATGATTGATGTTTCTAGTTTAAAAGCTGAAGAAGGAAAATATCTTGTTACTTTAACTTATAAAGAAGATTCTACAGTCGTTACTTCTTCTGTTGAGGTTGTAGTAGTCGCAGATCATGAATTGGCCTTAAGTGGAAAAAATGTAACTATTTATCCAAATTCTGAAAGACTTGATGTAACATCATTATTCTCTTTGAAAATTGATGGCGTTGAACATAATGAATTGATTTCTCTTTTAGATATAACTGGTTCAATTGATTATTCTCGCTTAGGTGAAAATACACTTACTTTAAATTATGGTGGAAAAACTGCAAATGCTGTTGTTACTATTGCTACCGGAGCTCATCTTGAAGTTACAAAAAGTGATGTCATCATCATTAAAAAAGGAACTTCAATGGATGAATATTCATTTAATAATGATGTAATTTTAATTTCTAATGGTCAACGTTTTGTTGTTGCAAATCGTTATATTGATACTTCAAAGGTTGATTTCTCTGCTGCAGGTAGTTATGAAGTTGTAGTCAAAGTTCCTTATACTCAAGGAAGCACTACTGAAGATGTTACTTTGGTTTTGACTTATGTTGTCCGTCAAAATATTTTTGATATCCGTATCAATCAAGAAGTTATTGATGGTACTAAAGATTTAAGCGATAATGATATTTTAAGTGCTATTACTGTTACAGTTAATAATATTAAACAAAGCTTATATACCGATAAAGATCAAGTCACAAATAATTTGACTACCTATGTTGAAATTGATAAATCAAAAGTTGATTTTTCAAAATCTGGAATATATCCTGTTACCTTAAAAGTATATATTGATGGTAAAGACAGCGAGAATCCAACTGAAGTTTTACTTAGTATCAATGTTGTTTCAAATGTTACTCTTTCTGTTGATAATAGCGCTAAAAACTATGTCTTTGAAGGAGATGTCTTTGATCCAACAACTTTATTTACAATTAAAGAAGGAGAAGAAAGTGTTGTTGTTACCCGCGATATGATCGAAGGTAAGGTCGATGTTTTCACTCCTGGTTGTTATACTTTAAAGCTTATTTATAAAGGCGAACAAATTGAAAAGAATGTGTTTGTAGTTTCAAAAGATTTCCTTGGAACTTATAAGACTAATATGCGTGGTACAACTACTACAGATACATCTGGTGATGATGAAGATGAAGCTACATCAACTACCACAACAATTAATAGAACATTTGTTTTTGATGGAAATGTAAGCGATGAAGTGACTTCTATTTCTGCTGTTGATGAAAATACTCTATTGATCAGATACTTATCTAATGATTTCTATTTCACACAAGAAAATGGTATTGCTGTTCTTCTTCCAGTCAATAGATTGAATATGAAGTTCAATGAAAACGATAGACAATATATCTTTGCCAAAACTGATGTTTATACACTCCTTGGAAAATTGACATTCAACACATCTTCTGAGTATGTCGTTGATAATTCTTCTCCTTGTACATCAATCGATGTTTTAGTTTTAAGAAATGCAGCTGGAGAAAAAGTTTATTATGGTTTAGTTACTGAACTTGCTGAACATACTTCTGCCGATTTCTATTATAGACATTCTTTCGGCAAGGTAACATTCTCTGAAGACTTCGACTTGTCTGTCGGATCTAAAGGAACTGTTAAAGTCAATGATTACAGCATGTATGTTGTGATGAATGATGCGGTTACCGGTAAAAGAACTGATAAAGAAACTTCAACTAAAAAATATACTGGAACTTATCAAGGAACAGTAGATAATAAACAAGCTAGCTTAGAAATTACAGCTTCTAATGGTGTATCTTTATATGTTGATGGAAAAGAAGTTGCTGATCTTTCTATAAGTAATATTAATTCTTTAAAATTTGGCGGTTATGATTATGTAAATGATAAGCTATTCATCTATGATGCTAACAATTATGAATTTGCTTATAAGATTAATTTAAATACTGCTGATAATACATTTACAGTCGATGAAAAAGATGGATATCAAGGATTATTTGTCAAAGATAATTTAAAGGTTTTCTTAGATGGATATGGAACAGGTATTGTAAAAGCTTCCTCTTCTTATGCAGATGCAGTAAATATTAGTTATGTTTATAAATCTGGTTTGATTGAAGTAACTTATGTCAATGTCCGTCCTTCATTTAAATATGGTTCTAGAATGAGCTTATTCATGGATTCATATAAAAATAGTGTTGTTATTGCTGATTCTGATTATTTACCATATGTAAAAATGGAACTTGAATCTCAATATGTCAGCCAAGGCGCTAAAGTTTCAATAAGCGATTATGAAATCAATATGCTTCCAGTTAAAGAAGATGCTATTGATGAATTGATCTCTAAGTTTACTATCACAACAGCTGAAGGTACAGTTAAAAATGTCGATGATTATCTTGATTACTCTTTGGTTGATTTCACAAAGGCAGGTTTCTATCTTGTCAGCTTGACAATGGATATCAATGGAAATCCAGTTGTTAAGTATTATACTTTTGAAGTATTAGCACCACTTTATGAGAACAATCCAGTTGTTGGTGAATATATCAATGCTTCAAGTTCTAGCTATACTCTTAGTATTGATAAATTTGGTACAGCTACTTTTAAATATAGTTCGAGTTCATATACCGGAAAAGTTAATATCAATGCTGATTATACTTTTGAAACTGTTTTAACAAAAGTTGGTGGAACAGCTACTGTTACTGTTTCAGGAAGCATGACAGTTGAAGGTGCTTTAGTTATTAAATTATCTGGTGATAAATCACACGATCAAAGATTGTACTTAGATCAAAATGCTGTAACTACAGGAAATAGTCGTAAAACTATTATTAAATCCTTTACAAGAAATGGTGTTACAACATACATTTATTGCACATCAGAAACTGATTTAGGTGAAATTGCGGAAGTTAAATTCTTAAATGATAAAACTACATTAGAAAAAGGTGCAATTCTTGAAGTTACTTCTGCTAACCATCATGCTATTGCTAGAGTTGAAAATCTAGGTAATAACTATAGCGGTTTAACTCTTGCTGGAGATGAAAGAGGTTCATATTCTAATGGTAATGATAGTTTGACATTGGATGGTTTCGGCTTAACATCTTCAACAAGAGGTGTTGCTACTCTCGGTAGTACTTCTTATGATTATTATGTTTCTACAACTGGTTCTAACCTTATTGTTTTATGCAATAGTGGTACTTCAACTGTCAGTGGATATGTTGTTATTGATAAAGAAGCAAATACTTATACTTCTTTAGAAAAGAAATTTGAAAGTCTCGCATATGGTAAGGTTTCTTATTCTAGTGTTGATACCAGTACAACCAGCGATCATTATTTAAGTATTGATGAATATGGTGTTGGTACCTATTACTATGGCAGCACTAAATATGTCGGAAATATAACATCTGTTGATGCTTTAGGAAATATGGTCTTTGAAGGAAGATATGTTTCTTATAGCACTAAAAAGACAATTACTGTTACTTTGACTAAATTAGGAGATTACATCTATCAAACTTCAGTTGTTACTGTGAGTGGAACATCTACCTCTTCTCCAGTTACAAGCTATATCATTCCAACATCTGCTAAGCGTGAAAGTTATTTAGGATATGAAAATGCTAATTATTTAACTCATTATGTTTTAAATGATAAAGATATTTTCTTGTTCTTTAAGACTTCATCTGCTTCTCCATTAGCTTGTAAAGTTACATTATTAAATGATCTTCTTTATACTGAAAAAGGCGCTTTGATCAAAGTTACAAACTTAGATGAAAGTGAAGTATATATCAGTAAAGCGATGATTACTAAATCAACTTCTAATACAAGAATAGGTTATTTGCCAGCAAGTGCTTTGGCTGGAACTTATACTTGTGGTGATACTACATTTACAATTGATGGCTTTGCTAGTATCAAAGCGAATACAACAGGTGTAATTACCATGAATGATGTTGTTGGAACTTATGAGATGATAACTGAAAAAGTAATTAGAGCTACAGTTGGTGAAAATACATATGTTTATACATTGGAAAGCAATAATGTTGCTACTGCTGTTTCTGATACAAGTTATCAAGGAACGCTTCTTGGAACCTTCTCTTGGTTATCAAGCAGTAGTGCTGTTCATGCCTTCACTGTTGATAAATATGGAATTATCAAATGTGAAATAGGTTCTACCACTTATATCGGTATGTTGCCAAGTGGATATTCTGAGGGTGAATTAACTGTTACATTAACTGAAGTTGGTAGTGCTTATGGTTCTACAAAGAAACTCGTTGTTGATATATTAAGCGATGATATTTTGACTATCAATGAAGGCTCTAGTTCCTACTTTTATATCAAAGAAGGAACAACTGGAAAGCTTTATGCTAATGTTTCTTCTTCTAGTACTATCATTTATGAAGTTACAAAAGGCTCGGATAAATTCTACTTATATGCTCCAAGTGATGGAAAAGTAACTTCTGCTATCTCTACTCTTGTCAAGCAAAGTGATTCTAAAGTTGAATTAGGTGAAGTTGGAGCTATATTTGCGATAAATTATGGAAATGAATCTTTAGTTTTTAAATTAGCTTCTGCTGGAAAACTTGTTGTTGCTAATATGGATGAAAGAAAGACTTTGACAAATTCTGAAGGCAAAACATTGTTTGTTGATGGCTTTACAACTAGTGAAACTTCTCGTGGAAATGCAACATTAGATGGTGAAAGTTATACTTATTACTTCAATCCTTTCTATGAAAATGTCATCACATTATATGAAGGAAATGATCCAACATATTATGTTTCTGTTAATGGTGATAAATATGAATTGATCGGTGCTACAATTGATCAAGAAAAATTTGCTGCTGGAACATATTATTCAGCTAATTCCACTTCTACAACAAATGTTATTGTTATCAATGAATATGGCTTTGGTAAACTCAATGGTGCTACAGGTCGCTTTGTTGTCGACCCTGATGATGCAACTGGTTCAACATTGATCTTTACTGGTAAAACAAATGTCAATTATTCATTTAAAACAACAAAGATTACTATAGTTGCTGATGGTGTATATGCCCTTTCTGGTGAAAATAAAGGATATTACTATAATGGTACAGAAGCTGTTATGGCTGGTAAGAGTTGGAAAGATTTGGTCTTTAAGATTACAACTTATAAAGGCGAAGTAGTCTATGTTCTTTCTAAATCAAATAGCTATAATCCAACTGATTTAATCGGTGTTGTCACTGTTACTGGTGACTTTAATGTTGTCGGTGGTATCTTTACTGTTAAAGTTGGTGAAGGACAAACATTAAGTGATGGCAAAGCGACAAGCTTTACTGCTAAATTTAATCGTTCTCATGGTTATGATGGTTATGTTTTAGGCGATGGTTATGATGGAACTTATACTAATGGTTCATCTTCGATTATCTTAAATGGCTTTGGTGGTGCAAATGTCAATGGTAAAGAAGGAACATATGTTATAAGTGGTACAACTTTAACTATTACTATCGATAGTACTGAATATGTTTATACCATCGATAAAGAAAATAAAACCTATGAAGATGAAGAAATAGAAGAAGGCGATGTCCTTGCTGGTAAAACCTATGTCGGTGAGTATAACGCTGTTGATTGGGATACTTATGATGAGTTGCCTGCGACAGTAACCTTAGCTTTTGATGGCAAAGGCAATGTTAAAATGACATTTGTTTGTCCAACTTATGAAGGAAACTATCATCCAGAATATCTTGGCACTGGCACTTATGTAATCGATAACAATGAAATTACTATTAAAAGTGGAACAGCTACAATTGTTCTTTCGATGAATTCAGATGGAACTCTCTCTTGTTCTGAAGCTACTTATGAAGATGAGTATGCCTTCGGTAATTTTGCAAGAGGAGAAGTAGATTTCGAATTGCAATAATAAAAATTAGAGGATGAATAGAAACCGAAGTCAGGTTTCCATCCTCTTTTTTGATGTTATAAATTCTTATACATAGTATTTATAAAAACAGATAAACTAAGGGAAAGTATGATAAAATGTAGGATGCTGGAGGTGAAGGATGAACGATAAAATAATAATTAAAGGTGCTAGGGTTAATAACTTAAAAAATGTAAGCTTGACAATCCCAAAGGACAAACTTGTTGTATTTACTGGAGTTTCTGGTTCAGGAAAATCCACTTTAGCTTTTGATACAATTTACGCTGAAGGTCAAAGAAGATATGTAGAATCTTTATCTTCCTATGCTCGTATGTTTTTAGGAAATACAGAAAAACCTGATGTTGATTCTATCGATGGTTTATCACCTTCTATTGCTATCGATCAAAAAACTGTTTCAAATAATCCGCGTTCTACTGTTGGTACTGTAACAGAAATTTATGATTATCTCCGTCTTTTGTATGCTAGAATTGGTGTAGCATATTGTCCTACTCATCATCTTCCTATCAAAGGACTTTCTTTGAGTCAAATGGCGAATAAAGTTTTATCTTTTCCTAAAGGAACTTCTATTTATATTATGGCTCCTATTATCCGCAATGAAAAAGGTACTCATTTTGATACCTTAAAAAAATATATTGACTTGGGCTTAAGAAGAATAAAAATTGATAAAAATACGATTCAAAAATATACTGTTCCTCCACTTCTAGAAAAAAATCAAAAACACACTATTTCTATTGCTATCGACCATATTATTTTAGGCGATGATGAAGAAAAAGAAGAATTGAGCAGAATTAATGATTCTTTAAGAGTTGCTTTAAATAATGCTAATGGTTATGTAGAAATTGTTCCTGAAAATGAAAAAGGAATACTTTTAAGTGAACATCAAAGCTGCCCAGAGTGCGGATTTACTACTCCAACTTTAGAGCCTCGTTTATTCTCATTTAACAATCCTTTAGGATGTTGTAGTGAGTGCAATGGCTTAGGTGTTAAAATCGAAGCTGATCCTGATTTAATTATTCCTGATCCTTCTTTATCAATAAATGATGGTGCTATTCCTTTCATTTATAAGAAAAATGATTCAGCAATGGAAGTGGCTGACTTTGATATACTTTGTGAAAAGTATGGCATCGATAAGGATGTTCCAGTAAATCAGTTAACTTCAAAACAGATAAATGCTATTTTATATGGACCTGAAGAAGATCTAGATTATTTCTTTAAAACAAAAACAGGATCATCTTTGCACCGTGTTATCAATGAAGGTGTAAAAACAAAAATAGATAGATTATATTTGAGCACAAATTCGACATGGATGAAAAAATATTACCATGGATTTATGTCTGAAAAAACATGTACAAAATGTCATGGTGCGAGATTAAATGAACAGGTTTTAGCTGTTAGAATTGGTGGATTAAATATTGATGAAATATGCCATTTGTCGTTTAGAAAAATGTTGGATTTTTTAAACAATTTAAGTTTGACACCTAATGAACAAAAAATATCTGAATTAGTTATTAAAGAGATAAAAAATCGTTTGAATTTCCTTATTAATGTCGGACTTGATTATTTGACATTAGCTCGTTCTGCTTCGACATTATCTGGTGGTGAAGCGCAAAGAATACGTTTGGCTACACAAATTGGTAGCAAATTATCTGGAGTATTATATGTACTAGATGAACCTTCAATAGGTCTTCATCAAAGGGATAATGATCGTTTGATTCAAACATTAAAAGATATGCGAGATTTAGGCAATTCAATGCTTGTAGTTGAGCATGATGAAGATACTATTAGAGCAGCTGACTTTATAGTAGATGTTGGTCCTAATGCTGGTGATCAAGGTGGAGAAATCGTTGGAACTGGGTCAGTGCAAGACATTATCAATTCACCAAGATCAATATCTGGCCTTTATTTATCAGGAAAAGAAAAAATAGAAATACCAGACATTAGAAGACCAGGATATCAAAAGATGACTATTGTCAATGCAAGATGTCATAATTTAAAAAATGTTACTGTTTCTATTCCTACTGGAGCTTTTACTTGTGTTACCGGCGTTTCTGGATCTGGTAAATCTTCTTTAATAACTGAAGTTTTATATAAAAAAGTTCGACAAGAATTAGGCCTTTCAGTTTCTGATATCGGCGAATGCGATGAAGTTAAAGGACTTAAACACATAGATAAAGTAATTAATATTTCTCAAGATCCTATTGGACAAAACTCACGAAGCAATCCGGCAACATATATTAAAGTTTTTGATGATATCAGAACTTTATTCGCTTCGACACGTGAAGCAAAAATGCATGGATTTGATTCTTCATATTTTTCTTTTAATTTAAATAAAGGTCGTTGCGAAGCTTGTCAAGGTGAAGGTGTTAAACGTATTTCAATGTCTTTTTTACCTGATGTTTATGTTGAATGTGAAGTTTGCCATGGAAAGCGTTATAGCGAAGATGTATTGGAAGTTACATATAAAGATAAAAATATCTTTGATGTTTTGGACATGAGAGTTGATGAGGCCTTATCGTTTTTCTCTAATATCCCTAGCATAGCTAAAAAATTACAAACTTTGCATAATGTTGGATTAGGGTATATTAAACTTGGACAAAGTAGTACTACACTTTCTGGCGGTGAAGCTCAAAGAATTAAGCTTGCCTATGAACTTCAAAGATCAGCTACAGGAAATACTTTGTATATTATGGATGAACCGACAACAGGATTGCATATTGATGATATTAAAAAGTTGATGAATGTTATTCAACAAATCGTCAATGCGGGAAATACAGTTGTTGTAATAGAACACAACCTTGATCTTATTAAGTGTGCTGACTATATTGTTGATTTGGGGCCTGAAGGTGGTGAAAATGGTGGACAAGTTGTTGCTACTGGCACCCCTGAAGAAGTGGCTGAAAATCCAAATTCTTACACAGGACAATATTTAAAAAAGATGTTGGCTAGAAATTAAATAATCGCTATAAAAAAATACCCAGTGGAATAAACATTTGATAAAATGCTTATTCACTGGGTTTTATTATGTTACTATTTTGATAGTAAAGTTTTATATTTTTCTACTTTCATGACAGCAAAAGTAAATTATTTGATTTTGTTTTGCGAGATTTTGCAATACTTTTTTTGCAATTTGCAAGTTATCTTTATCAAGATAGACAAAAGGATCATCGAGAATAATTGATGGTTTCTCTTTTTTATACATGTTGTCAATTAAGGCGAATCTTAAAGAAACTTCAAGAATTGATAAAAGACCTTGAGATAAATGTTGATAACTTTTTAATTCACCTTGGATATCAAATGATATATTCAAATTGAAATCCATTGAAGTTCCCTTCTTTAAAATTGAATCAAAATCTTGAATATAGGTAGTATATGAAGAGTATATAGGAGTAATGAAACGATTTTTTAAATTGTTTTCTGCAGTTGTAAAAAAGAATATTGTTTTTTCAATTATCTCAATACGATGTTTGATATTTTGAATTTTATTATGGGTATCTTGAATTGTATTTTTAATATCTGGAAGAGTTAGTAATTCATTTTCGTTTTCTGTGATTGCTTTTTCTAAATTTTTAATTTTCAATAAAATAGCATCTTTTTCCAAGTCTAATTTTTCAATAGATATTTCACTTTTTTGAGGCTTTTCTAATAGTTTATTTTTTTCTTTATAAGTTTTTGCTTGTTCAATTTTTTCTTCTAGATTTTTTTTGTCGTTTTTTAGTGTGTTACTATTTGAAGATAAATTTTTTAAATAAGAACCTATATCTTCGAAAATATGATATTTTGTTTTAAATTGATCAATTGTATTTTGAGAGGTATTTAAAATAGCAGAATATTCTTCTTTTTTCCTTACATATTCTAAATAACGAGAATTAATTGAGTTATATTCTTTACAATTATCATAAATATTTTCTAAAGTTTTATACTCTTGTAATAATTTTAAAGCTGTTTTTTCCCCGATTCCTTTTACTCCAGGGATATTGTCAGATGAATCTCCCATTAAAGCTTTTAAATCAATCATTCTTATTGGTTCAATACCATAATCTGCTACAAAAGTTTCATGATTATATCTAATAAATCCTGTTTGTTTTAATAGTTTAACTTCGGTTTCATCACTTATTAATTGAAGTAAGTCTTTATCACTAGATACAATCACTGATGCAAAATCTTTATCATTTTCTGTCATTTTAACAATTGTACCTACGATATCATCAGCCTCATATGGGGCAAGTTCAAAGTGTTTGATCCCCATTTTATCTAAAATTTCCCGTGCTATAGGCATTTGAATTTTTAATTCTTCTGGAGTATCTATTCTTCCTTCTTTATAAAAATCATATTCTTCTTTTCTAAAGTTTTTTCCTATATCGAATGCTACGGCCATATATGAAGGTTTTTCTTCAGCGATTATTTTGTTAATCATTCCTACAAAGCCAAATAAGGCGTTTGTGGGAACACCTTTAGAATTTTTCATCATATTTCCTGTGTACGCTGTAGCATAATAACTTCTAAACATCAAATTATTGCCATCTACTAATATCAACTTTTTAACCATAAATGTATCACCTTATATATAGTATAACATGAATTTACTTTAAACGTTTTAAAATTTCTTCAGGATTAATAATTTTTTGGTCAAAATTAACTGCATAAGTTTCTATTATGTTTTTAACAAAATTAATTCCTTCTTTTATTTTCATAGTTACTTTACAAAGGTTCCATCCTAAAGTTAATTGAATATCTTCCTCAGAATACTTTTTGCCATCTTTTAAACCAAAGTACATCATAAAAGGTTCTTTTACACCTTCTGGCATCATTTCAACTATATTTAAAAATAATACTTCTTCAGGACTCATGACTTTTTCTGGGACTTTTTTTTCTTTCTGATTTTTATATTTTTCTTTTAAGTCTTTTAATAAAAGCGTTAACCTTTTTGTTTCTATCACATTTAAGGTATTTAAAAACGGTTCGTCTAAATTATGTCCAAAAGCTTTTTGAAGTAAATAATCATCCTTGATATCATTTGGTATTTCACAGTTTAATATTTCTTTTAACGTTTTACGTAAATATGGTGTAGGCTCATTAACTTTTTTACGTAGATTTGGTAAATTGGCATATAAAACTTTTAAATCACTTTCACTTAAAGCACTTAGGTTTACTTCTTTTTCAAAATTATTTCCAAAAACCCTTATTAATACTTCGTAAAATTTTGTTTCTTTATTTAATGATCTAGCAATTATTGATAATTCTTCTTTTGTTACTTGTAATAATTCCCAGAGATATTTGCCATCATATGTTTTTTTATTTTTGTTCTCACCTTTTTTTAAAGGCCAAAAATTTATCCTTTGAATTTTACTAGCCCAATTACTAAGTTTGCTATCTAAAAGATTTCTTTCTCTTGAACTTAACTTTTCAGAATTATATTTTTCCTTGCCACTAATTCCAAAAGATTTTACCATAATATCATAAATCATTGTAGTCTTATCTTGATTTTCCCAAAGATATGCAATTCTTTTATTT
>ERZ780178.386-NODE-386-length-34463-cov-60.079749_pt1 | contig 34463 bp, 25 predicted proteins | sample MGYA00511018_ERZ780178 | MGnify/ENA primary metagenome ERZ780178 (study PRJEB29588, sample SAMEA2151439) | human gut metagenome | biome: human gut; feature: human-associated habitat; material: faeces | place: Denmark | collected 2008/2010 ...
GGCTCGTTAGGGACTTGCACCCATTAGACAATACACATGCTAGTCAAACAAAAAGATGATGCACCGTTTCAGTGCATCATCTTTATTATATTTCAGCCTTGATGCACCGTTTCAGTGCATCAACATTCGTTTCTAACCTGATACTCCGTTACTTCACGAGAACAACCAGGTACTTGCTGGTGCTCCAGAAAATCTGAGAGTTGGTGATGCGGAGAGTATATTGCTTGTTGGCATCACGAACCAGAGTATAAGAGCTTGAAGGATGAGTAGTGAGCAACTTGGCTGACTTAGAATAGAGCTTGATCTCAGAAACCTCACGGATATCTACCTTTGTAAAGTAGCTCTTGTTGAAGTTACCGGTCATAACCTTGCCATTCTCCATGATGTGCTGGTTCTTCAGCTCCTTCTTGGTACCGAATACATACCATGCAGTGTTGAGCTGCTTATCCTGAGCATTGATCACCTCAGTCTTCTTACTGCTTTCCTTGGTAAGGTTGCTGGTCTTGGTGTTCAAGTTGTTGATAGTCTCATCAAGAGCTGCAATGTGGATATCCTTGCTATCCAACTCCTCACGGAGTGCCTGGAGCTGCTTCTCCTTCTCAACCAGCTGCTTCTGCAGGTTCTCGATGGTCTTCTTGAGCTGGTCGCCCTGGATAGAGCTGTTAGCCAACTGCTTCTGCAACTTGGCGAGGAGCTCCTTGTTCTGCTTCATGCGAGTAGCGATGAACTGCACATCCTCCTTGAGCTTCTGTCTCTTGGTGGCACCCTCGCCATTCTTCAAGAGCACCACGCGGTTCTCAGCCTCATTGATCTGGTTGAGACCATCCTCAATCTCATTCAGAGTACCCAGCATATCATTCAGTTCGCTATCCTTCTGCGCAATGATGCTGTTGAGCGAATCTGATTGAGCCGCATTGTTAGCGGCATTGTTCTTGCCATCGTTACATCCTGTTAAAACAAAGGCTGCGAGGCACGCCATCATTAATAGCTTTTTCATAATCCTTCTCCTTTTTGTTAATTTTATGATTAATACTTTCTTTATTTATTATTCTTACGCTCTTCGCGTCGCTTTTCCTTCAATTCCTCCTTCAGCTGCTTGGGATCCTTACCCGCCAGCACGATGACGAACTCGCCGCGCGGTTCCGTCTCCTGGAAGTGGGCAATCACCTCGGCAAGGCTTCCACGCACACTTTCCTCGTGCAGCTTCGAGATTTCACGGCAGCAGCTCACCTGTCTATCTTCTCCAAAAACCTCGGCAAACTGCTGCAAGGTCTTCACCACTCTATAGGGTGACTCGTAGAAGATCATGGTGCGCACCTCATCCTTGAGAGATTCCAGATAGGTTTGTCTGCCCTTCTTCTGCGGGATGAATCCCTCGAAGCAGAATCTGTCGCAAGGTAATCCGGACGACACGATGGCTGGGATACAAGCCGTAGGTCCCGGAAGGGTCTGCACGGTGATGCCTGCTTTCGCAGCCTCACGAGCCAGATAGAAACCAGGGTCGCTGATGCCTGGGGTTCCTGCATCACTGATCAAGGCGATGGTCTCACCAGCCTTCAATCGCTCTACGATGCCAGCCGATGTGCCATGCTCATTAAACTTATGATGCGCCACTAATCGATTTTTAATATCGAAATGCTTAAGCAGGACGCTCGATGTCCGAGTGTCCTCAGCGAGCACCATATCTGCCTCTTTCAAGACCCGGATGGCTCGCATTGTCATGTCCTCCATATTGCCTACTGGAGTCGGTACGATATATAATATGCCCATAAGTGGGTACAAATGTAGTTAATTAATCTTTCATAGCAAAAAAAAACTGCGTATCTTTGCATTTTTTAAAACCTTATTAGTAATTTTGTCCCCGAAATGACTGAAATACTGAATGGGGAGGCACACCGTCCCGGAAGAATTGAAGTGGTGTGCGGATCGATGTTCTCCGGAAAAACCGAGGAACTGATCCGAAGAATGAAGCGTGCCAGCTTCGCCAGACAGAAGGTGGAAATCTTCAAGCCGGCGATAGATACGCGCTACTCCGAAGACAATGTAGTGAGCCATGACCAGAATTCTATCCGATCTACTCCTATTGAATCTTCCGGATCGATTTTGCTATTGGCTTCGGATATCGACGTGGTCGGTATCGACGAGGCTCAGTTCCTGGACAATGGATTGGTGGAGGTCTGCAACGAACTCGCCAACCGCGGCGTACGCGTCATCGTGGCGGGGCTGGATATGGATTTCAAGGGTGTCCCCTTCGGTCCGATTCCTGCGCTCTGTGCCATCGCCGACGAGGTGACCAAGGTGCACGCCATCTGCGTGAAGTGTGGTGCACTGGCATACGTCAGCCATCGACTGGTGGCTAACGACAAGCGCGTGCTCCTGGGTGAGCAGGATGAATACGAGCCGCTCTGCAGAGACTGCTACCAGAAAGCCATCAGCCAGGAGAAATAGAAGAAAGTATCAAAATTCAAAGTTCAAGGTAAATGAGTAAGGAGATTACATTCGACAAGTTCATCAGATGGGCTGGTATTGTTACCCTCGTCATTGCAGTACTCTACATCACCAACTATCTGAGTGAGGTACTGCTTCCTTTCTTTATAGCATGGTTTTTCGCATACCTGCTCTATCCCGTCGTGAAGTTCATCGAGAATAAACTCCATGTCAAGGTTCGTGCCATCTCCATTCTTCTGGCAATGGGAGCTGCGATTGCCATCGTGGGGGGTGTCATCTGGCTCATCATCCCACCGATGATCGACCAGTTTGACAAACTGGGAGAAGTGTTGACCCGATGGGTTCATCAAACCACCCATACCAACAATCTCACGATGCTGATCAAGGAGTGGCTGCAGGACAACCAGACCACCATAGAACGATTCTTGAAGAGCAAGGACTTCAGCGATGCCCTGAAGACTACGATGCCGAAGGTTTTCTCGGTAGTGAGCCAGACGGCAACCGTACTGATGAGTATCGTGGCATCCATGATTACCTTATTATATATGTTCTTCATCCTGCTCGATTACGAAACCCTGACAGCCAACTGGGTGCGCATCTTCCCGAAGAAGAACCGTCCGTTCTGGTCGGCACTGATGAAGGATGTAGAGCGCGAGCTCAACAACTATATCCGAGGTCAGGGAATGGTGGCGCTCTGTATGGGCATCATGTTCTGCATCGGCTTCACCATCATCGGCTTTCCGATGGCGATAGGTCTGGGCATTCTGATCGGCATCATGGACCTGGTACCATATCTTCATACCTTTGCCCTCATTCCTACGGCATTCCTGGCAATGCTCAAGGCGGCAGATACGGGACAGAACTTCTGGGTAGTCTTCGGACTGGCGGTATTGGTATTCTGCGTGGTGCAGGTGATTACGGATATGGTGGTTACGCCGAAGATTATGGGCAAGGCGATGGGCTTGAACCCAGCCATCCTGCTCCTGAGTCTTTCGATATGGGGTGCTCTGCTGGGCTTCCTGGGGCTGATTGTAGCCCTTCCGCTCACCACCCTTCTCATAGCTTATTGGCAGCGGTATGTAACGAGAGAAAAGCCGCAATATGAAGAGAAATTAGGGCAGGAACCACCGGAAACTGCCACTGAAACGGGTAAAATAGAAGAAAAACAATAAAAAAACGACAAAATATTTGGTGATTTCAAAAAATAGTCGTACCTTTGCACTCGCTTTTGAACATAAAGTTAGAGATTGACTCGCTAGCTCAGCTGGTAGAGCACAACACTTTTAATGTTGGGGTCATGGGTTCGAGCCCCATGCGAGTCACAGTCTCAGAAAAGGACTTTCCGTTAAGGGAAGTCCTTTTTTCGTATATGGTTCGGGGAGGTAGATTCTTTTAACTCTCATTAACTAAAAACAGATGCAAGATTCTTGCTTTTCTGCGTTTTACCTAATGGAATGTAGGGCAAAAAAGCCCTCGGATACCCCAAGGTGCCGGAAAGATTCCCACATAGAAACAAAAAATTAGAATAAAATAAAATTTCATAAGACAAAAATAACAAAAGACAAAATAAAATTTCATAAGACAATGAAGAAAATTACATTATTCTCAATCCTGGCTGTACTCTTTGCAGCTATGTCATTCACCTCTTGTAACTCAAGCAGTGACAACGGTATCCAGCTTCCAACCAAGCAGGAAGCCTATAACATGATGTTGACCGTAGGCGGTTCTCACCAGTGCGGTATCCTCTTCCCTGCTGATAAGAACAACAATATTCAGAAGAAGGACAGTATTGTTACCAACATCACTATCAATCCATCAGACAGTACTTATCTTATCAGCGACTTCCCTGTTAAGTTGTTGGCTAAGTATGTGAAGAACGAGAAATACAGCAAGTTGATTTCAGAATTACCAAATCAGACTTTGTCTGGAAAGCTTTACCCTGTGGACGCAACATCCCTTTTCTTCTATACAGCAACAAACAACATCACTTTCAAGGATGAGCAGAACAACAATTATACGATGAAATTCTATGCTCTCAATGGATATGCTGCTGCAGGATTAGACCAAACCAAGAAGAACTTCCTGCTCTATCTCACACCAGGCGCTATCTTTAATGGCAATGAAATTGTGAATGATGCATTTAAGACAGCTGTAGGTACACACGGTCCTGTTCCATACATCATGGTTCTGACATTCAAGAAATAAAAAGAATCACCCTGTGATTCTAATTCAAATTCAAGAAATAAAGTTAATACTCTTTTAAATACAAACAACTTACAAATATATAGTCTGAATTTATCACTCAGCGTGAAAACTACATAAAAGGCGCGATAGCTCTCCTGCTATCGCGCCTTACTTTTTTATCCTATATTTCAGTATCCTAATCTTTCTTCCAGAGCTTGCTCATATCCTCCAAGCTCTTGCCCTTGGTTTCAGGTACCAGCTTCCAAACGAAGAAAGCTGCAACAATACAGATGGCACCATACAGACCATAGGTAAACCAATGACCGAAATCATCGCCCGGAGTCAGGTGCATATTGAACATCGGCACAAAGGTAGAGCTGACAATGAAGTTGAATATCCACTGGAAAGCTACGGCAATCGCCACAGCCGCACCACGGATGGTATTCGGGAAAAGCTCGGCGATAAGCACCCAGGCAATAGGTCCCCAGGAGAACATAAAGCTGGCACTATATACCATGATACTCAGCATGGTAACCGTACTCAAGGCTTCATTTCCAAAGGTCAAGGCTACGCCCAAGGCTCCTGCTGCCATACCGATGGAACCAAAGATAAGCAATGGCTTGCGACCCAGCTTCTCTACCGTAAAGACGGCTACCAGCGTAAACGAGATATTCACAATACCCATGATGACGGTCTGAACCATCGGATTACCCATTCCCATATCCTGGAAGATACGAGGCGCATAATAGAGCACCGCATTGATACCCACAGCCTGCTGGAATACAGAAAGCATCACGCCCACAAAGATACACATAAAGCCATAGGAGAAGAGCTTCTCGGTCTTCACGGTCACCGTATTCCTGATATCGTGGATAATCTCGCGTGCCTTCTCAGAACCATTGATCTTGGCAAGCACGCCGTATGCCTTCTCATCCTGTCCGATCATCACGAGATAACGAGGAGTCTCAGGTACGAAGCAGATCAGGAAGCTGAACAGTCCTGCCGGAACCATCTCGCTACCAAACATATATCTCCATCCCGTCTCAATGGTCCACTGCGCATCCACCATATTGGCGATGGCACCCGCAGCATCATAGATAGGATTGGCATGGGGACCCATAATGATGAAATTGACGAAGTAAACCACCAGCTGACCGAAGATGATGGCAAACTGATTGCAGCTCACCAACATACCGCGCATATTGCTCGGAGCGATTTCACCGATATACATCGGACAGATGGCTGAAGCCATACCTACACCGATACCACCCAGCACACGATAGAAGTTGAATACCACCAGCAACGTCCAGTCGGCATGTCCCTGAGGCAGGAGATAAGATTCCGGTTCCATGGATCCCCAGGCTGAGAGGAAGAAGCAGACACCCGCAAAGATGAGCGAGCGCTTGCGACCCAGCCTGCTGGCGAAAAGACCAGAAAGCGAACTACCGATGATACAGCCGATCAGCGCACTGGAAGAAGTGAATCCGTGCATCACATCGGTGTATTCGAAATCACCGGCACCCTTGAAGAATGCCTGCAAACCCTTCTCGGCACCTGATATCACTGCGGTATCGTAACCGAAAAGCAAGCCACCCAATACGGCGACCATCACAATCGAGAAAAGATAGGCCTTAGAGCCCGTTTGTTGTTGTTCCATTTTACTATAGGTTATTTTTTTATTTGTTTATTTTTATATTTTTATCTGTTTATTTTAAAATAATACGCATAATCTGCACATTTCCCCTATTTTTTTTGTAAATTTGCAACCAAAATAAGAGCACATAGATATTACGTAATATGAACATCGCAGAATTCTTACATCAGAAGGGCGACAAAAGAGGCTTCTCTTTCGAGGTTTTGCCACCTCTCAAGGGTAATGGCACTGCGGCTCTCTTCCGCACCATCGACAGCCTCAAGGACTTCGACCCACGGTTTATCAACATTACCACACACCACAGCGAGTATGTTTACAAGGAACTGGAAAACGGTCTCCTCACTCGTCAGCGTGTGCGTCGCCGCCCTGGCACCGTTGCCATCGCAGGCGCAATCCAGAACAAGTACGACATCCCTGTCATCCCTCACGTCATCTGTAGCGGTGCCACGAAGGAAGACATCGAATACGAATTGCTCGATCTCCAGTTTCTGGGCATCAGCAATATCCTTGTGCTGAGAGGCGACAAGGCGAAGGAAGACCGACAGTTTACTCCAACAGAAAACGGTCATTCCAATGCCACCGACCTGCTGAAGCAAGTAAACCAGTTTAACGACGGTTTCTTCTTTGACGGCACCCCAATCAAGCATCCGGGTGATAAATTCTGCTGTGGCGTAGCCTGCTATCCGGAGAAGCACGAAGAGGCTCCCAATCTGGAGATGGACATGCAGCATCTCCTGGAGAAGCAGCAGTTGGGCGCTGACTATGCCATCACCCAGCTCTTCTACGACAACGAGAAATTCTATGCTTTCGTAGAGAAGGCTCGCCAGATGGGCATCACCATCCCTATCGTTCCGGCGCTGAAGCCATTCGCCAAGCTAAGTCAGCTCACCATGGTACCAAAGACCTTCCATTGCGACATCCCGGAAGCTCTGGCGCAGGAGGTTTTGAAGTGCAAGAGCGATGAAGATGCCAAGGCACTCGGTATCGAGTGGACGACTGCCCAGGTGAAAGATCTCTTCGATCACGGATACAATCATATCCATTTCTTCACCGTTTCGGCGGTGGATAGCGTGAAACAGATTGCTAAAATTTTATTTTAAAGTTCAAAGTTCAATGTTAAATAGTGAAGTGATAGGTCAGCAAGATATATGGAACCGTCTGATGGAGATGGTTCAGGAGAATCGTGTGCCACATGCACTGATGTTCTGCGGTCCACAAGGTTGTGGAAAACTGGCAGTGGCGCTGGCTTTTGCCAGCTATCTGCTGGGCGATTCCCCGATGCTGAGAAAATGGGAGCATCCCGACCTGCACTTCACCTTCCCTACCATCAAGACATCCGAGATGAGCGGCGACCATACGCCCGTAAGTCTCGACTTTATGAAAGAATGGCGTGAGATGCTCCTCCAGGAAGGTCCGTATGTGCTGATCAGCGACTGGATGCAGCGCATGGGCAAGACCGATGCCGACTTCAACAAGCAGGCAATCATCACCGCCGATGAGACCGACAATCTTTCGAGAGAACTGAGCATGATGTCGAGTCAGGGCGGATACAAGATCAGTCTGATATGGTTGCCGGAGCGTATGAACCTCACGAGTGCCAACAAGATATTGAAACTGCTGGAAGAGCCGCCTCATCAGACACTCTTCCTTCTGGTAAGCGAACAGCCGGAACTTCTGCTCGAAACCATCAGAAGCCGCGCACAGCGTATCGACCTGAAAAAGATTGAAACTTCCGAGGTGGAGAAAGCGCTCATAGAACGAAGAGCGCTGGATGCAGAATCAGCCCACCGCATCGCCCGAATCGCCAACGGCAACTGGAACCATGCATTGGAGGAGCTGGACTCTGGCAATGAAAACCGCCAGCATCTGGATATGTTCATCATGCTGATGCGCCTCTCCTATATGCGCAACATCCACGATTTGAAGAAGTGGAGCGAGGTGGTTGCCACCTTCGGCAGAGAGAAGCAGAAGCGAATGCTCGATTACTTCATGCACATGCTGCGCGAGAGTTTTATGTATAATTTCCGCCAGCCGGAACTCAGTTACATGACACAGGAGGAGGAGAATTTCGCCAGGAACTTCGCCCGATTCATCAACGAGGCGAATATCATCGACATCTCCAATCTCTTCGAGGAAAGCAAGCGATTCATCGCCCAGAATGCCAACCCGAAAATCGTGTTCTTCGACCTGGCGCTGAAGAATATCGTTCTGCTCATCAGAAAATAAAGGAAATACATCCCCCGAAAGGGCAATATATATTAATCAATAAATAATAAATAGAATACATCGTGGATTATAAAAATATGAAATTCAAAATGTGGAATGGCTGCGATAGAGGTCTATGCTGCAAGGCTGTGGGACGACAGGACCGACAGCTCAACACATACGACTGGCTAGCCGACGTGCCAGGAAACGCTGAGAGCACCGACCTGGTGGAAGTGCAATTTAAAAATACCCGAAAGGGATATTATCACAATGTTAACAACCTCGACCTCAAGAAGGGCGACATCGTGGCTGTAGAGGCTAACCCGGGTCACGACGTGGGTGTAGTAACATTAACCGGCCGACTGGTAAAACTGCAGATCAAGAAGGCAAACCTCAAGTCGCAGGATGACATCAAGCGCATCTACCGACTTGCCAAGCAGGTGGACCTCGACAAGGCAAAGGAAGCCAAGAGCCGCGAACACGACACCATGATCCAGAGCCGTCAGATAGCCAAGGACCTGGGCCTGAAGATGAAAATCGGCGACGTGGAGTATCAGGGCGATGGCAACAAGGCCATCTTCTACTATATCGCTGATGAACGTGTGGATTTCCGCCAGCTCATCAAGGTACTTGCCGATACCTTCCATGTCCGTATCGAGATGAAGCAGATTGGTGCACGTCAGGAGGCTGGCCGTATCGGCGGTACCGGTCCTTGCGGCAGAGAGCTCTGCTGCGCTACTTGGATGAAGAACTTCGTAAGTGTGAGCACCAATGCTGCACGCTACCAGGACATCTCGCTCAACCCTCAGAAGTTGGCTGGCATGTGCGCCAAACTGAAGTGCTGTCTCAACTACGAGGTAGATAACTATGTAGAGGCAAGCCGAAAGATGCCACCTAAGGATGCCGTGCTTCAGACTGCCGACGGCGAGTTCCATCAGTTCAAGGTAGATATCCTTGCCGGACTCATCACCTACTCTTCTGACAAGAACATGGCTTCCAACCTGGAGACCATCACAGCAGAACGTGCCAAGGAAATCATTGAGATGAATAAACAGGGCGAGAAACCGCTCAGCCTAATGGAGAATGGCAAGATGAAGGAAACTTCCAAGAGCATCGACCTGCTCAATGAGTCTGATCTCAGCCGATTCGACAAGGCGAAGAAAAAGAAGAAGAACAAGAACCGCAATGCGAACCGTTCAGAGAAGGGAGATAACCGTCAGCCAAACGGCAACCGCCCGGAAAGAAACGAGAACCGTCAGCCAAACGGCAATAACCGCAATAGGGATAATAGAAACAAGGGACCTCGCCAGCAGGGAAACAGACCTCAACAGGGCAATAACAATAAGCCGCAGCAGGGCGAGAATAACAAGCCGCAGCAGGCTAACAACAACAAGCCTCAGCAGGCTAATAACAACCAGCCTCAGCAGGCAAACAATAACAAGCCACAGGAGGACAAGAAGTAAAAATGAAAAGACTGATTCATTTCGTTTTCATACTGGTGGCAACCATAGCCTTCAGCGCTTGCAATCATGCCAAGGTATATGATGAATATGCCCATACGCCGATTGCAGGATGGGAGAAGAACGATACCCTATCGTTCGAAATCCCTCCAATGGCTGCCACCGGCTATTACCGGCAGAGCCTGGGTCTGAGAACCACAGGTGCCTATCCGTTTACGGCATTGACACTCATCGTGAACCAGACCATCTACCCTGCCAACAAGGGCAAGCGTATCGAGAAGACTGATACCCTACTCTGCCAGCTCATCAACCAGCATGGCGAGAACAAGGGACAGGGCATCAGCTACTATCAGTACAACTTCCCTATCAATATCTATAAGATAAACAGAGGCGATTCCATCCATATCGCCATCCGCCATGATATGAAGCGAGAAATTCTTCCGGGTGTAAGCGACATCGGAGTGAAAATAACGAAAGATGACCAATGAGACGTATCTCACTGGTCATTTTTTTATGCTGTAAAATCTAGCTTCTTACCAGGTTTCTTCCGGCATCAATACGCAGGAAGATGAAAAGCAGGATGGTAAAGCCCCAGAGCGAACTGCCTCCATAACTGAAGAACGGAAGCGGAATACCGATTACCGGCGTCAGTCCCAGCACCATTCCCACATTAATAAATAGGTGGAACAGGAATACCGAGAGCACACAGTAGCCGTATATTCGTCCGAACTTGAAAGGTTGTCGCTCCGCCAGATGTATCAATCTCAATATCAACATCAGGAAGAGCAGCAGCACGCCTGCCGAACCCAGGAATCCTTCCTCCTCTCCTACCGTACAGAAGATGAAGTCGGTATCCTGCTCAGGCACGAACTTCAGCTTGGTCTGGGTTCCGTTCAGGAATCCCTTTCCCTGCAAGCCACCCGAACCGATGGCTATCTCACTCTGATGTACATTATATCCGGCACCCGCCAGGTCTTCGTCCAATCCCAGCAGCACGTTGATACGCACTCGCTGGTGAGGTTCCATCACGTTGTTCAGCACATAATCGGCACTGTAGAAGAAGGCAATACTTCCCATTGCGAATATCGAAATCAGGAAATAGTTGCGGAAGCGGGTCCTCAGACCGTGATACACCAGGAATCCGATCATCACCGCACAGAGCAGCAGCTGCACCCATACGATGTCAAACGGAATGATGTAGGTGGAGAAGAGTGCAAAGATGAGCGTGATGCCCACCGAGTAGCACAGGATGATGAGAGCATGCTTCCTGTTGCCCGTATAGCTGTTCACCAGTCCTGCCGTGAAGATCTGCACCAGCAGCAGCACCGTGAACTTTCCCACCGAGGTGTAGGTATCCCACATCGTCACGTTCTCGTACTTGATACCCACCACAAAGTAAACCACCATCGAGACTCCGGTAAAGAGGATGGCACCCGGCATTCCCTCACGGTAAAGCATCAGGAAGAAGGCGGAATATACCAATGCCGAACCCGTCTCGCGCTGTCCCACGATACATATCATAGGCAAAATGATGATGCCCATAGCCGCCATGAAATGCTTCATCTTATGGATATTGAATCCATAGCTGCACATAAACTTCGCCACAGCCAGCGCCGTAGCAAACTTACCGAACTCGGCAGGCTGCAGTCGCAGCGGTCCCAGCACAAGCCAGGAGTGCGAACCCTTGATGCTATGCGGATTGAATATCGTGGCAAAAAGCAGCAATATCAGCACGGCATAGATCACGTAGGCGAAGGTATCGAAAAAACGGTCGTCCATCATCAGGATGACGAAGCCCAGCGCGATGGAGGTACCTATCCATATAATCTGCATACCCGAACGGGCACCCAGACTGAAGATATCGTTGTCGCCATAAGTATAGCTGGCACCGCAGACACTGATCCAGCCAAAGCAGAGCAATGCCAGATAGATGCCGATGGTCCACCAGTCGAGCGAACGGAGAATACCAGCTGGTTGTTTATTATCTGATTGAGCCATTGTCTTTATTATTCAATGAATTGAAACTGCAGTCTCAGGATAGAAACTGCAGTTTTGATTTGAAACTTCAGTATATTATCTGCTACTAGAGCCGTAGGCAATTCTTCGGGCCTGCATCTGTGCCGCCTGATTTTCTGAAGCAGGAGAAAGCTTGCCTTTCAGATACTGCTCCATCATCAAACCTCCGATAGGCACACCGTAGTCGGCACCCCATCCACCATTCTCCACATACACGGCGATGGCGATTCTCGGATTGTTCATCGGAGCAAAGCCCATGAATACAGAGTGGTCGTGACCACGGTTCTGAGCCGTACCGGTCTTGCCGCAAGCCTCGAAGTCGTAACGGGAGAGCATCTTACAGGTACCCTTCAGTGCCGAACTTCTCATACCAGCCACCACATAGTCATAGGCTCGCTTCGAAGCCTTGGTGTAATGACGGCGGGTATAAAGCGTATCGAGCGGTTCGCCCTGCACCTTACGCACTACGTGAGGCACATAGTAATAGCCTCGGTTGGCGATGGTGGCACCCAGATTGGCAATCTGCAGAGGAGTGAGGTTCACCTCACCCTGTCCGATAGAGATACTGATGACGGTCAATCCGTTCCAGGAGCCCTTGTAGGCCTTGTCATAGAACTGTGCATTAGGAATCAGACCTCTCTTCTCGCCCGGCAAGTCGATGCCCAGCTTATAGCCGAATCCCATACTCACCATATAGTCTTTCCATACGGTCATCGCCTCCTGCACCGAGCCATACTTCTTCTTGTTGCCTATCATGTAATAAAGTCCCCAGCAGAAGTAACCGTTGCAGGAAGTACTGATGGCATCCACCAGCGCAATAGGCGACGGGTGGCCATGACATCCCACATGCAGACCTTTGTAAGAGAAACCATGATTACATGGGAAGGCTGTGCCCGGAGTGATGATTCCCTCGGTAAGATAAGTCAGCGCCTGGGAGGTCTTGAAGGTAGAACCCGGAGGATACTGTCCCATGATACTACGGTTCAGGAGCGGTTTCCAAGGATTCTGCGACAGCCACTTGTGCATCTTTCCCCTATTCTTGCCCACCAGTCGGCGCGGATCATAGGAAGGAGATGAAACCATCGCCAGCACCGATCCGTCTCTTGGGTCAATGGCAACGATACTTCCTATCTTGCCCTGCAGCAGTCTTTCGCCCAGAGCCTGAAGGTTGACATCGATACCCAGCGTCAGGTCCTTACCGGCAACAGGCCGCTGGTCGAGTTTTCCGTTCTGATAGCTTCCCTGTATTCTTCCGCGGGCATCGCGAAGCATAATCTTCACGCCCTTGGTACCTCGGAGCTCCTTCTCGTAATGCTTCTCCAGTCCCAGCTTACCGATATAGTCACCCGGCTGATAGTAGTCATCCTCCTCTATATCGCTTGGCGAAACCTCACCCACATCTCCCAGTACATGGGCAGCGTATGGATAGACATATTCTCTCACGCTTCGCTTCTGCACATAGAAACCGGGGAACCGGAACATCTTCTCCTGGAAGACGCTGAAGTCCTTGTCAGAAAGCTGACTCATGAAGAGCTGCTGGGTATATCGCGAGTATCCGGGATTCTTGTTTCTGTCCTTGATGGTCTCCATTCGCTTCTCGAAAGCCTCCTTGGTAATGCCCAGGGAGTTGCAGAAGTCCATCGTATCCAGACGTCCCTCCTGCTCCTTCATCACCACCATGATATCATAGGAAGGCGAATTATACACCATCAGCTTGCCGTTTCTGTCGTAGATAGCGCCACGCGAAGGGAACTCAATCTGCTTCAGGAAGGCATTGGAATCGGCATTCTTCTTATAATCCTCACTCATAATCTGAAGCGTAAAGAGACGAATGGCGTATATGACTACAATTGCTATAGCCACACCACCAATCACATACTTACGCTTATCAAGATTGTAATCCACCATATTATATATATAGCTGAAATTTTTTGTTTGATCTTTTACTGTTCTCTGTCTTGCAGCAAGGTTCTATCCCTTGCGGAAGCTCTCCAATGCCATGATGAGCAGCATCGTGATGGCTGTACCGCCAACGATGCGGAGGAGCCACTCCATCCAATTGAAGAAATTGAAGGTCTCCAGAGTAAAGAATACCAGATTATAAACGAGTACGATAACCAACGTGTAGAGAACATACGAACCGACACCGATGGTGCGCATGGACGGCTCCAGGTCGTCGGCACTGTCTCTTGGCACGAAGAGTTCGAAAAGATAAGGCTGAAGCAGTCCGATGAAGGTCATCGAAGCTGCAGCTACTCCCGGCGTATTGGCAAACACGTCGATACAAAGTCCCATCATGAAGCTCCACAGCATCACCGACCAGCGTGGATGGTTTCTGCGGAAATGGAGCACCATGAGAATATACAGCAAGGGGGTGGCGCAGTTGAACAAGTGGATATGGTTGAATACCAATCCCTGCACCAGCACGAGCACCACGAAGATGCCGAGTCGTTTTATCAAATCTATACTCATTGCTACTTATATATCTCCTCTTACTATGATCTTTTAATTTTTACCTTTGGCATTGCCGTCGGGCATGATACTATCCTGTGCAGCACGCATAATCTGAAGGCGTTCCTTCATTACGGCATCATCGATGACGCAGACATCACGCAGACGGGCAAAGTCGGTAGAAAGTCTCAACTGTACTCTATACGACAATCCATCAGCAGAATTAAACACGTGCAGAATCTTGCCTACTCTTACTCCCGGAGGGAACACAGCCGAATAGCCACTCGTTACTACGTAGTCGCCCAGCTTGAAGTGGGCATGGCGTGGCACCTCTTCCAGATATGCCAGTTCCGAAACGCCACCCTTCCATCGCAGATAGCCGAAATAGCCTCTGCCCTGGATGGTACAACTGATATTCGACTTCACGTTGAGCACTGGTATCACGATGCTGTAATGCTGAGCTACGAGATACACGATGCCCACCACTCCGGTACCGCTTATCACACCCATATCCTTATGGATGCCGTCAGCGCTACCCTTGTCGATGGTAATCAGGTTGTCTGGCTTGTCCAGGCTGTTGGCCACCACCTTGGCAGGGATGAGTCGGTAATTCTGAAGCAGCGCAAACTGGTCGCGGTGATAGATGGCACTATCCTTGGTTACCCCATAGAGGCTGTCGCTCAGCTGCTGCACCTGCTGCTCCAGATAGGCATTCCGCTGGGTAAGTTCCTGGTTCACCTTGGTCAGGGAGAAGAAAGTCTCCACGTTGGCATCCCATTCATAAATCTTGCCCGTCACGGCATTGGCTGTAGAAAACCACGCACTGCCCTGGTAGCTGTTATACTGGAACAGAAGCACCATGCTCACCACCTCCAGAATCACGAAGACAAACCAATGGTTGTATTTCTGCAAAAACTCTAAAAGGTTGTGCATACTTTAAAAAATGAATCTGTATATGATTAAAATTCCGCAAATGGGCACAAGTGGTCCAGATGCGGAATTTAAATATCTTGAAATTATCTCATCAGGAATGAGAAACGATCCACATTCTTCAATGCGATACCGGCACCCTTAGCCACACTGTGCAATGGATCCTCGGCGATATGGAATGGGATGTTGATCTTGTCCTGAAGTCGCTTGTCGAGACCGCGGAGCAGAGCACCACCACCTGAAAGCCAGATACCGTTCTTCACGATGTCGGCATAAAGCTCTGGTGGAGTATTCTCGAGAGCAGAGAGTACTGCATTCTCGATCTTGGCTACAGTCTTGTCCAGACAGTGAGCAATCTCCTGATAGCATACAGGCACCTCCATAGGGAGCGCTGTGATACGGTTAGGACCATGAACGATGAAGTCCTCAGGAGCCTCATCTCCCAGATCTGTCAGGGCAGAACCCACATGAATCTTGATACGCTCAGCCATACGCTCGGAAACCTTCACGTTGTGCTGGCGGCTCATATACTCCTGGATGTCGGCTGTCAGGTCGTCACCGGCTGTACGGATAGAGTTGTTGGATACGATACCACCCAGAGAGATGACTGCAATCTCGGTGCTACCACCACCTATATCAACTATCATGTTACCTTCTGGTGCCTCTACGTCGATACCGATACCGATAGCAGCAGCCATAGGTTCAAAAATCAAATATACGTCGCGACCGTCGGCATGCTCGGCAGAGTCGCGTACGGCACGGAGCTCTACCTCAGTAGAACCAGAAGGCACACCAATCACCATACGGAGTGAAGGTGAGAACAATCGGCTTCCTGTATGAACCATCTTGATAAGTCCACGCATCATCTGCTCGCAGGCAGTAAAGTCGGCGATAACGCCATCACGCAAAGGACGGATTGTACGGATGTTGTCATGAGTCTTCTCGTACATCATCTTTGCCTTCTCGCCTACGGCAATCATCTTGTCGGTGCGGCGGTCGAGGGCAACAACAGAAGGTTCGTCCACTACAATCTTATCATCACTGATAATGATGGTATTGGCGGTACCCAAGTCCATTGCGATTTCCTGAATAAATGAAAAAAATCCCATTTGCTAATGTAAATCTAATATTTTAAGCTTAAAATCTTTCCTTTGTAGTCATCTTCCCGCCCTCGCTTTCAAGAGCGGGAAGAGTTGCGAGATGAATAGGTTTACCTCTTTATTACTTGTTACTTGGCAAACCAAGCGTGGATAGCAGTATCATAGTGAGAACTTACGCCGAATGCACGCTCTGCGAACATCTTGCGGTCCTCAATGTCGGTTTCAGCACCCTTCTTCTTCAGGATGTCGAGAAGCACACTGTACTCAGCCTTGCTAGGAACGATAACCACGTCCTTGAAGTTCTTGGCACCGGCACGAATCAGAGAGATACCGCCGATATCAATCTTCTCAATGATGTCGGCATCGCTGGCGCCGCTGGCTACAGTCTGCTCAAATGGATAGAGATCCACTATAACGAGGTCGATAGAAGGAATCTCATACTCCTTCATCTGCTCCTGGTCGCCCTCATTGTCGCGACGGGCCAAGATACCTCCAAATATTTTTGGATGAAGAGTCTTCACACGACCACCGAGGATTGATGGATATGTGGTGACATCCTCAACTTTTTCACATTCATAACCCAAAGATTCGATAAACTTCTGAGTACCACCTGTGCTCAGGAACTTAACACCCTCTTCATTCAACTTGGCGAGCAACTCGTCCAAGCCATCCTTGTGAAAGACAGACACCAAAGCTGTCTTGATCTTCTTTGTTTCAGCCATTGACTTTATATATTACGAATTTTTATATTCAATATGGTTTCTAAAAACGCTGCAAAGATACAAAGAATATTTGGAATACACAAATATTTAATACCTATTATCACATTATTTAAAGGATATTTGCGATAAATCAAGTAATGGTTCAGCCATTTTGACAGAAGCTTTTCTGTGAATAGGGAAAAAGGAAGGAAAAAACAGACAAAATGTCAGAAAAACGCCCCAAAACGCGCAATGGGCACGCTATTCGCATCCACGGATTGCGATGCCGGAAGCCAGCAAGGCTGAAGCATCATCCAAGGCTGAAAGTCCGGAAGAACTGAAGCCCGACAACAAGAAGTAGAACAAATAACACTTAGAAAGGAGATTAAGATATGACATTCGACAAATTTACAATCAAGGCGCAGGAAGCGGTGCAGGCCGCTGTGAACATAGCGCAGAGAAATGGTCAGCAGACCATCGAACCGGTGCATCTTCTCAGTGGTATCATCGAGAAAGCACCTGATGTAACCAACTACATCTTCCAGAAGCTGGGCATGAACGGCAATCAGATTGCCATGCTCCTGCAGCAGGAGATGCAGCACCTGCCTCGTGTGCAGGGTGCTGGTCAGCCATACCTCTCGGGCGATACCAACCAGATATTGCTCAATGCCGAGGACATCGCCAAGAAGATGGGAGATGAATTCGTAAGCGTGGAGCCTATTCTCCTCGCTATCCTCAAAGGCAACTCTACCGCTGCTCGAATCCTCAAGGATGCGGGTGCCAACGAGAAGGACCTCACCGCAGCCATCCAGGCTTTGCGACAGGGTCAGAACGTGAAGAGCCAGAGTGCCGACGAGAACTATCAGAGTCTTGAAAAATATGCCAAGAACCTGGTAGAACAGGCTCGCAGCGGCAAGCTCGACCCAGTAATCGGTCGTGATGAAGAGATTCGCCGTGTGCTCCAGATTCTCTCCCGCCGCACCAAGAACAACCCTATTCTGATTGGTGAGCCTGGTACAGGTAAAACCGCTATCGTTGAGGGACTTGCAGAGCGTATCGTCCGTGGCGATGTGCCTGAGAATCTGAAGAACAAGCAGCTCTATTCGCTCGATATGGGTGCACTGGTTGCCGGTGCCAAATACAAGGGTGAGTTTGAGGAGCGCTTGAAGAGCGTCATCAAGGAGGTAACCAATGCCAACGGTCAGATTATCCTCTTCATTGATGAGATTCATACCCTGGTAGGTGCTGGCGGTGGCGAGGGTGCCATGGATGCTGCCAACATCCTGAAGCCAGCCTTGGCTCGTGGTGAACTGAGAGCCATCGGTGCCACTACCCTCAACGAGTATCAGAAGTACTTCGAGAAGGATAAGGCGCTGGAGCGTCGATTCCAGACTGTGATGGTGAATGAGCCAGACGAGGTAGATGCCATCAGCATTCTTCGTGGCATCAAGGAGCGTTACGAGAACCACCACAAGGTTCGTATTCAGGATGACGCATGCATAGCAGCTGTCAAGTTATCCGAGAGATACATCTCTGACAGATTCCTCCCGGATAAGGCTATCGACCTGATGGATGAAGCCGCAGCCAAGCTCCGTATGGAGCGTGACTCTGTGCCTGAGGAGCTGGATGAGATTACCCGTCACTTGAAGCAGTTGGAAATTGAACGTGAGGCCATTAAGCGTGAGAATGACCAACCTAAGATTCAGCAGCTCGACAAGGAGATTGCCGAGTTGAAGGATAAGGAGCACGACTTCCGTGCAAAGTGGGAAGGCGAAAAGGCTCTTGTTAACAAAATTCAGCAAGACAAGCAGGAGATGGAGAACCTCAAGTTCGAGGCTGAGCGCATGGAGCGTGAAGGCAATTACGAACGTGTAGCCGAGATTCGCTACTCTAAGCTGGTAGCCCTTGAAGAAGATATCAAGAAGATTCAGGAGCAGCTGAAGAGCACCCAGGGCGGTGAGGCAATGATCCGTGAAGAGGTGACTGCCGATGATATTGCAGAGGTAGTAAGCCGCTGGACCGGAATACCAGTGAGCCGAATGATGCAGAGCGAACGTGAGAAACTGCTCCATCTGGAGGAGGAACTCCACAAGAGAGTCATCGGTCAGGACGAGGCAATCACTGCCGTAAGCGACGCCGTTCGCCGCAGCCGTGCCGGTTTGCAGGACCCAAAGCGTCCTATCGCCAGCTTCATCTTCCTCGGTACCACCGGTGTAGGTAAGACCGAGCTTGCCAAGGCGCTTGCAGAGTATCTCTTCAACGACGAGTCGATGATGACCCGAATAGATATGAGTGAGTATCAGGAAAAGTTCAGTGTCACCCGTTTGATTGGAGCGCCTCCGGGGTATGTAGGATACGATGAGGGTGGCCAGTTGACCGAGGCTGTTCGCCGCAAGCCATACAGTGTGGTTCTCTTCGATGAGATTGAGAAGGCTCACCCAGATGTCTTCAACACCCTGCTTCAGGTATTGGACGATGGCCGATTGACAGACAACAAGGGTCGTGTAGTCAACTTCAAGAACACCATCATCATCATGACTTCCAATGCGAGCCGTGAGATGTTGAAGAAGACCTTCCGTCCGGAGTTCCTGAACCGTATCGACGACATCATCACCTTCCAGCCATTGACCAAGGATCAGATTGCCAAGGTTGTTGAGTTGCAGATGAACAGAGCCAAGAAGATGTTGGAGCCTCAGGGCTTCGATCTCCGCTGGACTCCAGCCGCCATCGGTTATCTTGCCGAGGTAGGTTACGACCCAGAGTTTGGTGCCCGCCCAGTAAAGCGTGCCATCCAGGATTACGTTCTGAACGATTTGAGCAAGAAGATTCTTGCCGAGGAAGTAAGTCGCGAGAAGCCAATCACCATTGACTACTCAGAGGCAAACGGCATCGAGTTCAAGAATCTCTAAAAGATAGGTTTTTATCATTTCCTATTATATGAGAAAGGTTCCTTCGGGGAGTAACATCCCCGTCGGGACCTTTTTTTATGCATGCATTCCCCAACTTTTTGGGGAATATTTCCACAGAGTTTCCTCACATTCCACACCATTCATTTTTGGCACAAAACGCATAAACACCTGATTATCAACACAAATCCATTTTTCTCATCTTTTTGGCACGCAGATTGTGACTATGATAAGCGGGTTCGATAATGAATCCACAAACAAATAAGTAACATCAATTAGTAACAATTTAAAAAAGATAAGATTATGAAGAAGTTTATGTTTGCAGCTATCGCAGCTTTGGTTATGGTTTCAGTAAGCAACGTTTTTGCATCAAGCAGAATGGTTAGTAACGCTCAGGTTGCTCCTGTTGATACAGTAGCTCCAAATGCACCTTCAGATTCATTGGCAGTAGATGCTCCTGTTCAGCCACAGGCTGCAGCAGAGGATTCTACTCAGCAGGAAACTACTGAGCAGAAGGAGACTACAGAACAGCAGACAGCAGATCAGACAGCTACAGAGCAGCAGACGATTGCTGAATAATAAAATAGGAAAAGACAATTCATTTTGCAGGCGTTATACAAGAAAGAATAGATTAGGTTAGTTTTCAAAAAGGTAATAAGACTTATTCAGGTTTCCATAGAATTTACATGATTTTCAAATATAAGATAGAATTTTAGGTTCGGTTTAGTGAAAAGTGAAGTCTGTTGGCAGTGATGCCAGCAGACTTCTTGCGTTTTTGGGATCAACCGTTTCTATTCTAGCAGCAAAGTTAAGATTTTCTTTTGAAATCAACTTAACAAGTTGGAGTGTCACCATTTGGCAGATGGTGCAAGTATAGCATTGATGAAATAATGGCTCGTGATAAAACAAGTCTTGACACCACTTGGATAAAACAGGGTAATGACACAGAAGATTTACTCTTGAGCCAACTGATGTCGAACATCAAGGAACAGAGCCTGAATTAATGTATCGGAACCTTCCAATAACATTATGAAACCAACAATGAACAAACAAATTGTCCAGATGCCATCTGGACAATTTCCAAAGATTCTTTTTCTGACCACATTATCAAATCATTATGACATATTGGGCAGATGTAGAAGTTTTGAGGAACGGCTCTTTTATATACTTTATGCACACAAAGAAAGATTAAGCCATAAAGAACTTCAAAGAGCTATTACAACGCAAACTTATGAAACTTTATTGAGTGACAAGAACAACACGTCAAAGGGGCTTCTGGAAACTTATCCCAATTCGCCCATTATGTTCAAGGACACATACTTCATTGATTTTCTCAATTTACCAAAGAGACATAGTGAAAAAAGACTGAAGAATGGCCTGCTAGAACACATGAAGCAATTCATCTTAGAATTAGGAAAAGACTTCATCTTTATGGACCAGGAGTACTGTTTAAACGTTGGCGCATCATCTTATGTCCTGATGCGGACAAGGTTGTTGTTGAATATGCTATGAGTCGCAGTATGAGTCCGACGATGGTGGCGGAATATAAGCGTATCTTAATTTCTCAAGAAAAAATGTGCTTTTTGCAGTAAATGCGTTGTTTTTCTATTTTTCGCAACACTACAATTTGGCTTTTTCATAAGTACCTGAGCAACAAAAAGTTGCTCAGGATTTTGCCATATCAGTAATTTCGTTTATCCTAGTGTTGCAATAAGAAAATAATATAATTTTAATAACATGTTTAAAGTACAAATAAACCTAAGAAATTCACCCCTCCTCAATTATCCAGTCGCTGATAGTACGCTGAGTGCTATCGTAATTCACACCCACCTTATATAATCTCTTGCCATCGGCAGAATATGGAATGAGATAGCCCTTGTCATCTATCTGCTTCAGGGCCTCCTCGGCAGAGCCATCATATTTCAATTCGAACACATAGATGGCTGTAGGAAGATGGAGCACGGCGTCAGCCCTGCCTATGGCACTATCCTCCTCCACCTTGATGAGAGCACCCATCAGATTGAATATCAGATAGAAAACAGTCTGAAAATCACGTTCATTCTTATTGCTCAGACGATTCGATATACTAGAGAGATATGCCTTCAAACGAACCATCGCCTGTTCAATATCCCCATCATAGACCAACTCCACAAACTCATTCACCAGTCCGTTGTTATCTACCGATACTGGCGAAAGATAATTGGGGGCAAGACTCTTCAGCATACCAATCTTCACCTCCTGATTAGGATAGCCCAACTTATAACTTTTGGTAAATGGCTTATACTGCTTGATAGTGAGATAACCACTCTGATAAAGTAGAGGCAGGGCTGAAGTCATCTGCTCAGGCGACACATCGAAATCATCCACACTCACACTCTTCTGTTCAATATCTGTTACGTTTACATGATATTTCTGCAAACCCTTGATGAGATAGCTTGGCGTACCGGAACCAAACCAGTAGGCACCTATCTTCTGTCCAGACAAAGCCCTTATCAGACTGAACGGATTGAACACATCCTCAGAATGCTCGCTGAAATGGTAACCGTCATAATATTGACGCAATTCCTCCAGACACTCCTCGTAAGATACTCCTAACGCCTTACCCAAAGCCTCCACATCCGGCTTCATTACAGTAGTAAGTTCGGTCTTGCTGATACCACAGATGGCGGAGTACTGGTCAAACATGCTGATGTTGTCGAGGTTGTTCAACTCGCTGAAGATACTGAGCTGCGAGAACTTGGTAATGCCCGTGATAAAGAGAAATTCCAAATGAGGACCCAGCTTCTTCAGCGGACTGTAGAAGTTCTGCATGATGAGACGAAGTTCTGCCAGGTTTTCCTTCTCATGTACCACGTCGAGCAGAGGGGCATCATATTCGTCGATGATAACCACCACCTTCCTGCCAGTCTGCTTGTGAGCACGTTTTACGAGTCCATCCAGTCGGTCGTTGGGGTATAACTCATCCTCATCACTGCCATAGAGTTCCTCAAATGGCTTCAGCTGCAAGTCGAGATAATGCTTCAAGCCCTCACCGTCAACATGCTTAGCACCGCTCATATCGAAATGAAGCACTGGGTACTTCACCCAATCCTTCTCGTAATCAGCGATGGCAAGTCCTTCGAAGAGTTCCTTTTTGCCCTCGAAATAGGCTTGCAAAGTAGAGGCAAAAAGCGACTTTCCGAATCGCCGAGGGCGACTCAGAAAGATATTCCTCATGCCTTTCTTTCTGAAATCCACGATGTATTTCGTCTTATCCACGTAGAGGTAACCTTCCTCTCGAATCATTTCGAAAGTCTGTATGCCTACAGGATATTTATTCACTATTTCTGCCATAATCTTATCTACTTTACGTTTTGCGCTGCTAAATTACAAAGAAAATCTGAATATACCAAGTTTTCACCCTATTTTTTGTCCTCCAGAATCGCGCTGCAAAGATACAGCATTTTTCCGACTCACTCTGAACTTTCGCGAAGATACGCAAAAAACAAAGAAATAGCATCTATCCGCTTTTACGCACGTGGATATTTTTTCTCGAAAAGTATCATAGTCTCATTTTTCGCCGGAAATATCATAATATATTACTGATACATAAGCATTTACATTCAATGAGACTTCTCGGAAAAAGCAGAAAGAAGTATCATGGAAGTATCATAAAATACTATAGAAGTATCATTAAAGACAGCACGATGCACGAGAAAAGACTATTAAAACATCAAGAAAAGTCAGTTTAAACAGCGCAAAAAGATAGTTTAAACAGCGCAAAGGCCCTAAAGAATATTGCCCAAAAACAAATCCTATATTTGGGCACTCGTTGCCCACGCTATGGGCAATAGCTGCCCAGCACACGGTCTGCCGATGCCCACTTGGTGGGCTGCGGATGCCCGTGTAACGGGCACAAGCAGACCAACCGGAGGGCATAGAGAGACCAACTGATGAACTAAAAAAGTAGACACATCACCATGACTTATCCTGATTATATTGACACAACCATAGAACATCTACAGGTGAAATAGGATTAAAAAGCCTATGAGACTTCCATGATACATTAATGAGACTTCTCGGCTCAAAAACCGAGAAGTCTCATTTTTATTATTTTCTTATATATCAAGTATTTAAAGCCTATTTTTCAAGCAAAAATGAGACTTTGATACTTTTTTCGAGAAAAAAAACTTTTTCACGTAGGCAACCGATGCCCGTAAAATTTTCACGTAGGCAATCGAAGCCTAAAACATGAAGATTATTCGATAATGATACCGCCATTAGGCTGAATCACAACCTTTGCCTTACCATTCTTTCCAACCTTCAAGGTCTTCTTGACAGAAGTGAAGAACTTCTCGCCCTTCTTCTTTGGCTGGTCGGTGATATAAGTAACGGTCTTACCCGCAAACATCGGCAAATCCAGGGTCAGAGCAAGAGGCTTGGCGGTTGCATTCAAACCGCCCACAAACCATCTGCCGGCAGTAAGCGCAGCACCGGAACCATTCTCAACACTCGACTTGCGAGCCACTACCGCATACTTGGTTGGATAACCGGCAATAAACTTGGTATCCTCCCAGGCTGTAGGAACATTCTTGAGCCAATCCAACTCCCACTGTGGTACATCCTGCAAATTGTTAGGATAGAGACAGATGCAGTTTACGCTGCTCTGATTGGTGATTGCTGTAGCCATTTCAAACACATCGCTGGTATAACGCTGATGGCGGCTCTTGTTGTCCTTAGAAAAATACTTGTTCATCATCACACCACCCCAGTCGAAGCTGGCAACGGCATTTCTTGAGAACGGATGCATCGTCATCTCGAAGGCCTCTTTCTTGGCATGATAATCCGTGAAATATACATTCTCAGAAGCCAGGGCTGCCTCGCTCGAAACATAGTTAGGATACATACGCTCCCAACCACGTGGCATGGTGCAGCCATGGAAGATGACCTCCAAGCCATAATCGTTGGCATCGCTGAGGATATCCTCATAGAGCTTCATCGTCTCCTGCTTGTCGCCACCGAAGAAATCCACCTTGATACCTACCACGCCAATCTTCTTCATCCAAGCCATCTCCTTCTTGCGGGCGATGGAATTGTTCATAATCTGGCGAGGAGTCTGAGGAGCATCATTCTCGAAACCGTTGGAATTGTACCAGAGCATCAGGCTTACCTTCTTGCTCTTGGCATACTTACTCAACTCTTCGATGCGCTTTCTGCCTATCTGCTTGTCCCACCAGGCATCCACCAAGATGGCTTCATAACCCTGGGCAGCAGCAACATCCACCATCTTCACCTGGTCGTCATAGTTAACGGAATTGTCCTGCCAGATGAGCCAGCTCCAGGTATAGCGGGATGGCTTGTAAGTCTGACTTGCCTCATACAATGGCTTCACCACATCGTAAGGGATGGTGGTCTCTACGACAGGAGCCAGTGAAGAACCTACGGTGATGGTGCGCCAAGGAGTCTCGCCCGGCAATGGGATACCGGCATATTCGGAACCGACGCCATTGTTCTCCCCCTTCTGAGGGAAGGCGATGGTATAGCCCTTGCCCGGCTCGTAATCAGAAAGACGGCAGCCTGGATAAGCGCTTGAAACACCCGTCTCGCTGACCAATACCCATCCGTCGCTGCCCACCTTGAAGAGACATGGGAAGGTATAGCCCACACCAAACTTCGACTTCACATTCATCGGAGCATCCGGAGTGTATTCCTCCTCGTAAGATGGCTTGGTGCGCTCCCAACCGGTCATCGGAGTAATCTGAGGACAGAGGAAGGTGGTGGTCTTCTCCGGGAAATTGAATCCGCTCACCTCATTATATATAATCACCGACTTAGGATTATCCTTCTCAGGACGGCTCATCTCATACTTGTAGGCGATGTCGTTGTTGCTTACATGAAGATGAAGGGTCATGGAATCCTTCTTACTGTTGAGGAAACCGATGGTAGCATCCACCACATCCTTCTGGATATCACTCTTCTTGATGCGGGTCATCTTGTAGGCAAGCGGCTTCACTTCCCCACCCTTCAGGATGCCCATGGTGAGATTCTTTGAAAAATCACCGTAATTGGCAACCAGACCGAGCGCCGAAGTTCCCAGCATCTGTCTGCCATTGTAATCTACCGTGTAGGAAGCCTTGCCTCCCTCACAAGCAACATTCACCACCAATTTACCGTCTGGCGACTTCACTGTATAGTTGTTAGCCTGCATACCTAAAGCAGCAAGCAACAAAATACCAGCGATACTCATTTTTTGCTTCATATTTATTTTCTTTTTAGGTTTGATTTATTTTAATGCCTGCAAAGATAAGCAAAATCTTGAAGAAAGAGGAGAAGAATCATTTAAAAATAGATACTTTTCGCTAATTTAAAGGGATTTAATGCCAAAAAGCCCCGACATCACGTCGAGTTTTTTGAATGTTTCAGCATTCAGACATGCCGATTCCTGCGTTCGCAAATACCGATTTCCGCCCCGTAGCCTTGCTGCCGCTTTCATAAAAAAAACATAATTTTCACCTTATATATATAATAAGAGCATTTTTTTTATTATCTTTGCACCTATAATAATACGTACGTAAAGAATGAAAGAATTTGTAATATCAGAAGTCAAGGCGGAAACCGCTGTGCTGGTGGGTCTTATTACCAAGACACAGGACGAAGCCAAGACCAAGGAATATCTCGACGAGTTGGAATTTCTTGCAGATACCGCAGGCGCCGTCACCGTGAAGCGATTCACGCAGAAGGTGGTGTCGCCTAACCAGACCACCTATGTGGGAAAGGGTAAGCTGGAGGAAATCAAGCAATACATCAAGGACGAGGAAGAGGAAGACAGAGAAGTAGGTATGGTGATCTTCGATGATGAACTCTCTGCCAAGCAAATCCGGAATATCGAGCAGGAATTGCAGGTGAAGATTCTCGACCGTACTTCGCTCATCCTCGACATCTTCGCCATGCGTGCCCAGACTGCAGCTGCCAAGACACAGGTAGAGCTGGCACAATACCGATACATGCTGCCAAGACTGCAGCGCCTCTGGACTCACCTGGAGCGACAGGGCGGTGGTTCAGGTTCCGGTGGCGGAAAGGGATCGGTAGGTCTGCGTGGACCGGGTGAGACCCAGCTCGAGATGGACCGCCGTATCATCCTCGGCAGAATGAGCCTGCTCAAGGAGCGACTCGCAGAAATAGACAAGCAGAAGACTACCCAGCGCAAGAACCGCGGAAGAATGATCCGCGTGGCTCTCGTGGGCTATACCAACGTAGGAAAATCCACCATCATGAACCTGCTCAGCAAGAGCGAAGTGTTTGCAGAGAACAAACTCTTTGCTACCCTCGATACCACCGTGAGAAAGGTGGTGGTAGATAACCTTCCATTCCTCCTTGCCGACACCGTAGGATTCATCCGCAAGCTGCCTACCGACCTGGTAGATTCCTTCAAGAGCACCCTGGATGAGACCCGTGAGGCAGACCTTCTGCTGCACGTGGTGGATATCTCCCACCCAGACTTCGAGGAGCAGATCCAGGTAGTGGAAAAGACCCTGGAGGAAATAGGATGCTCCGACAAGCCTTCGATGATCATCTTCAACAAGATAGACAACTACTCCTGGGTGGAGAAGGAGGAAGACGACCTCACTCCGATGGAGAAGGAGAACATCCCGCTGGAAGATCTCAAGAAAACCTGGATGGCAAAGCTCAACGACGACTGTCTCTTCATCTCTGCAAAGAACAAGGAGAACATCGACGAGTTCCGAGAGGTGCTATATAAAAAGGTAAGAGAACTGCACGTACAGAAGTATCCATACAACGACTTCCTGTACCAGGATTACGAATAATTCCCTAAAAACATATCAACAATGAATGACTACAGACCTCTGACCTCCGAGGAAATCGAGGTACTCAAGAGCAACGACTGCTGGGCAGAAGACTGGACTTCAATCAATGTTTCAGAAGACTTCAAGCCCAACTACATGCATCGCGTGATGCTCTATGGCGAGGTAAACATCGGTGCCTTCAACAAGAATGTGGAGGTGAGCCAAGGCTTCGTAAAGCATTCCGGCATCAACAATGCCACCCTGAGAAACGTAACCATCGGAGACGACTGTCTCATCGAGAACGTGGGCAACTTCATCAATAACTACACCATTGGTGATGACTGCTACATCTCCAACATCTCTACGATGGAAACCACCGAGGGCGCTACCTTCGGCGAGGGGAATCTGGTGAGCGTGCTCAACGAGGTGGGCGAAGGAAACGTGATTCTCTTCTCCGACCTCAACAGTCAGCTGGCTGCCTTCATGGTGAAGCATTTCTCCGACAAGGAACTGAAGGAGAACATCCGACAGCTCATCAAGACCGACATCGAAAACAAGGCGCCGGAAAGAGGACAGATTGGCAGCAACGTGAAGATTGTGAACACCAAGGAGATTACCAACTGCGTAATCAACGACCTCTGCGAGGTAAACGGTGCCTCACGACTCAGCGACTGTACGCTGCTCGGTTCGGTTCACGGCAACGTATATATCGGCACGGGAGTCATCATCGAGAACTCCATCATCGCCGAGGGTTCCTGCGTTATCAACAGCGTGAAGATACAGGACTGCTTCGTGGGCGAAGCCTGCCAGCTGAGCAACGGTTTCACAGCCTCAGCCTCCGTATTCTTTGCCAACAGCTATATGAGCAACGGTGAGGCGTGCGCCGCCTTCTGTGGACCATTCACAGCATCGCATCACAAGAGCAGTCTGCTTATCGGCGGAATGTTCTCATTCTATAATGCCGGTTCTGCCACCAACTTCAGCAACCATGCCTACAAGATGGGCCCTATGCACTGGGGCATTCTGGAGCGTGGTTCGAAGACAGCCAGCGGTGCCTACCTGCTGATGCCAGCCACCCTGGGTTCGTTCTCAGTATGCTTCGGCAAGCTGATGCACCACCCTAACACCCGCAACCTGCCATTCGCCTATCTGATAGCCGATGGCGACAAGATGTTCCTCATCCCAGGCAGAAACATCACCACCGTGGGTCTGTACCGCGACATCAAGAAGTGGCCGAAGCGAGATCTCCGTGCTCTTGAAAACCGCAAGAGCATCGTGAACTTCGACTGGCTCTCTCCTTTCTCCGTGGGCGAAATCCTGAAGGGCAAGAAGATCCTGGAGAGTCTCCGCGAGGTAACGGGCGACAACGTATCGCAGTATCTCTATCACGAGTACATCATCCCAGCCACATCACTCCACAAGGGCATCAAGTACTACGACATCGCCCTGAGAATCTATATGGGTGCCGTGCTGAAGCGAGTGTTGAAACGGGATCCTGCCATCACCCCTCCATCTACCCAGACAGGCGTGGGCGACTGGGATGACCTCTCAGGACTCCTGCTTCCGGTAAGCGAGGAAGACCGCATCATCGCCGACCTGAAGGATGGCACCATAGAAACCATCCAGGAGCTCATCAGACGCTTCGAGGAGATTGATGCCAACTATCGCGAATATCAGTGGGCATGGACCTACAAGATGATCTGCGACTACTACCACATCTCCGAGATTACCCTGGAGGATGCCAACCGCATCCACGAGGACTACATCAAGGCACGCCGTTCCTGGATTGCGGAAATCAAGAAGGATGCCGAGAAGGAGTATGCCATGGGCGATGTGGAGGAAGAGGTTTACAGAAACTTCGTCAACAGTCTGGACCAGGAAGTGGATTACGAGAATTAATTCATAATGAAGAATTAACAATTTATAATTAGAAATGAAGATCAAGCACGTTTTGCTGGCAGCTGTCCTGATGGGCAGCATCAGCGCCACAGCTAAGGATTATCATTACACCACCATCCCCGGTGATGCGATGAAGACACGCATCTACACCCTCGACAACGGTCTGACGGTGTACATGTCAGTCAACAAGGAAAAGCCTCGTCTGCAGGCTAATATCGCCGTCAAGACAGGTTCCAGAAACGACCCTGCCGAGACAACCGGTCTTGCCCACTATCTGGAGCACCTGATGTTCAAGGGAACCCAGAAGTTCGGCACCATCGACCACGCCAAGGAGAAGCCTTATCTCGACGAAATCACTCGCCGATATGAGAGCTACCGCAAGCTGACCGACCCTGCGCAGCGCAAGCAGGCTTACCACGAAATCGATTCGGTTTCGCAGCTGGCTGCCAAATACAACATCCCGAACGAGTACGACAAGCTGATGTCGAGCATCGGAAGCCAGGGCACCAACGCCTATACTTCCAACGACGTGACCTGCTATGTGGAGAACATCCCGAACAACGAGATTGAGAACTGGGCAAAGGTACAGAGCGACCGATTCCAAAACATGGTGATCCGCGGTTTCCATACCGAGCTGGAGGCTGTATACGAGGAGAAGAACATCTCTATGGCTAGCGACAACGACAAGGAGTTTGCTGCCCTCTGGAAGCTTCTCACCCCTACTCATCCTTACGGTACCCAGACCACCATCGGTGAGCAGGAACATCTCAAGAACCCTAGCATCATCAACATCCAGAACTACTTCCACCGCTACTATGTACCTAACAATGTAGCTATCTGTCTGGCAGGTGATTTCGACCCAGACCAGACCATCGCCATCATCGACAAGTACTTCGGTTCATGGAAGAAGAGCGACAACCTCACCCGTCCTGAGTTCAGCCTGCAGCCGGACATTACTGCCGTCAAGGATACTGCCGTAGTGGGCAAGGAGGCTGAAAACGTGATGCTCGCCTGGAAATTCAAGGGTGCCAACGACAAGGAGAGCGATGTGCTCGATGTCATCGAGGACATGCTTTCCAACGGTAAGGCTGGACTGATGGAGGTTGATCTGGAGCAGCAGATGAAGCTGGCTTCTGCCGGAGCCTTCGTCTACGGTCTGCACGACTATTCTGCCTTCATCCTTGCCGGTAATCCTAACAAGGGTCAGAAGCTGGAAGAGGTCCGCAGCCTCATGCTCCAGGAGATGGCGAAGCTGCGCCGTGGAGAGTTCGACAACGACCTTCTGCCTTCGGTCATCGCCAACAAGAAGCTGAACTTCTACAGAGGTCTCGACAGCAACGACAACCGTGCCAGCATCATGGTAGATGCCTTCATCAACGACGAGAAATGGGAAGACGTAGCCGGCAAGCTGGAGCGTCAGAGCAAGCTGACCAAGCAGGACATCGTGGATTTCGCCAACAAATACCTGCGCGATGACAACTTCATCTGCGTCTACAAGCAAATGGGCGAGGATACTACCCTGAAGAAGATTGAGAAGCCTGCCATCACTCCTATTCCGGCAAACCGCGAATATGAGAGTGCTTTCGTCAAGGAAATCAAGAACGCCCAGGTGCCTGAAATCCAGCCTCAGTTCCTCGATTTCAAGAAGGATCTTACCGTAGGCAAGACCAGCAGAAAACTGCCTCTCGTCTACAAGCAGAACACCCAGGACGACCTCTTCAACCTCGTATTCCGCTACGAGTTCGGCGATGAGGATGATATCCGCTACAGCTATGCTGCCCAATATCTCGACTATATCGGAACCGACAAGAAGAGCGTTTCTGCCATCAAGCAGGCTTTCTACAAGCTGGCTTGCAACTTCAGCATCGCCCAGAGTTCCAAGACCCTGCAGATCAGCCTCAACGGTCTGAACGAGAACCTTCCTGCAGCTCTCCGGCTGACGGAGGAAATCCTGCACCATGCCAAGGCTGACAAGACCTCATGGAACCAGTTCATCGACCTCATCGAGAAGCAACAGCAGGATGTCAAGACCAATCAGCAGTCAAACTTCAGCTATCTCTGGAGCTACAGCACATACGGTGCCTACAACCCAATCCGCAACGCTATCAAGACTGCCGACCTGCGCAAGATGGATCCTCAGGAGCTCGTCAATCTTCTGGGCGGACTGAACAACATCGAGCATACCGTGGCTTACTACGGTCCTTACAGCGAGAAGCAGCTCAACGCCCTGCTCGCCAAGGAGCACAAGACAGCCAAGAAGCTTACTGCCGTTCCTGAGGGCAAGGAGTACAAGATGGAAGAAATCAAGCAGAACGAGATTTATATCGCTCCTTACGATGCCAAGAACATCTATCTGCGTTCTTACCAGAACACCGGAAAGAAGAGCGATGTGAAGGACGGTGCCCTGATTTCTCTCTTCAATGAGTATTATGGTGGCGGCATGAATACCATCGTCTTCCAGGAGCTTCGTGAGACCCGAGGTCTGGCTTACAATGCCGGTGCAGCCTACTACACTCCAGTTCGCAAGGACGAGAAGGATTACTTCATGCGTCACATCATCACCCAGAATGACAAGATGATGGACTGCATCCACGTCTTCGATGAGATTACCGACAATCTCCCTCAAAACGAGGCTTCCTTCAATCTTGCCAAGCAGAACCTGATGAAGTCTATCCAGAGCCGTCGCGTTACCAAGGCTGGCGTCATCAACGCATACTTCAATGCCAAGCTGATGGGCATCGACTATGATGTAACCAAGCTCTATTACGAGCAGCTCCCTTCACTCACCCTGCAGGACATCACGAACTTCGAGAAGCAGAATATCGTAGGCAAGCCATACCGCATGGTGATCCTCGGTGATGAGAAGAATCTCGATATGAAGAGCCTGGAGAAGATTGCGCCAATCAAGCGTCTCTCTCAAGAGGAAATCTTCGGCTATTAAATAGGAAAAAGAATATATTGAATATTTCAACAGTTTAAAATAACAAAAAAACATTATGGCAAAAACTCCAGATTTTAAGTATGCTCCAATGTTCCAGATTGGAGAGGACAAGACAGAGTATCGCCTTATCTCCAAGGAAGGCGTAAGCACAGCAGAGTTCGAGGGTAAGACTATCCTCAAGGTTTCCAAGGAAGCTCTTACTTTGCTGGCACAGCAGGGTTTCCACGACGTAGAGTTCATGCTCCGTCGTGAGCACAACCTCCAGGTGGCTAAGATCCTCAGCGACCCAGAAGCTTCAGAGAACGACAAGTATGTAGCTCTCCAGTTCCTCCGCAATGCAGAGACTGCCGTTAAGGGCATTCTCCCATTCTGCCAGGATACAGGTACTGCTATCATCCACGGCGAGAAGGGTCAGCGCGTATGGACCGACTTCGAGGACGAAGAGGCTTTGAGCCTGGGTGTTTACAACACCTACACACAGGACAACCTCCGCTATTCTCAGAACGCTCCTCTCAATATGTATGATGAGGTGAACACCCGTTGCAACCTTCCTGCTCAGATTGATATCGAGGCTACAGAGGGCGACGAGTATCGCTTCGTAATGGTTGCCAAGGGTGGTGGCTCTGCCAACAAGACCTACTTCTACCCTATGACCAAGGCTACTATCCAGAATGAGGGCACACTCCTCCCATTCCTCGTAGAGAAGATGAAGAGCCTGGGTACAGCTGCATGTCCTCCTTACCACATCGCCTTCGTTATCGGTGGTACTTCTGCCGAGAAGAACCTCCTTACCGTGAAGTTGGCTTCTATCAAGTACTACGATGAGTTGCCTACAACAGGTGATGAGACGGGTCGTGCTTTCCGTGACATCGACTTGGAGAACAAGCTCCTCGAAGAGGCTCACAAGATTGGTCTGGGTGCACAGTTCGGCGGTAAGTATCTCGCTCACGATATCCGTGTCATCCGTCTGCCTCGTCACGGTGCAAGCTGCCCTATCGGTATGGGTGTAAGCTGCTCTGCCGACCGTAACATCAAGGCTAAGATCAACAAGGACGGTATCTGGTTGGAGAAGATGGATGAGAACCCAACAGAGTTGATTCCAGAGGAGCTCCGCAACCCAGGTGAGGGTACCAAGGGTATCGAGATTGACCTCGACAAGGGTATCGACGCCGTACGTGCCGAGTTGAGCAAGTATCCTGTAAGCACCCGTGTCAACCTGAAGGGTACCATCATCGTGGCTCGTGACATCGCTCACGCTAAGCTCAAGGCTCGCTTGGATGCTGGCGAGGAGATGCCAGAGTACTTCAAGAACCACCCTATCCTCTATGCTGGTCCAGCCAAGACTCCAGAGGGTTATCCATGTGGCTCTATGGGACCTACCACAGCCAACCGTATGGACCCATACGTAGATGAGTTCCAGGATCACGGCGCTAGCTTGGTAATGATTGCCAAGGGTAACCGCGGCGATGTTGTTACAGAGGCCTGCAAGAAGCATGGAGGTTTCTACCTCGGTACTATCGGTGGTGTAGCTGCCGTTCTCTCTCAGAGCTCTATCAAGAGCATCGAGTGCGTAGAGTATCCAGAGCTCGGTATGGAGGCTATCTGGAAGATTACCGTAGAGGACTTCCCAGCATTCATCCTCGTAGATGACAAGGGCAACGACTTCTTCAAGCAGTTGAAGCCTTGGACTCCTTGCAAGGAATGCCAGAAGTAATGATACAGACATCATAATAATCGAGTAGGAGAAAAACGAAGTAGTTTTTCTCCTACTTTCGTTTTCCGAC
>ERZ780178.395-NODE-395-length-34029-cov-14.672014_pt1 | contig 34029 bp, 30 predicted proteins | sample MGYA00511018_ERZ780178 | MGnify/ENA primary metagenome ERZ780178 (study PRJEB29588, sample SAMEA2151439) | human gut metagenome | biome: human gut; feature: human-associated habitat; material: faeces | place: Denmark | collected 2008/2010 ...
CACGGCAGCTGCCCACCATATCAGGTGGTTTTTGCGGCAGATGATTAACTTTTAATGAATTTCGGGCCAAAACCCTTGCAAAACAGCTTCCCAATGGCTATAATCAGCCATAATAGCAAGCGTATTTGATTTGAAAGGAGATACTACTTATGTCATTCTTTGAAAACATTACCGAAAAAGCCAAGCAGTATGCCAACATCGCCGCCGACAAGGCCACCGCTCTGGCAGAGGCTGCCGCCGACAAGGCCAAGGACGTGAAGGAGACTGCCCAGCTGAACATGGCCATCAAGACCGAGCAGCGTGAGATGGAGAAGAACTACCGCGCCATCGGCCAGTGGTTCGTCTCCGAGTACGAGGGCGAGGTTCCCGACGCCGTGAAGGACGTTGTGGCCGCTATCGAGGCCAGCAAGGCCAAGGTGGAGGAGATGGAGGCCGCTCTGGCCGCCAAGTCCGCAGCAGACGACGAGGCCGTGGTGAAAGAGGACGGTCAGGTTCCCGAGCTGAAGGTCTGCCCCGTGTGCGGCACCGCCACCAATTCCCGCTTCTGCCCGGAGTGCGGCGCAGAGGTCGAGCCCAAGACCGAGGAGGCTCCCGTGGAAGAACCCGCCGCTCCCGCCGAGCCGGAGACCCCTGCCGAGCCGCAGGAGTAAGCAATATAGCCTACAAAATGCATCAAAAAAGGAGACTGCCCTGGCAGTCTCCTTTTTTGCTTTTCGTACTACAGGGTCGTTCCCTGTGCCAGACGTTCATACAGCAGCTGGAGGTCGTATACATCCACCTCGTCGTCATTGTTCACGTCAGCGGCCATTTTCTCCGCGATGGTGATTGTGTTCTGTCCGGTAAGATAGCCGTACAGCTGCTGCACGTCCTCTACGCCGACCCTGCCGTCGCCGTTGGTGTCACCTGCGGGAAGTGTGCCGGGGAGCTTGCTGCTGCCATCCCACAGCGCCGTTTTGTACCCCAGATAGGTGGGGCTTGTCCAGCCGGGCTGTCCCTCCAGGTAGTAAAGGGTGGCGTCGCTGCTGATGTCCATTTTCTTAAGCAGTTCCTCCTCAGGAGCGGCGCCGGAGAAGTAGAAGGACAGCAGATTATCACAAAAGTCAAAGCCTCTCTCGTTAATGGTGGTCAGCGTAGCGGGGATCACCAGCCGCTTGAGGTTCCGGCAGTCAAAAAAGGCAAGAGAGGCAATGGTGGTAACACCGTTGGGAATCACAAAAGTCCCCTCCTTTGCGCCGGGGCAGGTGTGCACCATTGTGCCGTCCTTTGTCATCAGCACACCGTCCACCGACTGATAGGCCTGATTGCCCTCCGCCACATAAATGGCGCGAAGCTTTCCGCAGCCGCTGAAGGAGTTCTGCTCGATTGTCGTCACATTTGCCGGGATCGTGACCTCCGTCAAACTCTCACAGTCAATGAACGCCTGAAGGCCGATCGTCTCCACACTTTCGGGCAATGTAAAGTTTTGCAGCTCATCACACCACATAAAGGCCAATCTTCCGATTACCTTCACGTTTTCGGGGAATACGACCGATTGCAGCTTTGCACATTTCTCGAACATGCCCGTTTCGATGACTTCCAGATTTCGCGGCAGCTTGACAAACTCCAGATTGGGACACTTGGAGAAAACGTCCAAACCCATTGTTGTCACAGTGTCGGGGAGTTCGATCCTGACCAGACCGGATTTCTCAAAAGCCCTGTCCTTGATTTCCGTCAAGCCCGCCGGAAAGTCCACGCTTTCCAGATCAGCGCAGCCGCTAAATGTACCGTATGGGAGTGTCGTCAGCTTTTCGGGCAGACGAATACGCTTCAATCCGCTGGATCCGAAAACCCCATACCCCATTTTCTCTATGGAATCAGGAAGGGTGATCTCCGTCAGGCTTTTGCAGCTGCCAAAGGCATCCTCGCCGATCTCCACCACCGTGTGAGGGATCGTAACCTTTGTCAGGTTTTTGCAACCGATGAAAGCATAGCTGCTGATAGAAAAGATACAGCTTTTCAGATCATCCTGCGGCCCATAGATCACGACCTCTTTGATCTGATCCGCATAGTCCTTCCAGGGAACTCTGTTATAGGAAAAGTCCTCCATATAGCCCTCGCCGAAGAACTCCAGTGTTCCGTCCTTCATCAGCTGCCACGTTATGTTTTCGCGGTCTTCATAGTTGTCATCCCAATAGCCGCAATAGCCACTGTCCACAACAGGCCACGCGCTGCCCCATACGGTGGCAGTCAGGCTGAACAGCATGACCACAGTCAGGACAATGCTCAACACGCTCTTTTTCATACGCTCTCTCCTTTTCTGCAAAGTTTTTGCATGATTGATTGTACACCATGTGGCGCTTTTTCACAAGTAATAATTTGCCTGTTTTTCAAAGTCCTTGCAATCCGCTGTGCTTTCCTGTATGCTGAAAGGAGAAAAGCGAGGTGTGCGCCATGACATTGCTGCAAATGAGCTACATTCTGGAGATCGACCGCTGCGGCTCCATCAACCGGGCGGCCCAGAACCTGTTCGTGTCCCAGTCCGCCCTGTCCAGCGCCATCGCCGAGGTGGAGAAGGAGCTGGGCATCACCGTGTTCCACCGCTCCAATCGGGGCGTGGCGCTGACGGAGGACGGCCGGGAGCTGCTGAACCAGATCATTCCCATCGTGGAGCGCAGCCGCAAGATCACCCGCTACTACAGCGAGCGCAGGGCGGAAAACCGGGTCACCCTGTCCATCGCCGCCCAGCGCTATCCCTTCTGCGCCAAGGCCTTTGTGGAGTTCCTGCATCTGCGGGAGGAACCACGCATCGAGGTCAGCTTCAAGGAGGTGGAGATGGCCGCTGTCATCGAGCAGGTGGCCCAGCAGCAGAGCGATTTGGGCGTGATCTTCGTCTCCGACATGACGGAGCACTTCATCCGCCGTATTCTGGAGGGGCGGAATCTGGAGTTCCACCAGCTGGCCCGTCTGCGGCCCCATGTGTTCATGCGGCAAGGCCATCCCCTGTCCGGGGAAGCTTCGGTGACGCTGGAGCAGCTGCACCAGTACCCCTACGCCGCCTTCACCCAGAGCGACACCAATCTCAACTACGCCGAGGAGGTGGTGGTGGGCACCGCCGCCGACTTCAATCAGGTGGTCTACGTCTCCGACCGGGCTACCATCTACAGCGTCATCGCCCACACCAACTGCGTCTCCACCGGAAGCGGCGTGCTGCCGGAGGGCTTCGGCGACGACCGGCTGGTGACCGTCCCCCTGACGGGGCAGCACGACATGCGTCTGGGCTATATCAAGCTGCGCTCCGTGCCCCTCAGCGAGTCGGGCCGGGAGTTCGTGGACATTCTGCGGCAGATATTGCGGGAATTAGAGGGATGATACAGCACAGGGGCGGACAAATTGTCCGCCCCTGTGGCTTTTCAAAAAAGCTTCGCAGAATTCGCGGCGCGGACGCCGCAGCCTTTTTGCCGGTATTTTCAATGCTCGATCCAATCTGCGCTGCGCTGCACCGCACGCTTCCACATGCGGTAGGCGTCGTCGCACTCCGCCTGCACCCGCTGGGGCGTGAACACCCGGTCGCTGCGGCGCAGCGCCGCCAGCTCATCGAGACTGCTCCACACCCCGCAGTTAAGGCCTGCCAGCGCCGCCGCGCCGAAAGCGGTAGTCTCCACCATGGCGGGGCGATCCACCGGAATGCGCAGCAGATCCGCCTGCATTTGCAGCAGGATATTGCTGACGCTGGCGCCGCCGTCGGCCCGCAGACAGGTAATGTCGCACCCGGCGTCCTGCCGCATGGCCAGCATCAGGTCGGTGACCTGAAAGGCGATGGCCTCCAGCACGGCGCGGGCGATGTGGGCCCGGCCCGTGCCCCGTGTGACGCCCAGGATCGCGCCCCGTGCGTACATGTCCCAATAGGGCGCGCCCAGCCCCGTAAAGGCCGGCACCACGATAACGCCGCCGCTGCTGGGCACCGACTCCGCCAGCGTGTCGCACTCCGGCGCGGAGTCGATCAGATGCAGCTCGTCCCGCAGCCACTGGATGGTGCTGCCGCCATTGAACACGCTGCCCTCCAGCGCGTAGGTGACAGCGCCGTTCACGCTCCACGCCACAGAGGTGACAAGCCCCGCACGGCTGCGGACAGGCTTGCCGCCTACGTTCATCAGCGTAAAGCAGCCGGTGCCGTAGGTGTTCTTGGCGTCGCCTGCGTGGAAGCAGGTCTGGCCAAACAGCGCCGCCTGCTGGTCGCCTGCCGCGCCGCATACCGGCACCCCCGCCAGGGTCTCAAGGCCGGGGATGCCCTCCTTCACCGTGCCGTACACCTGCGAATTGCCCGCGCACCGGGGCAGCATGCACATGGGAATGCCCAGCATGCCGCACAGCTCCGCGTCCCATTGCAGCGTGTGGATATCGAACAGCATGGTGCGGCTGGCGTTGGAATAATCCGTCACGTGGGCGCCGGTCAGCCGCCAGATGAGCCACGTCTCCACCGTGCCGAACAGCAGCTGGCCCTGCTCCGCCCGCTGTCGTGCGCCGGGCACGTTGTCCAGTATCCAGCGGATCTTGGTGGCGGAGAAATAGGCGTCGATCAGCAGTCCGGTGGTGGACTGTATCCGCTCGCTGAGTCCCCGGCGCTTCAAATCCTCGCACAGCTCCGCCGTGCGGCGGCACTGCCACACGATGGCGTTGTACACCGGCTCGCCGGTAGCCTTGTCCCAGATGATGGTGGTTTCCCGCTGGTTGGTGACGCCGATACCGGCGATGGAGCCAACGGGCAGTCCGGCAATGGCGTCCGCCGCCGCCTGGGCCTGGGTACGCCAGATCTCCATGGGGTCGTGCTCCACCCAACCGGCACGGGGATAGTGCTGGGTAAACGGGTACTGACCCCGGCCCACGATATCCCCCTGTCTGTCGAATACGATGGCGCGGGAGCTGGTGGTGCCCTGATCCAGCGCAAGGATGTAGGAAGCCATGAGAAATCCCCCTTTTCAAGAGTAGCTTGCTGTGGTATGATGGATATAATAGTAAGTACCATCGAATAACAAGGGCAAACACGCCTGACAGCGTGTCTTTTCGGCGCTTTTTACCCTTTTCGCCTTGGCGGGCACCAGCCCGCCTGCATCTCAAAAGCCAAAAATCACTTGAAAATCCATCGCTGGCAGGTGCTTTGCAGTTTTGTCGGAGCAGAAATGTGTCCAGACAAGAAAAGGCCCGCAGGGAATACTTGACGTATTGCCAAGGGTCTTGACGCAGTATGGGCGCATTTCTGCCCGACAAAACCGTGTCTGCCCTTGTCAATCGATGGTATCATAAGGAGAGGCAACAATGGATCTTTGCGACCGCCGGGAGATACAGGCGCTTTTGGAGCGCCACGGCTTTCATTTTTCCAAGGCCATGGGCCAGAATTTTCTCATCGAGGGTTGGGTGCCCCGTGATATCGCCGACGCCAGCGGTGCGGACGAGCGCACCGGCGTGCTGGAGATTGGCCCCGGCATCGGCCCGCTGACGGCCCAGCTGGTGCACCGTGCCGCCAAGGTGGCATCGGTGGAGCTGGACGTGCGCCTCTACCCCGTGCTGCGGGAGACCATGTCCGGCGCGGACAACTTCACCCTCATCGAGGGCGACGCCATGAAGCTGGATTTCCCGCAGGTGATACAGGAGCATTTCGCCGGACTGCGGCCCATCCTCTGCGCCAATCTGCCCTATAACATCACCACCCCCATCCTGACCAAATGCGTGGAGAGCCGCTGCTTCGACAGTCTCACCGTCCTGATACAGAAAGAGGTGGCGGAGCGCATCTGCGCCAGGGCCGGCACGGCGGAGTACGGCGCGTTCACCGTACTGATGCAGTACTACACCGACCCTCAGCTGCTGTTCACCGTCCCCCCCACCTGCTTCCTGCCCGCCCCCAAGGTGACCTCCGCCGTGATCCACTGTCCCGTGCGGAAGGCGCCGCCAGTGGACGTGGTGTCCGAGTCCGCCCTGTGGCGGACGGTGAAGGCCGCCTTCGCCCTGCGGCGAAAAACGCTGGTGAACTCCCTGCAAACCGGCTACCAGCTGCCCAAGGAGCAGCTGACGGAAATCGTCACCGCCTGCGGTCTGGAGCCCTCCGTCCGTGGCGAACGCCTGACGCTGGAGGACTTCGCCCGCCTCACCAACGCCCTGTCCGCTGCGGAGCAGGCCCGGTAACATTCACAAATCCTTCACGCTTTTTTGACAGAATGTATGGTATACTGGTTTCCGGAAATATTATGTGAAAATCGGGGGATACTGCCTTGGAACTGAACAAAAAGACCATACGAAACATTCTGCTGATGGCGGCAGCCGTCATCGCCGTGTGGTGGCTGGTGAACCACTTCGACCTGCTGCTGCGCATTCTCAACGCCATTCTCAGCATCCTCTCCCCCATCCTGATTGGCTTGATCCTGGCCTTCATCCTGAACCTGCTGCTGAATCCGCTGGAGCGGCTGTGGAACAGACTGTTCCTCAAGGAGAGCGGCAAGCCCATCGTAAAGAAGCTGCGCCGCCCCATCTGCCTGCTGCTGAGCTTTCTCATTGTGCTGGGTGTGATCTTCGCCGTGTGCTTCGTGGTGATCCCCCGTCTGGGCAGCACCGTGGTGGACATGGTGAACACCATCTCCGACTATGTCAAGACGCTGGACGTGCGGTACGACGACCTGCGCGTCTCGCTGGAGCAGTATGCCATCACTCTGCCGGAGATCGACCTGGGCAAAAACGACCTGCTGACCAAGCTCACCGATCTGCTGGCCAAGGGCGGCTCGGCCTTGCTGAACACCACCATCAGCGTCACCACGTCGGTGCTGTCGGCGGTGGTGAACCTGCTGATGGGCGTGGTGTTCTCCGTGTACATACTGGCCCAGAAGGAAACGCTGGCCCGCCAGCTGAAAAAGCTGCTGTACCTGACGTTCCCGGAGCAGAAGGTCACGCCGTTTCTGGCGTTTCTGGGCCGCGTCAGCCGCACGTTCTCCCAGTTCATCACCGGCCAGACCATCGAGGCCGTCATTCTGGGCACGCTGGTGCTGCTGGGCATGCTGATCCTCCGCCTGCCCTACGCCCCGGTCATCGCCGTGCTGGTAGGCGTCACCGCCCTGATCCCCATTCTCGGCTCGTGGATCGGCGCCATCGTGGGTGCGCTGCTGATCCTGCCGGTGTCCTTCATGAAGGCCATCTGGTTCGTGGTGTTCCTCATCGTCCTGCAGCAGATCGAGGGCAACCTGATCTACCCCCACGTGGTGGGCAAGTCCGTGGGCCTGCCGGGTATCTGGGTGTTCTTCGCCGTCATCGTGGGCAGCGGACTGGGCGGCGTCGCCGGTATGCTGCTGGGCGTCCCCGTCTGCGCCGTGATCTATGACGAGGTACGCCGCGCCATGCGGAAAAAGGAAGCGGCACTGACGGTAAGCGACAATGAAAAGGCTTCCTGATCGTATATCCATAGGGCGGGGTTCTACCCCGCCCTATGGATTTAATAATGTCATTTTCGATAATCCGTTCGTAGGGGCGGACGACTCTGTCCGCCCTGACGATGGCTGTATGATTACTTGCGGGCGGACAGAGTCGTCCGCCCCTACAACCGTTTTCCGTAACCCATCCGTCCACCGGGCGGGGCGATGTGGGCATCGCCCCTACGCAATCAACCAACGTAGCCCGCCCGTCCACCGCACGGCGGCATGTGGTCATGCCGCCCTACGGAGGAAACCGCCCCTGTACTCCATTGTGAAAAACAACGGCAATTCTGCGCAAAAATTCTGCGTTTTGCACAAAAGCACTTATCTTGTAGGAACGAAAATCCAAGACACAATATCTTGTGTCTTGGATTTTTTCAACGTTTCAGAAGTGAAACGTGCGTTTTATTCTGTCTCCGCTCTCAGGAAAATGCTGGAAAAACCACCGTGGAACCCTTGCTGCGACAGGGAAATTTCTCCTTGCAATCCTCTGCCGTTTTGGGTATACTGAAAAACATGGTGGGGAATTGTGGTGAGATTATCCACATAGGTGGTGCAAAATCCCACACTCGCCCACAGAATGACCATGGGGTGGTGAAAACATGACAGGCCAATATGCGCATAACATTGACGCCAAGGGCCGTCTGTTTATCCCCTCCAAGCTGCGGGAAGAGTTGGGCGATGTCTTTTACGTGACCGTCGGGCAGGATGGCTGCCTGTCTGTCCACTCCGACCAGAGCTGGCAGGAACTGCGGGACAAGCTGCGGGACACCTCCTACACCGAGACCAAGACCCTGCGCACCATGAGTGCTCTGGCCACCCGGTGCGAGCCGGACGCCCAGGGTCGTATCCTGTTACCCCAACGGCTGCGGCAGTATGCCCAGCTGGAAAAGGAAGTTATCATCATCGGCGTATTTGACCGGGCGGAGATCTGGAACGCCCAGCGCTGGACGGAGATCGAAGAGGAAGCCCTCAGCAGCGGTTCGCTGGAGAAGGCTATGCAGAGAATGGGGCTGTGACCATGGAACTACACCACAATGTACAGGAGGATCTCTCCTATGGACACCGCCCGGTGCTGCTGGAGAAATGTCTGGACGCGCTCTGCATCCGGCCCGACGGCGTGTACGTGGACGGTACGCTGGGCCGGGCGGGCCACTCGCTGGAGATCGCCCGCCGCCTGACCACCGGCCGTCTCATCGGCATCGACCGGGACGAAACGGCCATCACCGCCGCCAGGGAGCGGTTGCGTGATTATCTGGATCATGTGACGCTGGTGCACAGCAACTTTGACCGTATCGGCGAGATATTGGAGGAGCTGAACATCTCCGGCGTGGACGGCATGCTGTTCGATCTGGGCGTGTCCTCCCCCCAGTTGGACGACGCTCAGCGGGGCTTCAGCTATATGCACGACGCGCCGCTGGACATGCGGATGGATCGCACGGCGGCGCTGGACGCCCGTCAGGTGGTGAACCAGTGGCCCTATGAGGAGCTGCGGCGCATCCTGTACGACTTCGGCGAGGAGCGCTACGCGCCCGCCATCGCAAAGGGCATCTGCCGGGCAAGAGAGACCGCTCCCATCGAGACGACGCTTCAGCTGGTGGACGTCATCAAGTCCGCCATGCCGCCACAGGCGCTGCGGGAGAAGCAGCACCCCGCCAAGCGGAGCTTTCAGGCCATCCGCATCGCCGTCAACGGCGAGCTGGACGCCCTGCCTCCCATGCTGAACGCCGGGTGCGAGCACCTGAACGTGGGCGGACGGCTGGCGGTGATCTCCTTCCACTCGCTGGAGGATCGCATCATCAAGAAAACCATGCAGGAGCTGGCCACCGGCTGTACCTGTCCTCCCAACTTCCCCGTGTGCGTATGCGGGAAGAAGCCGAAAATGAAATTGATCTCCCGCAAGCCCATTGTACCGGGCGAAGCGGAGCTGACGGAAAATCCCCGTGCCCGCAGCGCCAAGCTGCGCGTGGCGGAGAAGCTGTGACAGTCACTGTCATTGCGCGTGAAAGCTACAAAAGAAAGGAAGTATTCCCATGACGGACGAACGCCGCCGCAATATCAAAATGGTATATGGCTCGCTGGCCTATGATCTGGACACGCTGGCACGGGAGCGGCAGCTGGAGGAAGCCGGCGAAATGCCCCAGCGCACCGCTCAGCCGGAGCGCCAGCCCCAGCCCCAGACCCGCCGTCGTCCGCAGGCACAGGCCAAGGCCCGTCCCTCCGCGCTGACCGTGGGCGGCATCGCGGCAGTGTGCGCGCTGGTGATGGTGCTGCTGCTGGGCTACGTGCAGCTGACCGCCGTGTCCAACAACGTGTCCACCATCAAGAAGGAGCTGGCTACGCTGGAGGACGAGCACGTGGCGCTGCTGACGGAATACGAAAAGACCTTCGATCTGGCCACCATCAAGGCCGCCGCCGAGGAGGCCGGTATGTCCAAGCCCTCTGCCGGACAGATCCAGTACATCGACCTGAGCGGCGCGGACTCCGCCGTGGTGTACGGCGACGAGCCGGGCGTGGTGGAGAAGGCCGCTTCCTCGCTGAAGGAGGGGGCGCTGTCCCTGTGGGAATATTTCAGCTGAGTTCCCCGTATAATGACGCGAACAGCAAGGAGTAAGAAGCCGATTTCTTGCTCCTTGCTTTGGCCTTTCCATAAAGGAGTCTTACTATGCCGCAAAATTTCCCCACCAACCGCCAGAATCCCAACCGGAAGGACGAATCCATCCGCCGGGCCAACCGGGTCATCCAGACCCGCACCTTCGTGCTGATGCTCATTATGGGAATCGGCATGTTCTTCCTGCTGTTTTTCAAGCTGTATAACCTGCAAATCACCCGGCACGAGGAATTGCAGGCCAAAGCCGTCAGCCAGCAGACCCGCAGCAGCGTGGTCACCGCCAGCCGCGGCGCCATCTACGACGCATCCGGCAATATTCTGGCCATCTCCTCCACGGCGGAGACCATTTTCCTCTCGCCCAAGGAGATCAACGACGCCCTGAACGACGAGGAGAACCCCGTGGCGTGGACGAAGGAAGTCCTTGCCGCCGCGCTGGCGAAAATTCTGGATGTCAGCGAGGAGGGCATCCTGAAAAAGATGGCCCGCACCGACTCCATGTACGAGGTGCTGAAGTTCCGCGTGGAGGAGGACATTGCCGATCAGGTGCGGCAGTACATCAACGACAATAAGGTCAAGGGCGTGTACCTGACCACCGACGCCAAGCGGTACTACCCCTACGGCGATCTGGCCGCCCAGGTCATCGGCTTCGTAGGCGTGGACTATACGGGCCTGTTCGGCCTTGAGGCGGAGTATGACAAGGAGCTGCAAGGCCAGTCCGGCCTTGTGGTGACGGCCAAGGCCAACCAGCAGAACGACCTGCTGTACGAGTACTCCCAGTACTTCGACCCGGAGAACGGCGACGAGCTGCAGGTGACGCTGGAGGCTACCGTGCAGTACTATCTGGAAAAGGGCATGAAGGACATGTGCGACGCCTACTCGCCCGCCAACGGCGCCACCGGCATCGTGCTGGACGTGCGTAACGGCGGCATTCTGGCCATGGCGTCCTTCCCCAACTACGACCTGAACGACTACGCCACCGTCACCGACAAGACGCTGCTGGAGCAGATGGAGCGGGGCGAGCTGGACGAGGAGGGCGCTCAGCAGAAGCAATGGCGCAACAAGGCGCTGAACGACACCTATGAGCCCGGCTCCACCTTCAAGATCCTCACCCTGTCGGCGGCGCTGGAGGAGGGACTGATCGACAAGACCACCTCCGTCAATTGCAGCGGCTCGGTGAACATCTCCGGCCATACCATCCACTGCTCCAACAAGGCGGGCCACGGCCTGCAGAATCTGGAGCAGACCGTGGGGAACTCCTGCAACCCTGCCTTTATCTCCTACGGCCTGAAGCTGGGCACGGAGAAGTTCTATCAGTACATGCGCTCCTTCGGCATCATGTCCGCCACCGGCGTGGATCTGGGCGGCGAGGCCACCGGCGTGTTCGCCGCCGACGCCAACTTTACCCAGCTGGATCTGGCCTGCTACGCCTTCGGTCAGAACTTCACCGTCACTCCGCTGGCACTGATCGCGGCGCAGGCCGCCTGCGTTAACGGCGGATATCTCTATACCCCCCATTTCGCCCAGCAGATCACCGACAGCGACGGCAACGTGATCTGGCAGCATGACGATACCCCGGTGCGGCAGGTCATCAGCGAGGAGACCTCCGCCACCGTGCGGGAATGTCTGGAATACGTGGTGGCCAGCGGCACCGGCAAAAACGGTCAGGTGGCGGGCTACCGCATCGGCGGCAAGACCGGTACGGCCGATAAGGGCCAGTCCGGCGACGTGGTGGTGTCCTTCCTGTGCTTCGCCCCGGCGGACGATCCCCAGATCATGATGCTCATCACCATGGATACCCCCAGCCGCTCCACCGGCACCTACGTGTCCGGCGGCAACATGGTGGCGCCCTATTCCAGCGCCATTATGGCGGAGATCCTGCCCTATCTGGGCATCGAGCCCAGCTACAGCGCCGAGGAGCTGATGGGCGTGGACACCACCGTGCCCAACGTCATCGGCATGTCGGTGGAGGAGGCCAAGGATCGCCTGAAGGAGCGCGGCTTCGCCTGCAAGGTGGAGGGCGACGGCGAGACCATCACCGACCAGACCCCTGTGGGCGGCGCCATCATTCCCGGCAAATCCACGGTGGTGCTGTATGCCGGAGCCGAGAAACCGGATAAGATGTGTACGGTACCCTCTCTGGTGGGACGCACCGCCGCCGAGGCCAACACCGCCGCCACCAACGCCGGACTGCTGATCCGCTTCACCGGCACCACCAGCTCGGAGTCCAACACGGTGCTGGTGTTCAGTCAGGAGCTGGAGGCCGGTACAGAGGTGCCTGCCGGAACGGTCATCACCGTGCGGCTGGGCGATACCACCGTGCGGGACTGATTGCCGCAGATTTTGCCATATAACAGGGCATATAATCCCATTTTATTTGCGTTTTCTGCCTGCTATACTGGAAAGTGGGCCATATCGCCCAAAACGAGAGCAAAGGAGACGATCCTATGAAACTGAAAGATGTGATAAAAGGACTGGAGATCCTGTCCGCCACCGCCGATAGGGAGCAGGAGATCACCGGCGTCAGCTACGATTCCCGCACCACCGCGCCCGGCGATGTGTTCGTCGCCATCAGCGGCGAGGCGGTGGACGGCCACCGCTTCATCCCCATGGCAGCGGAAAAGGGCGCGGCCTGCGTGGTGTGCGAGCATGTACCGGAGGGGGATATCCCCTACGTGCAGGTGGCAAGCTCCCGCAAGGCGCTGGCCCTGATGGCGGGCAACTGGTTTGACCATCCCGCCAAAGAGATGACCATGATCGGCGTTACCGGCACCAGCGGCAAGACCACCTCCACCTATCTCATCAAGAGCATTCTGGAGCAGAAGGCCGGGGCCAAGGTGGGGCTGGTGGGCACTATCCAGAACATGATCGGCGATCAGGTGCTGCATACCGAGCGCACCACGCCGGAGTCCTTCGAGCTGCAAAAGCTGTTCCGCCAGATGTCCGACGCCGGCTGCACTCACGTGGTGATGGAGGTGTCCTCCCACGCACTGGCGCTGGATCGGGTGTACGGCATCCGCTTCGCCGTGGGCATCTTCACCAATCTCAGTCAGGATCATCTGGACTTCCACCACACCATGGAGGCCTACTGCGACGCCAAGGCCATCCTCTTTGACCGCTGCGACGTGGCCATCTACAACGCCGACGACCCGTGGCATGAGCGGATGCTGGCTCACTGTCCCTGCCGCACCTTCAGCTACAGCGCCAAGGGCGACGCCGACCTGTCCGCCAAGAACATCCGGCTCCACGCCGGCAGCGTGGAGTACGACGCCCAGGCGGATACCGAGTGGGCCCACGTCCACGTGGGCATACCCGCCATCTTTACCGTATATAATACTCTGGACGCCATCTCTGCCTGCTGGAATCTGGGCGTGTCCATCGAGGACTGCGCCGACGCGCTGGCGAAGAACCACGGCGTCAAGGGCCGCATGGAGATCATCCCCACCCCCGGCAAGAGCTTCACCATCCTCAACGATTATGCCCACAAGCCTGACGCGCTGGAGAACGTGCTGTCCTCCGTGCGGGGCTTCGCCAAGGGCCGCACCGTGGTGGTGTTCGGCTGCGGCGGCGACCGCGACCGCACCAAGCGCCCCGTTATGGGCGAGATCGCGGCGCGGCTGGCGGATTTCACCATCGTCACCTCCGACAATCCCCGCACCGAGGAGCCCATGGCCATCATCGACGATATCCTGGCCGGGATGAAGGGCTGCACCGCCTACGCCGTGGAGCCGGATCGGGTGAAGGCCATCCACTACGCCATGGATCATGCCCAGCCGGGCGACGTGATCGTGCTGGCGGGCAAGGGACACGAGGACTATCAGGAGATCAACCACCAGCACTTCCCCATGGATGAGCGGGTGATCGTGGCCCAGCACCTGAAGGAAATGTAAACCAGAGAAAACGCCCCTTTACGGGGCAAAAGAAAGAGAGTCGTTCACATGGAAATTATTCTGGCTGCCATCGTCAGCTTCGTTGTCACCGCCGTGGTGGGCAAGTTTCTCATTCCCGCCCTCGTCCGTCTGAAGGCGGGCCAGAGCATCAAGGAGATCGGCCCCAAGTGGCACATGTCCAAGCAGGGCACTCCCACCATGGGCGGACTGATGTTCATTATCGGTATCGGCGTGGCCATCGTCATCTGCGGGTGGCGGGGCATGCTGGAGGGCAGCTTCCAGCACCTGTATGTGTACCTGTTCGCGCTGGTATTCGGCGGCATCGGCTATATCGACGACTACCAGAAGGTGAAGCATCACCAGAACACCGGCCTGACCGCGCCCCAGAAGTTCATTTTACAGCTGGCGGCGGCGGTGGCGTTCCTGTGCCTGATGCGGTACGAGGGAATGCTGAGCCCCAACCTGTATATTCCCTTTTTCAACACGTATGTTGTGTTAAGCTGGGGTGTGTATCTGGTGTTCGCCGCCTTCGTCATCGTGGGCACCGTCAACGCCGTCAACATCACCGACGGGATCGACGGCCTGTCCAGCAGCGTCACGCTGCCGGTGGCGGCCTTCTTCGCGTGGGAGGGCTGCGGCTATATGCCCCAGTATCTGGTGCTGGCGGCGCTGCCGGTGTATTACGGACAGCTGAGTCTGTTCAGCGCGGCGCTGTTCGGGGGTCTGGTGGGCTTTCTGCTGTATAACCACTATCCCGCCAAGGTGTTCATGGGCGACACCGGCTCCCTGTTTCTGGGCGGCGCGGTGGCGGCGCTGGCTTTTGCCTACGACATGCCGCTGGTGCTGATTTTGGTGGGCTTCGTCTACATCTGCGAAACGCTGTCCGATATCATTCAGGTGAGCTACTTCAAGCTGACACACGGCAAGCGTGTGTTCAAGATGGCGCCGCTGCACCATCACTTCGAGATGTGCGGCTGGAGCGAGAAAAAGGTGGTGGCGGTGTTCGCCACGATGAGCCTGATCTTCTGCCTGCTGGCCGTTGTGGCGGTGCAGGGAAGATTTTTGGCAATGTAAGCTGGCATGAAATCTGACGATTTCATTGCCAAAAGGATTGCGGCCGACTGCGCACGTCCTTCGGACACACTGGCGGCCGAGAAGAATTTTTCCGACGTACACGCCGCCGGAAAAATAATTTGAATGTTTCGCGGCGTCCACGCCGCGAACTCTGCGAGGCTTTCGGGGCGGTGTAGGCATCGCCCCCTACGAAGCAACCAACGTACCCCGCCCCATATCACAGAAAGGAGGAACGTCCCATGACCCAACGTCCCAAGCAGCCTCCCGTCAAGCATGCGGAGAAAATGCGCCGCAAGTCCATCGAGCAGAAGCATTTGCAGGCCGCCAAGGGCGGGCGCATCGACGTTCCCTTCCTGCTGCTGGTGCTGCTGCTGACGATCATCGGCCTTGTGATGCTGTTTTCCGCCAGCTTTCCCTCCGCCTACTACGAAACCGGAACCCCCACCTACTACTTCAAGCGGCAGGCCATTTACGCCGCCGTGGGTCTGGCGGGTCTGGCGCTTGCCGCCCGGTTCAACTATCAGCGCTGGCGCGGCGCGTCCCGACTCTTGCTGATCCTCTCGCTCTTTCTGCTGATGCTGGTCATCATTCCCGGTATCGGCATCAAACACAACAACGCCCGCCGCTGGCTGGGCATCGACGGTGTCTTTACCTTCCAGCCCTCGGAGATCGCCAAGCTGGCGGTCATCGTCTATTTTGCCGACAGCATCTCCAAAAAGCGGGAGAAAATGCTGCAATGGCGGGAGGGCATTGTGCCCTATGCCGTGATTCTTGGTGTTTTTTCCATCCTGATGATGCTGGAGCCCCACCTGTCCGGTACGATCCTCATCGTGGGCACCGGCGCTATCATGATGGCGGTGGGCGGCATGCAGCGGTGGCTCATCGGCGCGGGCGTCGGCGGCGTGGCCGCCGTGGCGGTGCTGTTCGTCAAGCTGGTGGAAGGCGGCGTCATATCCTACGGCGCCAGCCGTATCGCCATGTGGCACGACCCATGGCTGGACACCAGCAAGGACGGCTACCAGATGGTGCAGAGCCTGATCGCCATCGGCTCCGGCGGCCTGCTGGGTCTGGGCTTTGGCAAGGGGCGGCAGAAGTTCATGTATCTGCCGGAGGAGCACAACGACTTTATTTTCGCCATCGTATGCGAGGAGCTGGGGCTGGTGGGCGCCTGCATCATCATGCTGATCTTCGCCATGCTGCTGGTGCGGGGCTTCTGGATCGCTCTCCACGCCCGTGACCGGTTCGGCACGCTGCTGGTGGTGGGCATCATGACCCAGCTGGGTTTGCAGGTGTTCCTGAATATCGCCGTGGTGTCGGGCCTTGTGCCGGCCACCGGCATTTCGCTGCCCTTCTTCAGCTACGGCGGCACGGCATTGGCCTTGCAGCTGGGCGAAATGGGCATTGTCCTCAGCGTTTCCCGGCAGATACCCGCCCCGCGAAACGGGTAGCGACTGTTATTGGTGTGGCAACCCGCTTCCAAAGCCTCCCCTGTGTAAGGGGAGGTGTCAACGCAAAGCGTTGACGGAGGGGTTGTCTATTACGGAGACAATCCCCCAGTCAGCTTCGCTGACAGCCCCCTTTACACAAGGGGGTCAAGTATAGATGCGCGGCTCTCTCCCTCGCAATGACACCCAAGGAGCGAAAGCGCGTACTGACCCATTCCTCCCCAAAGGAGCTGTTTGCTATGAATGTGATCTTTACCTGCGGCGGCACCGCCGGACATGTGAATCCGGCGCTGGCGCTGGCAGGCTGCCTGCGGGAAAAAGACCCCGCCGCCCGCGTACTGTTCGTGGGCACCCCCAACGGCATGGAGCGGGGACTGATTGAAAAGGCGGGCTATGACTTCGCCGCCGTGGAGGTCAGCAACTTCCACCGCTCCCTGTCGCCCAAGGCGCTGCGCCACAATTTCAAGACCGCCAAGACCCTGATGACCTCCCGCCGTGAGGCGGACGCCATCATTCGCGCCTTCCAGCCGGATCTGGTGGTGGGCACCGGCGGCTACGCCAGCTATCCCGCCATCAAGGCCGCCGCCCGGCGGCATATTCCCACCGCCGTCCACGAGTCCAACATGATCCCCGGCCTGACCACCAAGCTGCTGGAGGGCTGCGTGAACTGCGTGATGGTGGGGTTCGAGGACTGCCGCCGCCACTATAAGCACCCCGAAAAGGTGGTGGTCACGGGAACGCCGGTGCGGGGCGATTTCTTCGCTCTGACGAAGCAGCAGGCCCGTGAAAAGCTGGGCTATACCGACGATAAGCCGCTGGTGGCCTCCTTCTGGGGCAGTCTGGGTGCGTCCACCATGAACGCCCGGATGCTGGACTTCTTCCGGCGGGAGCAGGCGGACGGCTTTCCCTTCCACCACATCCACGCCGCCGGAAAGAGCGACTGGCCCCATGTGTCCGGCGAGCTGGAGCGGCTGAAGCTCAGCAGCCCGCTGCTGGATGTGCGGCAGTACATCTATGACATGGCGGTGGTGATGGCTGCCGCCGATCTGGTCATCAGTCGCGCCGGAGCCAGCACCCTCAGTGAGGTGACGGCGCTGGGCATGCCCACCATACTGGTGCCCTCTCCCTACGTGGTGGCCAACCACCAGGAGAAGAACGCACGGCTGCTGGAGTCCCACGGCGGCGCGGTGGTGCTGACGGAGGAGCAGGCCACCGGCGAGGCGCTGTACGAGAGCGTGAAGGACATTCTGCAAAATCCGGAGAAGCGCCGGTCCATGGCAAAGGCCATGGCGGAGTTGGGCATTCCCGACGCCACGGAGCGGATCTACAACACCTTGATGGCCCTGCTGTAACGGGGCAAGCTTCGTCTTGCATAGGATGGGTAAAACCATTGGGAAAGGCGGAGCGATATGTCTTATCTGAGGATACAGGGAGGCCGCCCCCTCAGCGGCCATCTTACGGTGCAGCGGGCGAAAAACAGCGTCCTGCCCGTTCTGGCCGCCACGCTGCTGGCGGGCGGGGAATGCCGCATTGCGGACTGTCCCCGGCTCAGCGACGTGGAGACGGCGGCGGAGATCCTGCGGCATCTGGGGTGTCAGGCACAGTGGGACGGCAACGACCTGCTGGTGGACACCGCCTGCGTCACCCGCTGGGATATCCCGGAGGAGCTGATGCGGAAAATGCGTTCCTCGGTGATCTTTCTGGGGGCGATCCTGACCCGGTGCGGCCGGGCGGAGCTGTCCTATCCCGGCGGCTGCGAGCTGGGGCCCCGGCCCATCGACCTGCACCTTACCGCCCTGCGGACGCTGGGCGCGGAGATCAGCGAGATCGGCGGCAGTCTGCTGTGCCGGGCGGAGCGCCTGCGCGGCGGCGACATTCTGCTGACGCTGCCCAGCGTGGGCGCTACGGAGAACGCCATTCTGGCAGCCTGCGGCGCAGAGGGCACTACCATCATTTCCAACGCGGCCCGTGAGCCGGAGATCGTAGACTTACAGGACTTCCTGCAAAAGCTGGGAGCCGATGTACACGGGGCGGGCACCTCCACCATTACGGTGCGGGGCGGCGGCGTGCGCCACGGCTGCGTCCACCGCTGCATCGGCGACCGGATCGCGGCGGCTACATACCTGTGCGCGGCGGCAGCTGCCGGCGGACAGGTGACATTGCGAGGCGTGGACTACCGCCACCTTGCCACCGTTACCACGGCGCTGGGGCAGGCGGGCTGCCGCCTGCAATGCACGGAAGATTCCATCACGCTGGAGAGCGACGGCCGTCTGCGGGCTATCCCGCCGGTGCGCACCTCACCCTATCCCGGCTTTCCCACCGACGCGCAGGCGCCCCTGATGGCGGCGCTGCTGCGGTCGGAGGGCGCGGTCATGTTCGTGGAGAACATGTTCGACAGCCGCTACCGCCACGTGCCGGAGCTGGTGCGGATGGGCGCGGATATCCGTCTGGAGGGACGGGTGGCCGTGGTCTACGGCACGCGGGAGCTCCACGGCGCGGCGGTGCGCTGCACCGACCTGCGGGGCGGAGCGGCGCTGGCCATCGCGGCGCTGCAAACGCCGGACGCCACATTGATACACGAAATTTACCACATCCAACGGGGCTATCAGGACATGGCCGGCGACCTTCGGGCGCTGGGCGCGGACGCTGCCGTGGAGGTGTAACGGATACAGAAAGGATACACTATGGCCAGAAGACGCAGCTATCACCGCAAACGCCGTCAGGGACGGTTTTCATTCCTGTATAAGATATTGATCTTTGTGGCCATCTGCGGCGCCATCGCCGTGGCGCTGGCGCTGTTCTTCAAGGTGGATACCATCACCGTCACCGGCAACAGCCGCTACACCGCCAACCAGATCATCGAGGCCAGCGGCATCGAGACGGGGGACAATATGTTCTTCCTGAACAAGTACCACGCCTCGGAACGGATCACCGCCGCGCTGCCCTATGTGGAGACGGTGCGCATCAGCCGCCAGCTGCCCGATACACTGGTGGTGACGGTGACGGAGTGTACCGCGCCTGCCGCCGTGTCGCAGGACGGCAAGCTGTGGCTGCTGTCCGGCGACGGCAAGATCGTGGACGCCAAGACCGGCGACGGCAAGCAGTACGCCGTGGTGGAGGGGCTGACGCTGCTGGAGCCCCAGGTGGGCGCGGACCTTCAGGTGCCGGAGGAGCAGCAGCCCTCCGCCCGCCTGCTGCTGACACTGCTGGGTCTGCTGCGGGACAAAGACATGCTGGGGGACGTGCAGACCATCGACCTCAGCGACACCGCCTCGGTGGTGATGCGGTATCTGGACAGGTTCGACGTGACCTTCCGCTGGGACGCGGATTTCGATTATAAGCTGGATTATCTGCTGGCGGTGGTGGAGCGCCTGGAGGTCAACGAAAAGGGCGCCATCGACATGACGCAGGAAGGAAAAGCCAGCTTTATCCCCGGATGACGGCCTTCCCATGAACTTTTTTTGAAAAAAGGCCGTTACCACTTGACCTGCGGCCTATTCCGCAATATAATACAAGATGTAGTATTAGCAAATAACGAATTTTCGTTTTTATACCATTTCTACCGGAGGGAACGAACATGGCTTTTGGACTGGAAACAGGCGTGGAAAACGTAGTCAGTATCAAGGTGGTCGGCGTTGGCGGCGGCGGCAACAATGTGGTCAACCGCATGGTGCGCAGCGGAGCCAAGGGCGTCGATTTTATCGCCGTGAATACGGACAAGCAGGCGCTGAATGCTTCCAGCGCCAACTATAAGCTGCAGATCGGCGAAAAGCTGACCGGCGGAAAGGGCGCAGGCTCCAATCCCGAGATCGGCCGCAAGGCCGCCGAGGAGAGCCGCAACCAGATCAGCAAGGCCCTGGAGGAGACGGACATGGTGTTCGTCACCGCCGGTATGGGCGGCGGCACCGGCACCGGCGCGGCTCCTGTGGTGGCCGAGATCGCCCGCGAGCTGGGCGTGCTGACCGTGGGCGTCGTCACCAAGCCCTTCGGGTTCGAGGGCCGCAAGCGCGCTCAGCAGGCCGAGGCCGGCATCAGCGAGCTGCGGGACAAGGTGGACTCCCTTGTCATCATCCCCAACGAGCGGCTGAAGTTCGCCACCGACCAGAAGATCACCTTCGCCAACGCCTTCGAGATCGCCGACGATGTGCTGCGTCAGGCGGTGCAGTCCATTTCCGACCTGATCCGTGACACCGGCTTCATCAATCTGGACTTTGCCGACGTGACCGCCATCATGAAGGATGCGGGCATGGCCCACATGGGCGTAGGCCGCGCTGCCGGAAAGGGCAAGGCCGAGGAGGCTGCCCGTATGGCCATCTCCAGCCCGCTGCTGGAGACCTCTATCGAGGGTGCGCGGGGCGTGCTCATCAACATTACCGGCTCCACCGATATCGGTCTGGAGGAGGTGGAGCAGGCCGCCATGCTGGTGCAGCAGGCGGTGCATCCCGACGCGCTGACCATCTTCGGCGCCACCTTCGACGAATCGCTGGACGACGAGATCCGCGTCACCGTCATTGCCACCGGTTTTGCCGAGGGCCAACAGGCCAAGACCGCCGAGGCCGAAAAGACCCCGGCAGGCCAGCCCGTCAAGCTGGATCCCCTGCCTGCCGAGGGTGAGAAGGCCGACGACGATATGGACAAGTCCTTCAAAGATATCCTGAAGATCTTCCAGAAGGACAATTATTAAGGTAACTGGCGGAAATCCGCAACTCGGCCCCCTTGTGTAAAGGGGGCTGTCAGCGAAGCTGACTGGGGGATTGTCCGTCATACGACAACCCCTCCGTCAAAAATCAAAGATTTTTGACACCTCCCCTTACACAGGGGAGGCAAGGGAATCGGATTGTCACGCCAGTGTGCACCCCAAGGGCACTTGCTTCGCGGCGCGCACTGGCTCACAATGACAACACAAGGAACGCTGCTTAACAAACGAAAAAGGCCGTTTGCCTGTGCGGTCAAGCGGCCTTTATCACGGGAACAGGAGGACAATGATGAAACCCATGGAACTGCTGGCCGTGCTGCACACGGCGGAACGGCTGAAGGACACCACCCGCCATTGCTACACCTCCCAGGGCCGCCACGAGAGCGTGGCGGAGCACAGCTGGCGGGTGACGCTGATGGCGTATCTCATGCGGGACGAATTTCCGGAGCTGGATATGGACAAGGTGATGCAGATGTGCCTGATCCACGATCTGGGCGAGTGCTTCACAGGCGACATTCCCTCCTTCGAGAAAACGGCGGCGGACACCGCCAGGGAGGACGGCCTGCTGGCTCGGTGGGTGGCCGGACTGCCCCAGCCCTACTGCCGGGACATGGCGGCGCTGTACGCCGAGATGGACGCGCTGGAAACGCCGGAGGCCAGGCTCTACAAGGCGCTGGACAAGCTGGAGGCGGTGATCTCCCACAACGAATCTCCGCTGGACACGTGGCTGCCGCTGGAATACGACCTGAACCTGACCTACGCCAACGACAATGTGGCATTCTCCCCCTATCTGACCGCCTTGCGGCAGGCCGTCCGTCAGGAGACGGAGGAAAAGGTGGCAAAAGGGGAGTGAATCCTATACGGAGCGTAATTTCATGCTGTAATTATACAACATGGAATTAAAAATCGACCCCGCGATACGTGCAGAGGGGACGTTAAACATTCGTAGGGGCGGGGGTCTACTCCGCCCTTGTCCCCCTCTGAGAGGGGGCTGTCGAGCATAAGCGAGACTGGGGGAGAGAACAAAAGCCTTGAATTCTCTCCCTCCGTCATGACCGCAGGTCATGCCACCTCCCTCTGAGAGGGAGGCAATAAAATAACCACCGACACACAAACAAAAACCGGGCTCCTTTCGGAAGCCCGGTTTTTGCTGTTTATAAGGGGTGAGAAACTCACAATGGAAAGCTGTGTTTACTTGGCAGCAGCGGCCTTCTTCTGGGCGCTCAGCGCCTTGATGCCCTGTACCACCAGGTCGATGGCCAGGATCACCAGCAACACGCCAATGATACCGCGGATGTAGCACCACACCACGCCTTCGCCGCCAGCGGCGATACCGGCGACCTGAGCCTTGATGGTGAACACCAGAGAGGTCAGAGTGACGACCAGCATGAAGAACATGGGGAAGTAGAACATCTTGTTGTTGCGGCCGATCTTACCCAGCCAGCAGCACACAGCCAGCAGACCCAGAGCGGCCAGCAGCTGGTTGGCAGCGCCAAACAGCGCCCAGATCTTGGCATAACCGGTCAGGCCCAGCGCCACGCCGGCCACCACGGTGATACCGGTGGCAACATAGGGGTTGGTGATGACGCGCTTCCAGCCCTTCAGATCCTCGCGGGTCTGGCCGGGCTCCACGAAGAACTCAGCGAACATGTAACGGGCAAGACGGGTAGCGGTATCCACAGAGGTCAGGCAGAATGCAGACACAGCCAGGATCAGCATGGAGTACACGGCGTTATAGCAGCCGTCGCCGAACACCTTGGAGAACATGGAGGCCAAGCCGGTGGCGAACACGACGGTAGGAGTCGTGGTGGTGCCGTCAGCATACTGCGCCCAGATGTAACCGACAGCGCAGACGGAGATCAGAGCCAGAGCGCACTCGATCAGCATGCCGCCGTAAGCGATGGGCTTGGCGTCCTTCTCCTGATCCAGCTGCTTGGAGGTGGTGCCGGAGCCAACCAGAGAGTGGAAGCCGGACACAGCACCGCAGGCGATGGTCACGAACAGAGCGGGGAACATATAACCCAGAGAAGTGCCGCTGGGCGCCAGAGTGTCATAGAAGCCGGTAAAGGCGGGCATGTCCACAGTGGGGGCGCAGCCGATGATACCCACAACAGCCAGAACCATCATGCCGTACAGCAGGAAGGAGCTCAGGTAGTCACGGGGCTGCAGCAGGATCCACACGGGGGTGACGGAAGCGACGCCGATGTAGATACCCACAATGATCATCCACACGGTGTAGCTCAGATAGATGGGGTGCCAGTTCAGGCCGATGACCATGCAGACCACGATGCCGATGACGCCGATCACGGTAGCCACGCCCAGAGGCGCATTGCGGCGATAGACAAAGAAGCCGAACAGGATCGCCATCAGGATGAACATGATGGAGATGATGGCGGTGGAGGCGTTGGCAGAGGAGGCGGCATAGTCGATGGCGCCCTCTGCGGTGTAGGTGGCCTTGAAGGTGTTGGCCACGATGGAGGCGAAGGCAGCCACCACCAGGATCAGGGTCAGGTAAGCGAACACGATGAACAGCTTCTTGGCCTTGGCGCCGATGGCGTCGCCGATGACCTCGCCGATGGATTCGCCCTTGTGGCGGATGGAAGCGAACAGTGCGCCGAAGTCATGCACGCCGCCGAAGAAGATACCGCCGATCAGGACCCACAGCATCACGGGAACCCAGCCGAACACAGCCGCCTGAATGGGGCCGTTGATGGGGCCGGCGCCGGCGATGGAGGAGAAGTGATGGCCCATCAGCACAGGAGCCTTGGCAGGGCAGTAGTCCTTGCCGTCTTCCATGGTATGAGCAGGAGTAGGACGGGAGTTGTCAACGCCCCACTTCTTGGCCAGCCAGCCGCCGTAGAAAATATAGCCTACGACCAGAACTGCGCAGCCGATGATAAGGAACAAAGCAGCATTCATAAAGCTCTCTCCTTTCTGAACAAGTTTTTCTTTTGCTTATGAAACAGGCCCCGGTTAAAGACCTGCGCTGCACTGTGTCCGCTGCGGTTGGTGCTGACCGATTCCTCCGGCAGCACCGCCAGCGCGGTGTGGAAATCCATCCAGCCCCAATAGGACATTTTGAAGCTCTTGTACAGCTTGCACTGCTTCAGCGCCTTTTTCGCGTCCTCGTCGCAGCTGTCGCATACGAACAGGGCTGTGATGTAGGTGTACATGTGGTTGGGGCCGGGCTTGATGCGGGCCATGCCCTCGTCATAGGCCAGCTTTTCGCACTGGTCATAGATCTCTTTCGTCAGGTGGGGCACATTGAACAGGTACACATACTCAAAGCTGTTGGCTTCCCAAAGCTTGGCTTTTTTCGACAGCACGTATTTCGAGGATTCCGCATAAAAATCCATCTGCGCCGCCAGCGGCTTCCGGTGCTCCTCGCACAGCCGCACGTCAAATTCACCGCTGTAAATATCACACAAACGGTTCACAGCTTCTTCACGCGTCATGGTTCCACCGTCCTTTCCACATGCGCGGCGACAACGCTTCTTTCATTTCTTTCGCGATTTTAAGTGCGAAAAGAATACAGGGGAAAAGTTGATTTTTTCCTCCACGGAAACGTTATCGCAACATCAAAATTTACGTTTCATACTATACGCCAGTTGTTTTTGAATTTCAAGACGGCAAAATTCACAATAATTTAACGAATTCTTTATGTAAATTTTCTGTTAAGACCATATTGAATCCATAAAGATTCTGTGATAAGATGGGCTCGTATCACCGTCCATGGCGGAAGCAGGCAAAACGCACCGTGAAACGTATTTCACGGTGCGTTTTTATGCATCTGTCGTCAACAGCCCCGGCGGAGCGGGAAAGGGCGGCCTGTCCCTACCTATATATAAGGATATCGGGGCGACAAATTTACGGCTATCTGTTGACCTGAGCCGATACTATGTAGTAAAATGGAAGCGTATGGAAAACGTACCCTACCATAGCATAGATCATAACGATAAAAGGAGAAAGAAAATGGGACTGATCAAAGCAGCATTGGGCAGCGTGGGCGGCGTGATGGCCGACCAGTGGAAGGAATATTTCTATTGTGAAGCTATGCCCGAAAACGTCATGGCCGTCAAGGGTCAGAAGCGCACCTCCGGCCGCTCCAGCAATACCAAGGGCAGCGACAACGTGATCTCCAACGGCAGCGTCATCGCCGTGGCCGACGGTCAGTGCATGATGATCGTGGATCAGGGCCGTATTATCGAGGTCTGCGCCGAGCCGGGCGAGTTTACTTATGACATGTCCACCGAGCCGTCCCTGTTCACCGGCGAGCTGAAGGGCAGCATCCGCGCCGTCATCGACAGCATGACCAACCGCTTCACCTTCGGCGGCGAGGCTCCCAAGGATCAGCGGGTGTACTATTTTAATACCAAAGAGCTGATGGGCAACAAGTACGGCACCCCCAGCCCCGTGCCCTTCCGGGTGGTGGATCAGCGTGCCGGTATCGACATTGACGTGGGTATCCGCTGCTTCGGCGAGTACAGCTATCACATCACCAACCCCGTCCTGTTCTATACCAACGTCTGCGGCAACGTCAGCGAGGCCTATACCCGCGACAAGCTGGACAGTCAGCTGAAAACCGAGCTGCTGACCGCCTTGCAGCCCGCCTTTGCCAGGATCGGCGAGAACGGCATCCGCTATTCCCAGCTGCCCGGCCATACCATGGAGCTGGCCGATGCCCTGAACGAGGTGCTCAGCAAGAAGTGGCGTGACCTCCGCGGCATCGAGATTGTCTCCTTCGGTGTGTCCAGTGTCACCGCCGACGAAGAGGACGAAAAGATGCTGAAGGAGCTGCAGCGCAACGCGGCCTTTATGGATCCCACCCGTGCGGCGGCGCATCTCGTCGGCTCTCAGGGCGATGCCATGAAGATGGCGGCCAGCAATCAGGGCGGCGCGGCCATGGCGTTTATGGGCATGAACATGGCCGGTCAGGCGGGCGGCATGAACGCCCAGAACCTGTACGCCATGGGGCAGCAGCAGTCTGCACAGCAGGCCGCTCCTGCCAACGGCTGGACGTGCGCCTGCGGCCACAGCGGCAACACCGGCAAGTTCTGTGCCGAATGCGGCCAGCCCAAGCCCGCTCCCGCCGGTGAGTGGAAGTGCGCCTGCGGCGCGGTGAACACCGGCAGATTCTGCTCTGAGTGCGGCTCTCCCAAGCCCGCCGGCGAGTGGACCTGCTCCTGCGGCAGCGTCAACAAGGGCAAGTTCTGCGCCAACTGCGGCAATCCCCGGCCTTGATAGTATAGAACAAGGTAGAGAGATGAAAGGAGACGCATGATGTATTCCTATTGCAGTTACTACGACTACTATGATTACAGCGATTACGATGTTATTTCGGCTCTCGTTGGTTTGACGGGCCTTGCTGTCATTTGGGTGATTGCTTTGCTGCTGATAGCATTGATGATCGTGGCCATGTGGATATTGTTCAAGAAAGCGGGCAAGCCCGGCTGGGCTGCCGTTGTACCGTTCTACGATCAGTACACCCTGTATGAGATCACGTGGGGCAATGGCTGGCGTTTCCTGATGCTGCTGATTCCTATTTATAATATCGTTTTGGCGATCCTGACCTACATCAGGCTTGCCAAGGCATTTGGTAAAGACGAGGGATACGCTGTGGGACTGGTTTTCCTGCCTCAAGTGTTTGTCCCCATGCTGGCCTTCGGCAGCGCGGCTTATCATGGCGTGCCTGGTGTGACCAGTGCTCCTGCAGCGGCATCGCAGGAATGGGTGGGCTATCAGCAGCCCCAACAGCCTGTCTACCAGCAGCCCCAGCAGCCTGCTCAACCCCAGCAGCCTACCCAGCCTCAGCAGCCGCAGGATTCCGGGTTCCAGCTGACGTTCTGCCCCAACTGCGGCGCCAAGGTAGAGGGCAGCGGTAAATTCTGCCAGAATTGCGGTCGGCCGCTGTAACACAATATTTGCGGGAAACAAGAAGATCGGAGGAGGATCATGGCATCCCAAATCACCAACTATAAATGCCCGGCCTGCACCGGCCCGCTCCACTTTGTGGGCGCGTCCGGCAAGCTGGAGTGCGACTTCTGCGGCGGCAAGTACGACGTGGCCGAGATCGAGGCCCTGTACGCCGACAAGGAGGCCAAGGCCGTAGAGGCCACGGAAAAAGCAAACGAAAAAACGGAGCAGAACCGCAAAAAGCTGGAGGAGATGGAGGCTCAGGGCTGGGACACCTCGTCCCTCAGCAGCGACTGGGGCGCGGACGCCAACGGCATGAAGGCCTACAACTGCCCCAGCTGCGGCGCGGAGCTGATCTGCGACGCGTCCACCGCCGCCACCTCTTGCCCCTACTGCGGCAACCCCTCCGTGGTGCCGGGGCAGTTCAGCGGCGCGCTGAAGCCGGACTACGTCATTCCCTTCAAGCTCAGCAAGGACGACGCCATCGCCGCCCTGAAAAAGCACTATAAGGGCAAGCCCTTCCTGCCCAAGGCCTTCACCAAGGGCAACCACATCCAGGAGATCAAGGGCGTGTACGTCCCCTTCTGGATGTTCGACGGCCGGGCCGAGGGTCACGTGGAGTACGAGGGTCTGATCTCCCACGTCCACACCGAGGGCGACTACGAGGTCACCACCACCGAGCATTACGACGTGCGTCGCGGCGGCGATATCGCCTTTGAAAAGGTGCCGGTGGACGCCTCCAGCAAAATGCCCGACGACCACATGGACTCCATCGAGCCCTATAATTACAAGGATCTCAAGCCCTTCTCCACCGCATATCTGCCGGGCTTTCTGGCGGATAAGTACGACGTGTCCGTGGCGGACAGTCAGGAGCGGGCCGACAGCCGCTGCACCGCGTCTCTGGAGGCGGCGCTGCGCCGCACGGCCAACATGTACGACACCTGCGTCCCCCTGAATCAGGATATCCGCCTGAAGCGGGGCAAGGTGCACTACGCGCTGCTGCCCGTCTGGATGCTGCACACCAAGTGGAACGGCAAGGATTTCCTGTTCGCCATGAACGGCCAGACCGGCCGTCTGGTGGGCGACCTGCCCACGGATATGGGCAAGTTCTGGACCACGTTCGCGGCCATCGCCATACCGGTGACGGCGCTGGCGACGCTGATCCTGCATATTCTGTAAGGGAGGGTCTGAGAGGATGAAAAAGAAATTTTTGACCCTTTTGCTGGCGCTGATGATGGCGCTGGCGCTGGCCGTCCCCGCCTGGGCGGAGCAGCAGCCCGGTGACGCCTTCGTTTATGATATGGCGGGCCTTCTGTCCGAGGAGGACGACGCCTATCTGGAGGCGCTGGCCAGCCAGATCTCCTGGGAGCACAACTGCGCGGTGTACATCGTCACCATGGAGGATTATCAGGAGTACGACAGCGATATCCACTATGCGGTGGTGTCCTTCTATGACAGCAACAGCCTTGGCATCGGCGAAAACCGCGAGGGTATCCTGCTGATGCTGAGCATGTACGACCGCAGCTATGACCTGTATGTCCGGGACGGCGGCATTGCCCAGTACGCCGTCAGCGACTATGGCCGTCACAAGATGACGGATGTCTTTCTGGATAACTTCGGCGAGGACGACTGGCGGGGCGGTTTCGAGGATTACCTGTTCGCCTGCGACGAATACCTGACGCTGGCGGAGCAGGGGACGCCTGTGAAGAAGTCACTGGCCAGCTCTCTGCTGCCCGGCCTTGCCATCGGCATTGCCGTGGCGCTGGTGATCTGCCTGAGCCTGAAGGGCATGATGAAGTCCGTCCGCAGAAGCGCCCGTGCCGATATCTATGTGACCGAGGAGGGGCTGAACCTGACGGAGCAGGTTGACCGCTATACCCACACCACTGAGACGCGCCGCAAGATCGAGAAGGATCATGATTCCGGCAGCAGCGATCACTCCGGCGGCGGCGGTTCCAGCACCAGCGGCCATTTCTAAAAGGTACATATGCAAAAAGAGACCCAAAAGGGTCTCTTTTTTTGCGCGGCGAAAACACCATGGCTGTCATTGCGAGCCAGTGACATCGGTCACTGGCTCGGAATGACAGATTTTTTCTACCCCACAATCTCATTGATCCCCGTTCTCCGCCACCCAGCGCCGCACGTAATCCACGAACCGGCGGGTGGAGGAGGACAACGCTTTTTCGTCCTTTACGCCGATGCCGATGCTGCGGTGGAAGGTCATGGGCGGGCGGCAGGCGGTGACGGGGTAGGGGCTGTGGCGCACCATCAGCTCCGGCAGCAGGCTGATGCCCAGTCCCTTGGACACCATGGACAGGATGGTACGATCCTCCCGCGCCGTGTATTTCACGTGGGGACGGATCCCCATGGCGTCAAAGGCCGCCACGATCTCGTAGTCCTCGCCCTCCTCCAGCCGGATGAACGGCTCCGATGCCAGTGCTTCCAGCGGAAAGGGATCGCTGTCCGCCAGCGGGTGGCCGCAGGGCACGATCACCTGTAATTCGTCACGGTGCAGGGCGTAGGTTTGCAGCCGCTTCACCGACGGCAGCCGCAGAAAGCCGCAGTCCACCGTGCCCCGCAGGATCCACTCCTCGATCTGGTCGTAAAAGTCGCCGGTGACCACCTCAAACTCGATGTTGGGGTAGCGCTGGCCGAAGCTTTGCAGGATGGAGGGCAGCCAGTGGACGGACACGCTGGTAAAGGTGGCCACCTTCACAAGACCGGCGTCCAGCCCCTTCAGGCTGGCGGCGGACTGCATCAGCGCGTGGTGGTCGGCGCACAGCCTTTCGATCTGGGGCAGCAGCGCCCGGCCATCCGCCGTCAGCACCACGCCGCCCCGGTTGCGGCTGAGAAGCGTCACCCCCAGCTCGTCCTCCAGCGCCTGCACCGCGTGGCTGACGCCGGATTGGGTGAAGTTCAGCGCCTGCGCCGCCTTGGAAAAATTGCCGCACTGTACGGTTTTCAAAAAGATCTGGTATTTGGAGATACTCATGCCGCCGCCTCGCTTTCTGTCGTCATTATATCATACTTTTTCTCATACTTGCAAGTACAATTATGCGTTTTACAAATATGAAAGCATGTGCTATGATAATGACAGTGAAACGAGACGCGTCGAAAGCACAGAAACATACACGAACCAACACATGGAATTTTCAAGGAGGTACATGAATTATGGCACTGATTACGAAGACGATCCGCTGCGCTACCTGCGGCAGCACCGCTGTTACTGTTGATGGTAAGAACTACATCTGCGCCGATTGCGGCGCCCGCAATGACCACCCTATGTCCGCGGCTGATCTGGCGGCGGTGAACCGCATCACCATGCTGGGCGGCGACAGCCAGGAGCTGGAGCGCCTGCGCAAGCAGTATCGGAATCTGGATGTCACCAGCTGGTCCAGCGAGAACCGCCTGCAGGTGAAGTAAGCGATCCCCACGTTTTCCATAAAGGCAAGGCCCTCCGCCGAAATGGCGGAGGGCCTTGTGCATGTGGAAGAATTTATTGCAGGGCGGGGCCAATATGCCCCGCCGTTGATGGTGCGTCAGGTACGGGCGGCGAGCCACACGGGGCCCGCCCTACGGGGGTCTATCGACGGCACCCAATGGACTCGGCCCCCTTGTGTAAAGGGGGCTGTCAGCGAAGCTGACTGGGGGATTGTCTCCGTAATAGACAACCCCTCCGTCAACGCTTTGCGTTGACACCTCCCCTGTGTAAGGGGAGGCAAGGGTTACGGATTCCCACGACAGTGACGTCGGTCACTGTCTCGGAATGACAGGGGTGTGCGGCTTTCCCTTACCCGTGGTAATACGTTTTGGCGCAGTACTCCCGCTGGACGGTGACGCGGCCCTCGTCGGTGAGCCAGTCCACAAAATTGGCGAAGTTCCGCTCGATAATGGAGAACTTGAACTCATTCTTCGTCCGGATGCTCTCCCGTTGGCAGAAGGCGGCGATCCACTGGGAGAAGGTCATGCCATCCGCCAGATCCTCCAGCAGCTCGTCGGCCTTGCGGTGGATGAACTCACTGTTGCTGTCCACCAGGGCGTCCAGCTCCGTCTTGTCCGTCACCACCGCCTTGTGGGCGATGATGTAGGCGGGATAGTCCGTCTGCCGCAGGAACGCCTTGCTTTGCAGGTCGCGGGCAATGAACATGCTGGTGGGCAGCTTGGCGCTGTCGATCTGCTGCTGATCCAGCAGGCAGTCCCCCACATAGGCCACGTTGTCCGGCGTCACCACGCCGATGTGTCCCGCGCTGTGACCCGGCAGCGGCAGAATGCCGAAACGCACGCCGCAGAAGTCCAGATATTCGTCCTCCGGGCCGATGATGGCGTCCGCCACGAAGCACTCCTCCAGAAAGTACTCCCGGCTCTTGCCGTAGGTGAGGGCCACGTAGTTGGCCCGGTAGGCGTCGGGGTTCACGGAGATGCCCGCCTCGATGATGTGGGCGGCGGCCTTGGCGCCGCAGCGCTGCTGCAAGTACCGCACGTTGCCGCTGTGGTCGAAGTGGGCGTGGGAGCAGATCACGCCCCGCAGGTGAAAGCCGTTGTCCTCGATCATGGCCGTCAGGCCGGAGCGATCCAGCTTGGCGTAGCCGGTGTCGATCAGCACGATATCCTTCTCTGTGATCTTATAAACCGGCAGCAGAGCGGTGTTGGCCTCCGCCACCCATGTATTTCCCAAAACATGGCGCAGTTCCATGGCATGCACATCCTTTCTCTCCGGCAGTATAACAGCTTTTTCACACCGCCGCAAGAAAAGAATCCGCATTTTTTTGATTTTCCCTCTATGCAAACGGAGAGAAATAAGGTAAAATACACGTTGAGCTATACTACCACAAATTGATATTTTGTCAAGTTACAAGGGAGAACACGCATGGACGAACCGAAATATAAGCGGGTGCTGCTGAAGATCAGCGGCGAGGCACTGGCCGGAGACAAGCACTTTGGCCTGGACTTTCAGGTGATGGGCCGGGTGGCCGACGTCATCAAGGAATGCAGCGCCATGGGCGTTGAGATCGGCGTGGTCATTGGCGGCGGCAACTTCTGGCGCGGCGTGAAAAACGGCGAGGGCTACATCGAGCGCTCCCGCGCCGACCACATGGGCATGCTGGCCACCGCCATGAACTGCATGGCCATGGCCGACGTGCTGGAACAGAAGGGCGTGGATGTGCGGGTGATGACCTCGCTGGAGATCCGCGCCGTGGCGGAACCCTACATCCGGGCCAGAGCCATCCGGCATCTGGAAAAGGGCCGCGTGGTCATCTTCGGCTGCGGCACCGGCAACCCCTACTTCTCCACCGACACCGCCGCGGTGCTTCGCGCCGCCGAGATCGGCGCCGACGTGATCCTGCTGGCCAAGAACATCGACGGCGTGTACGACTCCGACCCCGCCAAGAACGCCGACGCGGTGAAGTTCGACGCCATCACCTATGACGAGGTGCTCAAGCGCCATCTGGCCGTGATGGATTCCACCGCCACCAGCATGTCCATGGACAACCACATCCCCGTGCTGGTGTTCGCCCTGAAGGACCCCTACAACATTGTCCGCGCCGTGCGCGGTGAAAAAATTGGAACGATCGTCAAGGAGGATTGAAAGACATGTTGAAGGATGAATACAAGATCTACGAGGACAAAATGAAAAAGAGCATCGAGTCCGTGGCCAACGACTTTGCCGCCGTCCGCGCCGGCCGTGCCAACGCCTCTGTGCTGAACCGCATCAATGTGGACTACTACGGCACCCCCACTCCCATCCAGCAGATCGCGTCCGTGGGCTCTCCCGATCCCCGCACGCTGCTGATCACCCCGTGGGACGCCAACGCACTGAAGGGCATTGAAAAGGCCATTCAGGAGTCCGATCTGGGCATCAATCCCCAGAACGACGGCAAGTCCATCCGTCTGGCCTTCCCCCAGTTGACGGAGGAGCGCCGTAAGGAGCTGGTCAAGCAGATCCGCAAGTATACCGAGGGCGGCAAGGTGGCCGTGCGCAACATCCGCCGCGACGCCATGGAGAATTTCAAGAAGCAGCAGAAGGCCTCTGAGATCACCGAGGACGAGCTGAAGCTGGCAGAAAAGGACCTGCAGAAGATGACCGACGACAGCTGCAAGGAACTGGATAAGCTGCTGGAAAACAAGGAAAAGGAACTGATGTCCGTCTGATGGGTCTGTTCCAGAAAAAGCATGAAACGGCGGGACAGGTGGACATGGGCCGCCTGCCCCGCCATATCGCTATCATTATGGACGGCAACGGTCGTTGGGCAAAGAAGCGTGGGCTTCCGCGCACTGCCGGCCATAAGGTAGGCGCCGAGGCGTTCCGGGATATCGCCACCTACTGTCAGGAGCTGGGTCTGGAATACCTGACCATCTACGCCTTTTCCACAGAAAACTGGAAGCGTCCCAGGGAAGAGGTGGACGTGCTGATGAGCCTTTTAGAGCAGTATTTGCAGGAGGCCATCGACACCATGGAGCGTGACCACATCCGGCTGCGGGTGCTGGGCGACGTGGCGGGCCTGTCCCCCCAATTACAGCGGATGATCGACGAGACCAACGCCATCTCCACCCATTATCAGGGGTTTCAGGCCAACATCTGCCTGAATTACGGCGGCCGGGCGGAGATCCTGCGGGCCGCCCGTCTGTGCGCCGAAGCTGGCGAGGAGTGGACGGAGGAGAATTTCGGCAAGTATCTGTGGTCGGCAGGCATTCCCGACCCGGAGCTTATCATCCGCCCCAGCGGTGAGCTGCGGCTGAGCAATTTCCTGCTGTGGCAGTGCGCCTACAGCGAGTTTTATTTCTGCGATACCCTGTGGCCGGACTTCAAGCGCAAGGATCTGGATCTGGCGATCATTGATTTCCAGCACCGTGACCGCCGTTTCGGTGGGGTCGGGACGTAAAGAAAACATGCCGGTGGCATGTTTTTAGTCCCGATCGCGGCGGCTATATCCTGTTGCGGTGCCCAAAATTTCGCTGCGGCATTTGAGCCGCC
>ERZ780178.411-NODE-411-length-33228-cov-8.439604_pt1 | contig 33228 bp, 32 predicted proteins | sample MGYA00511018_ERZ780178 | MGnify/ENA primary metagenome ERZ780178 (study PRJEB29588, sample SAMEA2151439) | human gut metagenome | biome: human gut; feature: human-associated habitat; material: faeces | place: Denmark | collected 2008/2010 ...
GACAGTTTTGGGTTAGCATCCGTGCGTCCTCCCCACAGGGTTTGTCGGGTGCGCCGTAAAAAGAACGTATTTGTTGGTTTCGTTTAGGTTGAATTTTTTTCCAAATTTTTGCGGCAAAGTTCTCACCTTTCTGAAACTCTAACAATACGGTTTGGATGGAATGCTTACGTACTATCTTCCATAAGATAGTCAGCGGTTCGGAAAGAAAATGAAAGTTTTTTTACTTTCATTTTGCTTTTCGCTCACCTTGCACTATCTTTGCTATAGCTTAAACACAAAAAGAAGAGTTAAGCCATTTTTACGCAATCAAATAAACAATGTAAAATGAAAGGAATTGTCTTAGCAGGCGGAAGTGGAACGCGCCTATATCCAATAACTAAAGGAATTAGCAAACAACTTATTCCTATATTTGACAAACCGATGGTGTATTACCCCATTTCGGTTTTGATGTTAGCAGGCATTCGTGATATCCTTATTATTTCTACTCCACAAGATATGCCAAGCTTCAAACGATTATTAGGTGATGGTTCTGAATTTGGTGTTCGCTTTGAATATGCCGAACAGCCATCACCCGATGGTTTGGCGCAGGCTTTTATCATTGGCAAGGATTTTATAGGCGATGATAGCGTTTGCTTGGTTTTGGGAGACAACATTTTCCATGGTAGCAACTTTGCCACTATGTTACGCACTGCAGTTGCTGTGGCTGATCAAGGACAAGCCACAGTCTTTGGTTACCGTGTTAACGATCCAGAACGTTATGGTGTTGTTGAATTTAACGAACAAGGACAAGCTGTTAGCATTGAAGAAAAACCTGTACATCCCAAATCAAGCTATGCAGTAGTAGGACTTTACTTCTACCCCAATAAGGTAGTGAAAGTGGCACAAGAAATTAAGCCCTCAGCGCGTGGTGAATTAGAAATCACTACAGTTAACCAGCGCTTCTTAGATGATAAGGAATTAATGGTACAAACTTTGGGAATTGGTTTTGCTTGGCTTGACACAGGTACACACGATAGCTTGAGCGAAGCTTCTACCTTTATTGAAGTATTTGAAAAGAGGACAGGTTTAAAAATCGCATGTCTTGAGGGCATCGGTCTAAAAAATGGTTGGGTTAGCCCCGAACAGATACGTCAACAAGCGCGCCCCATGAGCAAGAACCAATATGGGCAATACTTGCTCAAGTTGGCCGACGAATATGAGAAAAAATAATTAGTCTTTTTTACTATTACTACGTAAAGATTTAAATATGGTTATTGCTGTAGACTTTGACGGAACTATCGTTGAACATAAATATCCCGCTATTGGCAAAGAAATTCCCTTTGCAACAGCAAGTTTGCGACAACTTATACAAGATGGTCACAAACTCATTTTATGGAGCGTACGCGAAGGAGATTTACTAAACGATGCTATAAAATGGTGTGAAGAACGCGGTGTGCGCTTTTATGCCGTTAATGCTGACCTTGATGAAGACTGTGACGACCATCAAGGCACAGCACATTTTAGTCGAAAGATTAAGGCGGACATGTTTATTGATGACCGAAATTGGGGCGGACTACCTGATTGGGGAACAATCTATTCTGTCATTTCTAAACATACCACCTATCAGCAGCATATGCTGCAAAAGCAAATGGATTACAACGATTCAAATGAGCCAAAGAAAAGGCCTTGGTGGAAATTTTAGTCATAGCTATGCTGACTAAGAACCTTGAGCTTATTCACGACTAACACTATACTCCGATACACCTTTTTATTTTATATCTACAAGCATGAAATTGCCAAACGCTTATCAAATGAAAGAGTTGGAGGCTTATACCATTCAACATGACGACATAAAGTCAATTGACTTAATGGAAACTGCTGCCATGAAGGTGGCAGAATTCATCTTTTACAATTATACCAATCACGACACGCCTATAATTATCTATTCAGGTCCTGGTAATAATGGTGGCGACGGGTTAGCTTTGGCACGCTTGTTGAGCAAAAGCAATTATACCAACATCAAAGCCTACCTCTTCAATACGAACAACTCACTAAGTGAAGATTGCAAGCAAAACGCTGAGAGGCTTAAAGTTGAGTGTCCAAAGGTAAGTTTCACTGAAATTCAGCAGCAATTTGAAGCGCCTGAAATGAGCAATGAGACCCTCATCATCGATGCGCTCTTTGGTACAGGAATAAACAAACCACTCGGTGGAGGCTACGCTGCATTAGTAAAATTTATCAACGCATCACCTGCTCAGGTCATTAGTATTGACATGCCGTCAGGACTAATGTGTGAAGATAACACGTACAATTCACCATCCGCTATCGTTCGAGCTACGTACACCCTCACTTTGGGTTTGCCCAAATTAGCACTTATCCTCCCTGACAACCAACAATACGTAGGCGAAGCCTTTGTCTTAGACATCGGTCTATGCAGCGAGAAGTTGGATGACATGACTATCCCCTATCAGATTACAAGCAAGCGACATGTGGCCCAACTATTAAGGGAAAGGCCTGCCTATGGTCATAAAGGCACATTTGGCAATGCATTACTCATTGCAGGTAAATATGGTATGGCTGGTGCTGCCCTATTAGCCGCCAAGGCTTGTCTGAGAACTGGAGTGGGAAAAGTTACGGTTCACTCACCTATAAAGAATAATGACATATTACAAATCGGAGTGCCTGAAGCAGTTCTACATCACGACGAGAATGAAACCATTTTTACTACTCCCGAACGTACAGATGACTATCAAGCCATTGCTATTGGGCCTGGTATAGGCACTGATAAACGCACGGCTTTGGCCTTTATAGAACAAGCTAGTCACGCTGACATTCCCATGCTCATAGACGCTGACGGCATAAACATCTTAGGAGGGCATAAAGGTTGGATATCGCAAATTCCAGCCAACACTATCTTTACTCCACACGCTAAGGAGATGCAGCGATTGGGCATCTGCAACACCGACTCGTATAGCACCCTTCTCGAAGCTATCAACATGGCTAAGCAGCACAAGTTCTATATCTGTCTAAAAGGCCATTACACAGCTATCTGCACCCCCAACGGAGAGGTTTACTTCAACCCTTCAGGCAATTCTGGTATAGCAACAGCAGGAAGTGGGGATGTGCTAACAGGTATAATTTTAGCCTTATTGGCTCAGCAATATAAAGAGTTCGATGCTTGCCTCTTAGGCACCTACCTTCATGGATTAGCAGGTGACATCGCGGCTAAAGATTTGGGTGAACACGCTGTTACGGCAACAGACATTATTCAATACTTGCCACAAGCCTTTAAGCAAATTCTCGAAGAAAAGGCTGCCTTAAAATCCGAAGAAGCTTACCATACATCAAATGATATATTCTCCTTGTAATCCAATTTTCAAATAAGGTATATACTACTCTTAGATATGAAACGATTATTCCTTTTAACAGTTTGTTCACTTTTAGGACTTCATACAACCTTTGCACAAACAGAGGTAACTAACTATCAGCCTGGTGTCACTAATGATGGTATCACATACTTCCTTCCGACAACAGGCATACGCGTAGTAGTAACTGCAATAAAAACGCATTACATTCCTGGCGAATTTAGTGAATATGCAGAGCGATACCTTAGACTAAAGGACGTTCCTCTCACGGCTTACGACGAATGGAGCATTACCGATGTAAAGCTTTGCCCATTTGGCCTCGCTGATAAAAGCAAAGCATATAGCATTAAGTTTAAGCAAAAGACATCAGCCCCTTTAGTCACGCTCTGCACTGACGGAAGGCTACTAGCCATTAACGCTAAAGTGAACAATAATGCGGAAACGCTACCAACAGCATCAGTTATCCCTAGTAACGAGAAAGTCATTAATGGCGCTGACTTCAAGACCGAAGAAATCCTTTCAGCGGGAAGCACAGCCAAAATGGCTGAACTAACAGCCAACGAAATCTACGATATTCGCGAAAATCGTGGATTACTGACCAAGGGGCAGGCTGACTTCATGCCTAAAGACGGAGAGCAACTTAAACTTATGCTCTCTAATCTTGATACACAGGAGAAAGGACTTCTGCAATTATTTCGTGGAACGAAAGCGATCGAGACATACGTCTTTACATTTGATATTATGCCAAATTCTGAGCTTAACAAACAATTGGTTTTCAACTTCTCGCGCTATCTCGGTATGGTTGATGCCGATGATCCTGCAGGCACAGCTTACTATATAAGCGTAAACGACTTGAAGACGCTCCCCGAACTAACCAATCAAGAGCAATCATCAAAATCTAAGAAGGAAGTTGACGACCTACGTTATATTGTTCCAGGACGCGCCAAAGTAACCATTACTACCGAAGATGGAAAAGAATGCGTTTCACAGTCTATCCCCATGGCGCAATTTGGGCGTGTTGAACACTTAGGAGGCGAACTTTTCAATAAGAAGAACACAACACATGTACTTTTATCGCCTTTAACTGGCGGCATCAACAAGATAGAAGCTGAAAAGCCCGAATAATTTATTGGAGCAAAAGTTAGAGGAGATAAGTAACGTTTACTTACTTATCTCCTCCTTTTTATAAAAATCATAATGGAAAGAAGAAAAGAAGAAGCTATTGGTGATGTACTACTTCGCTATCTGCGTCAATCTTTACTTGAAACGCCACTTAACGAACACCGCCTCATACAATCATGGAACGAAGTTGCAGGAAGAGCCGCAGCGCAGCTCACCACCGACGTAAGCATTCATAACCAAAAGCTATACGTTAGAGTCCGCTCTTCCGCCCTACGCACAGAACTAATGATGAAGCGTTCCGAACTTGTAAGGCAACTTAATGCAAAGGTGGGAACAGATCTCATAACAGACATTATTTTTTCATAAACAATATGGCTCTACCGATATTGTCCGTGGATGGAGATGCTGGGATACTAACCGAAAATCCTAGTATATAAAAAATATCGCTCAAGATTTACAATATCCAATATACACGCGATGAAAACGATGCAACAAAGATGAAAAGTATAGAATAGGAATTGAAAGCCCCTTCATCACTTGAAAAGTCCTTAGGCATATACTTTCTCCGCACCAATGTCCGTACCCTTGATGAAAAGACGACATGGGACTACTATAACCTTATTAGGGAAATAGAATGTACCAATCGTCAATTAAGGAATGATCTCAATCTGCGTCCCATATACCATCAGAAAGATGAAAGTAGTGATGCACATCTATTCTTTGGCTTATTAGCCTATTGGGTATAAACACCATATTCAAAAATAGTTTGAAAACAAGAATATGAGGCTAACACACAATTACCTTTCTCCGCTTTAAAGAAATAAAAATGAGGAAAGCTCTATCTTAGAGTTTTCCTTCATTTTTTTATTTTTCAATACGGCTTGGCTGGAATGATTACGATAGTGCAAGATAATCGAAAAATAAAATAAAAGTCTAAAAAAGCGCGCTTTGCTATGTGAGCAAAACGCGCGTGTGTTATAATTAGAAATAATGTGGTTTTTTATCTAAAAATCAATATAGCAATGCTAGTAAGCACAGAAGTGACAGAGAGCCATGTTGAGATGTTGCGAACAGAGTTGTCATTGTTTGTAGATTGCCCCATCTTAACTTTGTTGGGTTCTACATAGATAACGTCATTCTGTTGTAAATTGTATACTGGCGAATTAAATAAGTCCTTTGAACGGAGGTCTACATAATAAGTTTTACTCTCGTTGCCTTCTTGACGAATGACCTTAATGCAATCACGACGTCCTGTAATAGTAAGGTCGCCAGCTTGACCAATAGCTTCAAGTAAGGTAAGATTGTCACGAACTATTTCCTGTCGTCCAGGTCGGGCAACCTCGCCTAATATAGTGATATAACGATTATAGGCAGCAACAGTTACAACAGCATCGTTAAGAATGCCGTCACGAAATTTTGCTTGAATGCGTGCTGCAGCTTCAGCTCGCGTCAAGCCGCTAATCTGTGTACGTCCAATGCCCGGAAGATCGATATTACCATTCTCGTCGATGGTGTAACGCAGGTTGTCAGCATTGCTTGTGCTACTTGTGCTATTATTGCCTGTAGTAAGATTATAGCGTGCCGCTAATTCGGGAGTTGCAGCACTTGTAACAATAACGCCTACTTTATCGCCAGGAACTAATTTTAGAGCGGTAGTGCTTTGTGTAGCAATATTCTCATTGGGAACAATGTCTTGAAAGTATACGATACGTTCCCTTGTTTTGCATGAAGCAATGGTAAGCATTGCAATCAAAAAAAGAATAAGGTTCTTCTTCATTTTGAGGGTTAAATTGTATTAGTGCACAGTTGATGTAAACCAAAAATAGCACTTCATGTTTGTTTTAATGTCTTATTATTTTTTTTGCAAAGATAGTGCAAGGTGAGCGAAAAGCAAAGTTAAAGTAAAAAAACTTTTAATTTCTTTTTATGAATGTAACCCTTTGCTTTCAGATCTCATCTATATATTATTATTGGAAGTACTCTGCGTGGCTATGGTGCATTCTATTTTTTGTAAGTATAAAATAAAGAGGCGCTTCTAGTCAAAACTAAAAACGCCTTTTGTAATTGCCTATGGCGGAAAGAGAGGGATTCGAACCCCCGGAACAGTTACCCGTTCACCGCATTTCGAGTGCGGCCCATTCGACCACTCTGGCATCTTTCCTTGTGCATTGTGTGAAGTCTCTTGCTTAACGCAATGCAAAATTATAGATTATTGTTGGTCTAGCCAAGTGTATGGCTATTTTTTTGCTGTATTACTTCTTATAGCTTTTGTTTAAGCCTTCGATAACATCGTTAGTGATGTCGACAGACGGATCGGTATAGAGAACGTTGTCGCCGCTCTTGCTGATAATAACTTTAAAGCGACCGTCCTTATTGTATTCTTTAAGGAAAGTGTTGAGGTCTTTGCGCAACTTGTCTTGGTATTCTTGCTGTGCCTTTGCTAAGTCGCGTTCGATGCGTTCTTGAAATACTTGAAGGTCTTGCTGCTGCTTTTGTAAAGCGGCTTGCTGCTTTTGTGCCTCTTGTTGTGAAGTGAATTGTCCAGCTTGTGCTTTCTTTTGGAAATTGATGACTGCGTTTTGCAAGGACTGAGTTTTGGCGTTAAACTGCTTTGTCAAAGCGTTCTTTTTTGCTTCGAGTGCCTTTTGGCCGTCTTTGCAATAGTTGCATTTGTCGGCCAAGGTGTCAATATCAACTACGGCAACGCTTGAGGTGGTAGCATTGGTCGTCGTTTCAGACTTAGGAAGTCCGTTTTGCTTAACTTGTTGGGTGGGCGACTTTTGGTCGCAACTTACGGTGGCTAACGCAATCAGTGCCAAGATGATTGTATTTCTTGCAGCTTGTTTCATATTATATATAATGTATTACTTGCGTGGAGGTTTGATGTATATTTATCGTTCGTTTACTCTTTTGGGATTGTCCATTCTCGCGATAGCGTCTTGTGACTCAACGCAGCCTATGCCACGCTGGCGCATGGCCTTACTTTGGCTTACGTGCGTTTTGACAAAAGTTTTGCCAAAGAAGATTCTTACAGATAATAATATAAGCGAGATAGCAACAATTAATAGAACAGCGATGAAAAGTTTCATTTCTTTTTCTTACTTTTGCTTGTTGAAAAGGTGATGCATATACCTTTAATTACGAAGCAAAGTTACACAATATTATATTTATAGCAATGAGTAACACAAATCTTTTACAGCCAAGCGTCGTTTTTGATTGCTTTGCTGAAGTAAACAATGTTCCCCGCCCTTCAAAGCGTGAGGAACAAATGATTGCATTCTTAAAGCAATTTGGCGAAAACCTTGGTTTGCCTACAAAGGTGGACGAAACGGGTAATGTATGTATTAGCAAACCTGCCACAAAGGGACATGAAGGCCGTAAGACAGTGATTCTTCAAAGTCACATGGACATGGTTTGCGAAAAGAATAAAGACGTAGACTTCGACTTTGACCACGATGCCATCCAAACCTATATAGACGGAGAGTGGATGCGTGCGAAGGGTACAACGTTGGGCGCTGACGACGGTATTGGTGTAGCTATGGAAATGGCTATACTGAAGTCGAATGATATAGAGCATGGTCCGATAGAGTGTGTATTTACGCGCGATGAGGAGACAGGCTTAACGGGTGCAATGGGTATGAAGTCAGACTTTATGACGGGCGACTACCTGATTAATCTTGACTCTGAGGACGAGGGGCAGATATTTGTTAGTTGTGCAGGTGGCGTGCGTACAACGGCTACTTATCCATTTCCTACATCAGACGTGCCTACTGGCTATCAAACGGTTCGCGTAGACGTAAAAGGCTTGAATGGTGGGCACTCTGGCGACGATATTAATAAGAAGCGTGCGAATGCTAACAAATTGTTGGTTCGCTTCTTGGTAAATGAATTGAATAAGTTCGACCTTCGCTTGATAGATATTCAGAGCGGTGGACTTCATAACGCTATACCCCGTGAGGGACACGTGATATGTGCCGTTGCTGTTGATAATGTTGCAACGCTAAAGGCCGATATGCAGCAGTATGCGTTGGCAGTAGGTGAGGAATTTGCTGAAACGGAAAAGAATATTCAACTCTGTGTTGAAGACTGCGAGACTGAAGCAAGCGTAGCCATGGAGCCCAACGCTATGCGTCGTATGTTGCTTTCTTTGTATGCCGTTCACAATGGCGTTTATGCTATGAGCCAAGACATTGACTGGTTGGTCGAAACGTCGTCAAACTTAGCAAGCATTCGCCTTGAGGGTGACCACGTAACAGTAACAACGAGCCAGCGTAGCAGTGTAGCAAGCAATTGCGAAAATATGGCTGCTATCGTTCGTGCTGCATTTGAATTGGGCGGTGCTCAAGTTGTAACGAATGAGGGCTACCCTGGTTGGAAGTATAATCCGAATAGCGAAATCTTAAAGATTGCTACTGAAAGCTATAAACACTTGTTTGGGAAAGAGCCTAAGGTCTTAGCTATTCATGCTGGATTGGAGTGTGGACTTTTCTCAGAGAAGTATCCCAACCTTGACATGGTAAGCTTTGGCCCTACATTGCGTGGCGTGCATTCGCCTGATGAGCGCTTGTTAGTGTCTACAGTTGAAATGGTGTGGGACCATCTGCTTGATATACTTAAACGAGTATAAGTGGAAGTTTAATCTTATTTTTTAAATATGCTGAGCACGTTGGCAGAACTTATTTACCTAAGTTAGGTTCTGCTAACGTGTTTTACGCTAAATCACGTATAATATATGCGTTTATTGACCTTTTTATTAATGTTCTTATTGTTGGGCATTGTTGGTTGTATGAAGGACGAAGACTATACAACCTCCGTTACTGATACGCTCAGCTTTAGCAAAGATACGGTGCGGTTTGATACGATTATAAGTGGAGAACCGACTCGAACGTATAACTTTACTGTATATAATAAGGCCAATAAAGCATTACGTATAAGTCAAGTGGCTTTGGCAAAGGGAGGCAATTCTCCATTTAAAGTAAACGTAGACGGGGTTCCACTTGAGGGTGGGAGCGCTTCTGACTTTGAAATCGCAAAGAAAGATAGTATGATCGTTTACTTAATGGCGAACGTGCCTACGACGGATAGCGATCAACTTGCTTATTATGAAGATGAGTTATGCTTCACAACAGAGGCAGGCGTACAACAAAAGGTTGTATTAAATGCTTCAGGACAAAATGTGGTTACTTTGCGGGGACAGCGAATTACAACAGATGTCACCCTTACGGCTAATCGCCCTTATCGAGTAATGGATAGTCTTGTGGTAGGACAGGGAGCAACTTTAACGTTAGAGGCTGGTGCAACCTTGTTATTCCACCAAAATGCATCGTTAATCGTATATGGACGGTTGAAGATAGTGGGATCTACTGACCAACCTGTGACCTTGCGAGGCGATAGGATGGACAATATGTTTGAACACCAACCTTACAACCGGACTCCTGGACTATGGGGTGGGGTAGTGATTAAATCAGATTCATACGATAACTATATTGATAAAGCTGACATTCATAGTGGAAAGTTTGGTGTACGTGTAGACTCTTCAGATGTTAGTAAACGAAAGCTTACGATAGAAAATAGTGCTATTCACACGGTTACGGGACATGCATTAGACGTAAGGATGTCGCAAGTAAAGGTAGGTAATAGCCAACTGACGAATGCAGGCGGTGACTGTATACACTTGCGTGGTGGAGATGCTACATTTATTCACTGTACGATAGGGCGCTTCTACGTGTTTAGTGGCGGAAGTGGACACGCGCTTAATTTTGCAAATGTTGATGGCGGCGTGCGTTTGCCTATCTCGCGTTTGTACTTTGCCAATAGTATTATTACGGGCTATCAAGACGATGAGATAATGGGTAGCGAAGGTGAAGAAGGTGATGAGTTTAATTACCTCTTTACGCATTGTTTGCTCAATACACCAGTACCGAAGTCAGACGATATTGATGCCCATTTCATAAGTTGCTTATGGGACCAAAAGTCTACTACAACGGACATTAATCCTGAAGCAAAGCTAAGAGATAAGAACTTTGTGCCTGATTTCAATTTAGATTATTTGCTCTTTTCTTTTGGACTTAACAAGCAATCACAAGCTGTGGGTACGGCTGATGCCGTAATTACTCAAGCGAACTATCCAAAAGATAAGGCGGGCAACTCGCGCAGCTTGCAGCCTGATATGGGGTGCTTCCAGCATCAAGAGTCTGCTGATAATGATAATGAATAAAAAGACTACTTTATAATATTATGCCTGCAAATGATACGAGTGCTTCGAATGGGAAGAAGCCAAGTTATAAGAGTCGTAAGAAAAATGACTCGCTTGAGAATTTTGGTCACTTGCAACCACAAGCCGTAGAACTTGAACAGGCAGTTCTGGGTGCTTTGATGATTGAACGCGACGCTTATTACCAAGTGAGTGAAATATTGCGTCCCGAAAGTTTTTATGATAATCGACATCAGATAATCTACGAAGCGATACGTCGACTCAATCTGGAAGAAAAGCCTGTTGATATTCTGACTGTTACAGAGGCGCTGCGCAACACGAACCAATTGGAGGAAGCAGGCGGTCCATTTTATATCACGCAATTGAGTGGTATGGTGGCTTCGTCGGCTCACATAGAATATCATGCTCGCATCATAGCTCAAAAGGCTACGGCGCGCGCTTTGATTTCATATACGAGCGGTATTCAGACGAAGGCTTTTGACGCTACGACCGATATTGATGTATTGATGCAAGAGGCTGAGGGAAAATTGTTCGAACTCTCTCAGACCAACATGAAGAAGGACTATACGCAGATTGACCCCGTAATAAAGGAAGCGTATGAGATGTTGCAAAAAGCGGCTGCTCGTACAGATGGTATGAGCGGTATTCCTTCAGGCTTTCATGCTTTGGACAAGATGACCTCAGGTTGGCAAAATTCCGACCTAGTTATTTTAGCCGCACGTCCTGCAATGGGTAAGACTGCGTTTGCATTAAGTATGGCAAAAAATATAGCTGTTGATCAAAAAATCCCTGTCGCAGTATTCTCATTGGAAATGGCGAATGTTCAGTTGGTTAATCGTCTGATTGTGAACGTTTGTGAGATTAAAGGTGAAACGCTAAAAAGCGGTCAGTTAAAGCCCTATGAATGGAATCAGCTTGACTACAGAATAAAACAACTTACAGGCGCTCCGCTCTATTTGGATGATACGCCATCGTTATCAGTATTCGAATTACGTACGAAGGCACGACGCTTAGTGCGAGAACATGGAGTCCGGGTCATCATGATAGACTACCTTCAGTTGATGAATGCCTCTGGTATGGGCTTCGGTAGCCGTCAGGAAGAAGTGTCAACGATATCACGTTCTTTGAAAGGTCTTGCAAAGGAGTTGAATATTCCTATCTTGGCCCTTTCGCAGTTAAATCGTGGTGTGGAAAATCGTGAGGGGGGCGATAAACGCCCGCAGTTGTCAGACCTTCGTGAATCTGGAGCCATTGAGCAAGATGCCGATATGGTGCTCTTTATTCACCGTCCTGAGTATTATAAGATATATCAAGATTCTGAAACGGGACGTGACCTACGCGGAAAGGCTGAGATCATTGTAGCGAAGCATCGTAATGGCGCGGTAGGAAATGTATTGTTGAGCTTTAGAGGAGAATATGCTCGCTTCCAAAATCCTGAAGAAGATGACATTTCGACTATGTCGTCGCAACAAGGGGAGAATGGTAACAATGGCGGAGGAGTTGAGCCATCATCATTTGTTACAAACGATGCCTCACTGCCGCCTGATAATTCAGACTTTCCTCCACTGCCTGATCCCTTCCAACCAGCACCAGGTGTACCCGATTTTTAGGGAATAGAGGTATTAATTTGGGTGTAAGCATTTCCATTCAAGCCATATTGTTAGAGTTTCAGAAAGGTAAGAACTTTGCCGCAAAAAATTGAAAAATGTTCAACCTAAACGAAATGTAAGCATCCAATGCAGGCCGTATTGTATAAAACAAATAAGCCAAAGTCTTGATAGAAAGACTTTGGCTTATTTGTTTTCTTCGTAATGGTAAGGTAATAATGTTTCTGGATTGTAATTATTTGGCCTGGCGATTTTGGAAAACGTCTTGGAAAACCATTCTTTGGGATTTATTCCTAACAGTTCCCAGGTTTGGATAAGTGTTGATATTACAGCCAATTTATCAGAGTACGTGATTTGTTCGTAAAGACATAGACTTCTTGATTGGTAGGACTATACTGATATGTACGAATAATGCAAAAATAGGCTTACTTCCTTTTCTTTCGCTGTCTAAAAAGTGTTAAAACGCTGTTAAAGCGTTGTCCCAACTTATACATCATCATAAAGCCATCGTATACGGCAACAGCTCTTTCAGCTTGGTTAACCCAATGTTGCACCTTTGTATCAGCCTTAGGCGGTGTAAACAAACATTCCCATTTATAAGCTATAGTCTGTCGGCTTTTGTTCATCTCTTTGCGAAGAACTTCTTGCCTCTTTTCTAATTGTTCTAAGGTCGAACTATTCTGTTTCATACGAAAATTAAATGTGCCGTTTTGTAATCTTACGGCATAAGTTTTATACAGTTGTTTGTTTTGAGATTAAGACACTAAAAGAGAGATATCCACTCACTATCATTCTTGTCTGTTTTGTGCCTTGGAACATTCTTTATGTGACGAGCATTAACAATCCAAATGTGTGGTATAAAGCCTTCAAAAACATTGTATATCGCTTTCCAATATATGCCTGTGCTTTCCATGGCCACGTGAGTGATACCCAATGATACCAACTAATCTCTCAATTGTGTCAAAGAACTCGTGAAAGTGAACTCCTTAGGGATGCTCTTGCCTTGTACAGTCGCAACCACCACTTTCTTGTGGATATTCATGCTGCAGCCTCGCAAGAGAACTTGAGTGTACAGAACTACTGACATAACTGCATAAATTAGAAGATAAACTATTCTTCTGCAAATATACAGAGATGGTAGTCCCCTTTTCATTAACTTTGGCGACTTTATAAAATTGTCATGAGGGTTTTATAAAGTCAAGCGTCAATGATTAGTTTTTAATGTTAGCGTCGTCTACCGAGCTATCTGTATCGTTTAAGAATAAGTCAGCCAGAAAACCCGCAATAGGTGCTTCTATCCACTTCTTGCGATTGCAAAGGATGACAATACCTATTATAATGTATACTACTACAATAATAGCATAAGCAGTAGCCATACCACCTACAATAGGAGCAAGTGCGGCAGCCGCCATCGACATAAACATAACAGCCAACGCTGAAAGCATAAACAGCACTACAAACAATATAATAGCTGTAAACAGTCGTGACATTTTGCTTACAATGTCGATTTGTAAACATTCCGCCCGCAGTTCAACATAGCGCTTAATCTCAACAATCAGTTGACTAATCGTTTCAATATTCCTATCTGATGAAAACACGTCAATAAAATATTATGTTAGCAATGTAACAATAAAGTCAAGGGACAAAGGCTTATACATACACTTACGTAGCATGCGTTACATTTTGTTCCTTGACTTTAGGTTAAAAGTTAAATCGCCAACTGATTAGTCGTTGGCTGATTGGAGTTCGTCAGCAATGTCGTCAACGAGATTTTCCATCTCCTTGCGATTAAGTTTAATGCCACGTTTGCGAATAGCTTCAGCTATCTTTTCACGTGTATCAGTACCCTTTTCAGGTGCAAAAAGAATACCACATGCTGCACCAACGGCTGCTCCGCCGAGGAATGCTGCTAAAATGCTAAGACCTTTCATGATAAATATTTTATTAAAGTGAGTAATTCTGAGTCCAAATATACGCATTTACTTTTTAATTGCCACGAAAAAGAACATTTTTTTTAATCAAACACGCAGAAAGTGCCTTTTTTAATCTTGTTTAATACTTAAAGCATTGATTATCCCAAACGCTTTTGTAATTTTGTGGCGAAGTTTGCTTGATTGCGTTTTTATCGATTATTGTAAAGCGCATAACAAACCGCTCATTGGTCTTTTAGAAACAACAAAACATCATCATTCATGAAGAAGAATTTAGTACTTGCACTCGGACTTTGCACCGTAGCACTTTTTACAAGCTGTAAATCACGCGAGAGCGCTTACCGTCAGGCTTGGGAACAAGCTATGGCTCAAGATAAGACACAACAAAATGAACAACAGGTAACCACCGATAATAATGAAGAGAAGGAAACGGTTGAAACTCCTGTAACTACTACCACCACTACAACAACCATAACACCTGATCATAGCGATGTTCGCGAGATTAATGGTAACATGTCAGTAGTAAGTGGCAATCCCCTCAAGCTTTACAGTGTAGTAGTGGGTAGCTTCGTAACGCAAGCTAACGCTGAAGGACTCAAGACACGCTTACAACAAGAGGGTTACGACTCACGTGTCATCAAGACAGACGAAACTATTAAGGGCGTAACAGGTTGGTATCGCGTAATCGCATCTTCATACGATGATAAGGCCTCTGCCGTACAGTCACGTCGTTCGTTGAGCCAGAAGTATGCTGGTGCATGGTTGCTCTATCGTAAGTAATCATAACTTATTAAATAATGCAGACGAGTTGTTGAATAAAGGGTTGACAAAATCCTTTATTCAACATTTCGTCTTTTTTCATAATTATACTAGCGACTATCTTGGATCAACTCAAACCACTACTCGGCCTTACACCCGACGAATTGAAAGCCATAGCCATTGAAATGGGGTTAAAGCCTTTCGTAGCTAAGCAAATGGCCGATTGGGTATATAACAAACACGTGACAGACATCGACGCTATGATGAATCTGTCAAAGGACGCGCGTACACGATTAAAAGAAAAATATACCATTGGCTGTACCGCCCCCATTGACGAACAGCGTTCGGTCGATGGTACGGTAAAGTATCTTTATGCCACTCGTAAGGGCGACTTTATCGAGACTGTCTATATTCCCAGCGGCGACCGAGCAACCCTATGCGTTAGTTCACAAGTAGGTTGCAAAATGGGTTGTGCCTTCTGTATGACAGGCCGTCAAGGCTATGCTGCCTCGCTTACGACAACCGACATTCTCAACCAAATCTACTCTCTCCCTGAGCGTGACACACTCACCAACATCGTGTTCATGGGACAGGGTGAGCCTTTTGACAATCTTGACAACGTATTGCGTACAACGCAAATCCTCACAGCAGAGTGGGGGTGGGCATGGAGTCCGAAGCGCATCACTGTTTCGAGTGTTGGTTTAGCCAAGGGACTGACACGTTTTTTACAAGAGAGCGCTTGTCACCTTGCCATTAGCTTACATAACCCCATACCCAGTGAACGTGCCGAAATCATGCCTGCTGAACGTGCTTTCAGTATCGTGGACGTTGTAAACGTTCTTAAACAATACGACTGCTTTCGCAAACCTTCAGCCACAAGCAATAGCAATCTTTCACATCAGCGACGCCTCTCGTTCGAATACATCGTATTTGGCGGCATAAATGACTCAAAGCGTCATGCAGATGCGCTCATCAAACTATTGCAAGGACTCGATTGTCGCATCAACCTCATACGTTTTCACGACATTCCCGACACACCACTCAAGGGTGTGTCGACTGAAGAGATGATAGCCTTTCGCGACTATCTCACCTCACACGGACTCTTCACCACAGTACGAGCTTCGCGTGGGCAAGACATCTTTGCGGCTTGCGGCCTCCTAAGCACAGCAAAGCAAGAAGCCATGAAGCAAAAATAAGCAGAATAGGTGCTTACGTTCTTAATCCCCAAACGTATAAAACAGTTTATTAAGAGGTTATTTCTTATAATAGATAGTTTTACGTTATAATGTTAGTAAGGTAGTAACTTTATAACCACATAATCTCCAAACTGGGAACCGAATTTATAGAATCCATTAAGAATGACGACAAATAATACAAACACTTCTACTACAACTCAAGTAGAAGCATCACGCCCCATACGCATTGGTATCAGTCAGGGCGACACCAATGGGGTAGGGTATGAGCTTATCTTTAAGACATTCAGCGAAAGTACAATGTTTGAGTTGTGTACGCCCATTGTCTTTGGCCACATCAAAGTGGCAAACTATCATCGCAAGGCACTCAACTTTAACACGCAGCTTAACGTCATATCTTCTGCCGAAGAGGCTGTACCTGGAAAACTCAATTTTGTCAATTGCTCCGATAACGAGTTGAAAATAGAGTTCGGCGTACAAAGTCCTGACGCAGGACACGCAGCCTTCCAGTCGCTCGAACAAGCCGTTATCGCCTATAAATCAGGCGAAATTGACGCATTAGTTACAGCTCCTATTAACAAGAAGAGCATTCAGAGCAGCAACTTTCATTTCGTAGGCCATACTGAATATCTACAAGATCGTTTTGCTGCTGAAGGACAAGAGCCGTTGATGATTTTATGCAATGATATCATGCGCGTAGCCCTTGTTACCACCCACTTGCCTATATCTGAAGTAGCCTTTGCCATTACTGAAGAGAAGGTAGCGCTGAAGGCACAACTATTATACCAATCGCTTCAGCGCGACTTTAACATTTCAGCACCGCGCATCGCAGTATTGGCACTCAATCCCCATGCGGGTGACGGTGGAGTGTTAGGTCATGAAGAGAGTTATATTATACTCCCAGTTATAAAGTCGCTCTCTGATGCTGGTATGCCTTGTTATGGTCCGTATGCTGCCGACGGTTTCTTTGGCGCAGGTCTCTATCGTCACTTTGATGGTATCTTAGCCATGTATCACGACCAAGGATTGGCTCCCTTCAAAGCATTATCCATGAGTGGAGGCGTTAACTTTACGGCCAACTTGCCTATCGTACGTACATCTCCCGACCATGGAACGGCTTACGACATCGCTGGCAAAGGCATAGCCCAAGCTGATTCCTTTCGTCAAGCTATCTATGCCGCCATTGACGTCTATCGCAATCGCGTTAGCTATGATGAGTGCCATGTCAATCCCTTACCCAAACTCTATCAAGATCGCAAAGAAAGATGAAATTTGCTATAATAGCAGCAGGCGAAGGGTCACGTCTTCAGCACGAAGGAGTCTCTCTTCCTAAGCCCTTAGTACCCATTTGTGGCGAAGCAATGATTGACCGTTTAATACGTATCTTTCGTCAGAATGGTGCTACCGAGATTGTTATAATTGTCAATACGCTCAATCCTCTTACCGAGCAACACATCTTGCAGCTCAAGCAGCAAGGAAAGGCGGACGACATTCGTATGGTCGTAAAAAGCACGCCCAGTTCTATGCACAGTTTTGCCGAGTTGGCTCCCTACTTATCTGACGGCCCATTCTGTCTTACCACGGTCGACACAATCTTTTGTGAAGAGGAGTTCTCTCAGTATATCAATTACTTCGCACACTGCCAGTACGACGGCTGCATGGCAGTAACTGACTACATTGATGACGAGAAGCCTCTTTACGTCGCCACCAATGAACAATTGCACATTACGGGCTTTCACGATGCCGATGAGGGCGACCGCTACATTTCAGGTGGCATATATTGCCTACGTCCCAACGCACTTCAGACGCTTGCTACTTGTCTAAAGGAAGGAAAGAGTCGTATGCGTAATTTCCAGCGTGCGCTTGTGAGCGATGGACTAAAATTGAAGGCTTTCCCCTTTACAAAGATACTCGACGTCGACCATATCGAAGACATTGTTAAAGCTGAAAACTTCTTGCAACAACACTCATGAAACAGCACATTTTAGGCATAAGCCGTGCGCCACAATTCAGCCCCAATTCTGAAGGACGTGATGCCGCTATCTTTGCAGCCTTAACCAGTCGTCTGGAAAGAAAAGGATATGCTGTCGACATTATCTCTGAAGACCTTGTCACGGAAGTTGACTTGGCAGATTATGACCTCGTGTTCTCAATGGCACGAGGTCGCAATGTGTTATCTATTTTATCACAAGCCGAGCAGTCAGGATTGCCTGTCATCAACGCTGCCACCCGCCTTTTACAACTCTCGCGTGGCAGCCTAATTCAGCTACTTCAGCAGCACAATCTACCCTTGCCTCATATTCAACTTTGTGAATTAACTTCTTCACAAATTATTACACCGCGTATTGCTTACCCCTTTTGGGTAAAGCGTGTTGATGCGTGTGCACAGCAGAAGGGAGATGTCAGTTTCGTCAATGGTGAGGCCGAATATCAAGCAGTTATAAAGCGGTTCCGTGAGAGCAACATTACAAGTTATGTAATAGAACAACACATCGAGGGCGACCTTGTGAAGTTCTACGGCGTAGAGGGCACAGCATTCTTCCATGTCAGCTATCCTACCGAAAGCGCAAACGGATTTTCAAAGTTCGGACTTGAGCAGGCGAATGGTCAGCCATCTCACTTCAACTTTAATGAGTCTTCCCTTAAGCAGACGGCTGATGAAGCAGCCCAACTTACAGGCATGACCGTTTATGGTGGTGATGCAATCATCACCTCGACGGGACAGTTCCGTATCATCGACTTTAACGACTGGCCCAGTTTTTCACCCTGTCGTCGTGAAGCAGCAAAGGCCATAGCCGAACGTATTGGCCATATTTTTAATTTTTAATTCATTATAGCCTATTTGCTAAAAGTTTACTTGTACTAAAATGTCAGAAAATCAAAGCAATACAACCACCCGTTTACAATCTACCTTCAAGTCGCAAGATACCGAAGAATGGTTAGACATACACTTCACGCGCCCCTTAGGATTGCTATGGGCGCGCTTCTTCAACCACTTCAACATCCACCCCAACGTAGTCACCATTCTGAGCATTATCTTAGGTGCTGCAGCTGGTATAATGTTCTACTTTACCGACCTTACGCATACAATTATTGGCATACTGCTATTAGTCTGGGCCAATCTCTACGACAGCGCTGATGGACAGTTAGCACGCATGACGGGTAAGAAGACGCGTTGGGGCAGAATACTCGATGGTTTTGCTGGCGATGTATGGTTCTTCACTATTTACGCTGCTATCTGTCTACGTCTCCAAGCCACCGACATTCCATTCACAACCATAAAGTGGGGTGTGTGGATATGGCTATTAGCTGCCCTTTCGGGTTTCATATTCCACGGCAAGCAATGCGCTTTGGCCGACTACTATCGCAATATTCACCTTTTCTTTATTAAAGGTAAGTCGGGTAGTGAATTAGACAATTCTGTAAAGTTGCGTCAGGAGCTAAAGTCGCTTTCTTGGAAGGAGGATGGCATGTGGTTGGTTTTTCTTTACTTCTATGGCAACTACACCCATTCGCAAGAGCAAATGACGTCACACTTTCAAGCCTTCCGTCAGCAAATCATGGAGCGCTTTGGCGATGCCCCCGTACCCACAACCTTAGCACAAGCCTTTCGTCAGGGAAGCCTTCCCTTAATTAAGTATGCTAACATACTTACGTTCAACACACGTGCCATTGTGCTTTACATCGTATTGCTCTTAGGTCAGCCTTGGCTCTACTTCGTGTTCGAAATAGTTGTAATGGGCCTATTATTCCTTTTTATGCGCGCCAAGCACGAAAGCCTTTGCCAACGTTTAACGCAAGAGTTGCAACAGGGCAAGTATTAACCCCTTTTTAACTCCTTTCCAACGTAAAATAAACAAAACATTCACGTGAAACCACTCTATCGTAATTTATTCCTATTATTTGGCGTAGCGGCTATCATCGTAATGCTCTGCACCTTTGACGTTGACTACACACAACTCTATAGCCATTTACTCCGTGCCGGACTCTATCTGCCTGCCGTAATTGGCGTATGGATATTTGTATATGCCTTCAACGCGTGGGCATTTCAAATAATCGTCAATAGTGGCACACACAGCAAACATCTCTCCTTCCGTCACGCTTATAAGCTTACTGTTTCGGGATTTGCCTTTAGTTACACCACGCCCTTTGGCTTTGGTGGAGGACCCTATCGTGTTATGGAACTCAGTTCCTACATCGGAGTGCCACGCGCCATGTCGTCAGTAGTGTTATATTCAATGATGCACATCCTCTCTCACATCTGTCTGTGGAGTTCAGCAGCAGTTCTCTTTGCCATTGTTTATACTGAGAAGATGACGGCCTTCCTTTGGACGCTGTTCATGATCTTTACCGTTGTATTAGTAGTCGTACTCTTTGTCTTTCATCTTTGTTATAAGAAGGGAGTTATCGTAAAGCTCTTTACTCCTTTGCTTCACCTCCCTTTTGCCAAGAAGTGGGCACGTAAGTTTTACGACAAGCATGCTGACGATATGCAAAAGGTGGACGACAATATTGCCTACCTCCACTCGCAGCCGCGTGCCTTCTATCAGTCACTGCTCTTCGAATACGTGGCACGTGTCATCAATGCCCTCGAATACTACTTCATTCTTCTCTCATTAGGCGTAAACCTCAGCTTCTGGGATGCCGTTTTAGTATTGGCTTTCTCTTCTCTGATAGGCAATCTGCTCTTTTTCCTCCCCATGCAGTTAGGAGCACGCGAGGGCGGTCTCTCTCTCATTGTCAAAATTCTCGGACTTACAGCCCCAGGTATAGGTATCATTACTAGCCTCTACACACGTGTGCGCGAACTCGTTTGGATATTCATCGGTGTTAGCCTCGTAAAGGTTGGTAACAAAAAGATTATGCACGATTAAGAGAGTTTAATAAGTTTAGTAAGTTTAGTAAGTTTAATGAGTTTCCTAGACACGTACTCACTATCATACGATAAATGATGAAGCATGACATCCCTCAACTCATTAAACTCATAACTTATTAAACTCATTAAACTCATTAAACTCATAACTTATTAAACTCCCCTTCTTCCATGTCAACCTTCCTCTTTGACTATGGTGGCACACTCGACACTGCTGCCACTCATTGGTATTACGTTTTCAAAGCAGCTTATCATCATATAGGCTATCAAATAGCTGACGAACAACTGCGCGAAGCATACGTTACAGGCGAAAGAGCTTTAGCTAAGGAACGAATTATATTGCCTGAAGACAACTTCTTTACCTTGCTACAAAAAAAGATAACAATACAACTGCATTACCTTGAAACGTCACTCCTTTTGATACAGTTTGACTGCGACGCCACCCGAAAACAAACCATTCAACGTTTAGCCACCTATTGTGATGACTTTGCTCGTCAGCATGTTCAGCAATCAGCACAAGTACTCGAACAACTTAAGCAACGTGGACACCGCTTCATCATGGTGTCCAACTTCTATGGTAACCTACATCAAGTGCTCTCAACTTATGCTATCGACCATTATTTCGACTCCATTATTGAGAGTGCAGTAGTAGGCATACGCAAGCCCGACCCCGCCATTTGGCAATTAGGAGTAGATGCTGCGCAATGTGATGCGTCGCAGTGCATTGCCGTAGGCGATAGCTTCAGCAAAGACATCATCCCAGCGCATACCATTGGTTGTCAAACCATTTGGTTTAAAGGCAGTGAGTGGGAACCTAAACAGTTTGACGCAACGATCCCCTCACACATTATCGCATCATTAGACGATATCCTTACGCTCTAATGGAGCGGCCTATCCCCCTTTCAGTAAAATAGTCTTCGCTTCGGCAATGAAAATGAAAGTTTTTTGACTTTCATTTTGCATTGCGCTCGCCTTGCACTATCTTTGCATGTTGAAATGACCATTCGCACGATACTAAAACAAAAAAGTTATAAATTTTTGCAATAAAAATGTTATAGTAGCGTTTAAGTCTATATCAACCTACAATATTGAGTAATGAATCATTCTTGGATACTATATTTAATCATCACCTTTGTGCTGAGCTTTGGCGTAACAGTAGGCGTAATGCCCCTATTGCTCAAGCTATGTAAGCGCAAAGGCATATACGATTTACCTAACGAACGTAAAGTACACCATAACAAGATACCTCGCTTAGGTGGAACCCTCTTCACCCCTGCCATGCTCATCGGAGTATCTGGCGCGGTGGTTGCACTCAACATCTTTGACCAAGGTATAGATATCCCCGTAACGCTCAAGACGATGCTCATCGTTATTGGTATGTTTCTCCTCTATCTTATTGGTATGCTTGACGACCTTTTTGGCCTACGAGCCAGCGTTAAGTTTATGATACAAATCGTGGTATCATTTTTCTTGCCTTTTTGTGGACTTTATATACACAATCTTTATGGCCTTTTCGGTCTATACGAACTCCCCATTTGGGTAGCCTATCCTTTTACCGTATTCATTTCGATACTCATTGTTAATGCTATCAACCTTATTGACGGCATCGATGGCTTGGCCTCAAGCCTTTCGTTAATAGCCATTGTACTATTCGGTGTGCTGTACTATCAACACCAAATAGTCTTCTATACCCTCTATTGCGCAGGGCTTGCAGGAGCAATTATAGCCTTCCTGTTGTATAATCTATTTGGATCAGTCGAGCGAAGCACTAAGACTTTTATGGGCGATACAGGTAGCTTAACTCTTGGCTACGCCATAGCTTTTTTAGCTATCAGCTACTTTAAGTCACCCACGTTTATTGGCTTCGAAGCCAGTGCACATTCTCCTCTGCCACTCATCGTACCCTACACGTTAGTGCTAGTCCCCTGCTTTGACTCCATACGTGTGGCAATAGTGCGCTTGTTACATCACAAACCCATGTTTCACCCAGACAAGACGCACATTCACCACAAGTGCTTACAAGCAGGTTTCACCATGCACCAATCATTAGCGCTCATACTCACCTTACAACTCCTATTTTGTGCCATTAACGCCGCATTCCTATATGCTGAAGCATCGGCAACTATTATTATAGCAACAGACGTTGCACTGTTCTCGCTCTTTATCATGTGGCTCAACAAGCGTGCAGCGCGTCACCAACTTCAAGCATAAACAATGTCATCAACATATACTATTTGCAAAGTAACATTCTCAATCGTAGTCTATCGACAACCTCTTGACGAACTCAAAGAGGTGATAACTTCGTTGTTACGATATAAAGGCGAAAAGGTTATCTACGTTATTGACAATTCGCCCACCGATGATGCAGTACAACTGCAACAACTCGACCCTTGCATTCGCTACAAGCACATGCAAGAGAATGTGGGTTTTGGCAAAGCGCATAATTGGGCTATTCGTCAGGCTGAACGACTTCATAGTCAATTCCACTTTGTAGTCAATCCCGATGTTACTTTTACCGAAGACGTCGTTACACCAATGGTCGACTACATGGAGCAAAATCCCGATGTAGGCGAAATGATGCCACGCGTCTACTATCCCGATGGGCGCATACAATATTTGCCCAAGCTCATGCCCACCCCCTTCTTGCTCATTAAGCGCAAGTTATACAAGCTCATGCCCACCCACCACGAACGGTGGATGCAACACTTCGAAATGCGCCCCATGCGCAACGACCGCGTCTATGAAGTTGGTCACGTTTCGAGTTGCTTTGCTGCCTTCAGAATGGAGGCCTTACAGCGTTGTGGACTCTTCGATGAGCGTTTCTTCCTTTACTTTGAAGATACCGACATAACGCGACGCATTCATCGTTACTTCCGCACCCTATACTATCCATTCGTATCAGTATATCACGACTATGGCAACGGAGCGAGCAAAGACCCTAAACTCTTCTTCGTATTTATCGGTTCGCTAATCAAGTTCTTCAATAAGTGGGGGTGGTTCTTTGACAGTGAGCGCCGCCGCTGCAACAAGTATTTCTTAAAACAAATAAAGTAGCGCATAAATAAAGAGGGGCGTCCTAAAAAAGTACTAACCTTTTTTTAGACCGCACCCCTCAGAACGAGATGACAGATAAAAAAACAAAACGCTGAATATGCCAAGCATCAACCACCTCCTTACCATAGCCATACTCCTATCTGCTGCACTTCTACCCATATCGTGCAACAAACAGCGTGACAAGCAAGGTGAACAATATAGCACACACCGTGCTGAAATGGAAACTATCGCGCAGCGACGCTTAGCCACCGCACGTGAGCAGTTAAAAGAAGACAACTGTCAAGCCGCCAAGAGTAGTATTGAGGCCATGCGCCACGACTGCTACCTTGCCCTCACGGCCCGTCAGCAAGGCATTTTGCTCATGGACTCTGTCGAACTACGACAAGCCCAACTCGACTTGACGAGAGTCGATAGCCTCATGCAACACGACAGTTCGCAAGGCACACGCGCCTCGTTCGAAGAAGCCTGTCAAAAAATACAATTCTACGAGCGAAAACTACAATTCGATAAGCAACGAAAATAGCACATTATCCCCCCATGTCCACACCCACCGATTTCCGTTCCGAACTCAATGAATCACAATACGAAGCCGTCACCTATCTCGACGGCCCCTCATTGGTTATAGCAGGAGCTGGTTCGGGCAAGACCCGCGTACTCACCTATAAAATAGCCTATCTCCTTCAGCACGGCATACACCCTTGGAACATACTCGCGCTCACCTTTACCAATAAGGCCGCACGCGAAATGAATTTACGCATCTCACAAATATGCCAAGACATCAGCCTAAGCGGTATGTGGAGTGGCACGTTTCACAGCATCTTTGCGCGCCTTTTGCGCATAGAACACGAGGTAATCAACTACCCACAGGACTTCACCATTTACGATAGCGCTGACACTAAGTCACTCATCAAAGCTATCACCAAAGAACTTGGATTAGACGAAAAGGTATACAAGCAAAACATTGTAGCAGGCCACATATCAGAGGCCAAAAACCACCTCATACTTCCCGCTCAGTATGCAGCCGAAAGCACTATCATAAGTCGCGATAGGTCGGAGGGAGTAGCACAGATACATAAGATTTATACCATCTATCAGCAACGCTTAAGCGCAGCTGGAGCTATGGACTTTGACGACCTCCTGCTCAACACCTACCTCCTCCTTCGCGACCACTTAGACGTGCGCCAGCGCTACATCGAACGTTTCCAGTACATCCTCGTTGATGAGTATCAAGACACCAACATGGCACAGTATCAGATACTGAGTCTACTCACCAACCCCCAATCACGCATTTGCGTCGTGGGCGACGATGCACAAAGTATCTATAGTTTTCGTGGTGCCGACATCTCTAACATACTCAACTTCCAGCAGCAATACCCCAATGCACGCATTATCAAGCTTGAATGCAACTATCGTTCAACGCAAAACATTGTCAATGCTGCCAATAGCATCATACGCTACAACGAACACCAGATACCCAAAACCGTATATTCTGCAGGGGCCGAAGGCGAACCCATCACGCTCTTCTCGGCCGCTTCTGACAAGGAAGAAGCACGCAAAATCGTAGCCAACATAACCCGCCTACACGCGCGCAAAGATGTGCCCTATAACGAAGTGGCAGTACTCTATCGCACCAACGCCCAAAGTCGTGTAATCGAAGAGGCATTACAAGGCGCTAACGTTCCTTATCGCATATACGGTGGCCTGTCCTTCTATCAGCGCAAGGAGATAAAAGATACGTTGGCCTACTGCCGATTAATAGCCAATCCTCACGACGAGGAGTCGTTCCGTCGTATCATCAACTATCCCGCGCGTGGCATCGGAGCTACAACGATACAAAAGATACAGTTGGCGGCAGCAACCCATGACGTAAGTATGTGGACCGTGGCCAACGACCCCTTAGCCTATGGTGTCGAAATTAACAAAGGGGCTATCAACAAGCTTAGCATCTTCTGCGAACTCATTGAGTCGTTCCGCGTACAGTTAGATAAGGTTACGGCCTCAGACCTCGTGCGCGACATCATACGTCGCAGTGGTATTGGTGTAGACCTTACCCTTGTCAAGTCAGCCGAGAATACGGCTCGCCAAGAGAACGTTGACGAGCTCTTAGCCTCTATCCAAACCCTTGAGAAGGAAGCACGCGACGAGGAGGGACGTACCCGCGTATCGCTCACCGAATACCTTTCGACCGTATCGCTCCTCTCCGATGCTGACACGCGCGACGACGGAACGCCACGTGTCACGCTCATGACTATTCACGCAGCCAAAGGCCTCGAGTTTCAAGCCGTATTCGTCACAGGTATGGAAGAAGACCTCTTCCCCTCCTCATTGGCCAAGATGAGCACCCACGAGATGGAAGAAGAGCGTCGCCTCTTCTACGTAGCCGTAACGCGTGCCAAGGAATACTGCTTCTTGAGCTATGCACAGACGCGCTTTCGCTACGGATCGCTACAGTTTTCTGAGCCCAGCCCCTTCCTCGACGAGATAGACGAAGCCTATATTCAACGTCAGGACACGGCATCCTCTGCTCCCAGCTTCAGTTCAAACGCACAGCAAAGCAAGTGGGGTAGTGGCAGATACGGTGCTAACTCCTCCTCATCATCGTATGGTGGCGGTCGTCAAGCCAAACGATACGGTGCGACTCGCAACAACGATTTCGAGCGCTTCTTTGGTGGACAGTCAGAAGACGACTTCCGTTCGTCAATGGGATATAACAATAGCCAACCTGCCTATAACGAATACAGTGGCACTACAGCCAAAGGCGATACCGACTATGAAGCAGGCTATCAAGACTACGGCGAGTTACGCTCACGCCACTCAAGCGCTAAGCACAACTACACAAAAAAAGTTCCAACTTCGCCCTCTCACATCACCACCTCCCCCTTGCCTTACGGCTACGTAAGCACAGGCGTCGTACGTAAGAAAGGAGCCGACACAACCGCCGACGCTGCCACCCAAGCCGCATGGCCCGAAGGTGCAGTCGTTCGTCACAACCGCTTTGGCGTGGGTAAAGTCGTAAGTGTAGAAGGCAGTGGCGACAATGCCAAGGTTCGCGTCGAATTTGATCAAGTGGGCATCAAGAATCTATTGCTCAAGTTCGCTGGACTCAAACGATTGTAAAACGTTACAAACATTCTAAAGCGGAAGGGATTTCTTTTATGCAGTGTCGAGTGATACAATAAGGGAGAGTCGTGCCTTATAAGAGGGCGATGGCGACTCTGTGGAAACGCAAAAAGAAGATTCCATCTTTAAGACGCTCAACCCCCGAATGGTGTACACAATGATTGGCTGTCATGAAGTGGCGCGAATCAAAGGGAAGGCTGCCGACTCGCATGGCAACCCCATCACCCGTAACTTCAGACAACGAACACCGCAGCAAGACATTATACGCATCAACCATTATGCCGTAAGTTATCCCGTCATTCCAGTACCGTTCGGACGCAACAAGCCGCGCATCGTCCGTCACTACAGTCTTTATTCTGCCAAGCCTGTATTTGAAAGGCGAACGCCAAGCACCTGCTTTGTCAGTATTTACTTTAAACCTACGCATCAGTTTAAGTTGTACGTTTCTGTAGAAAGAGTCTCGATACCAGCTCACCATATCAGTATCGTCACGCTCAATCAGACCTACTGCTAACTCCAAAGTCTGCGGATGTATAAAGTCATCGGAGTCTACAAACATAACGTATTCGGCATCAGCAACAGCCAACCCCTCATTGCGGGCATGCGACAATCCGCCATTTTCCTGATGAATTACCTTGAAACGCGAGTCTTTAGCTGCATATTCGTCAAGTATAGCAGGGCTTCCGTCAGTAGAACCATCGTCCACACAGATGGCACGCCAATGCGTATATGTCTGAGCAAGCATGCTGTTCAGACAACGTCGTAAATATGGTTCTACGTTATAAACGGGAATAATAATATCAACTTTGTTAGCTTTCATAACTTGACTTTTAGGTTTCCATGTCTGGCAAAGCGTAATATTCTGCTTGTATGTCACGCAACGAAGGATTCAGTCGCTCTACATTGTCACGTACAGTTCGGTAACAAGTAATCAAGTCCGAATTGATGTCGTTGATTACTGCACGTTTGATATTAGGATGCTGTCGCAGCATGTAAAACAACATAGCACCACCGCCAACGAATGGTTCTATATATGTCGCATTTTCCCAATTCTCAAAGTCAGCCGGAAGCTTTTGCTCCAGTTGTTCAATGAGTTGTCCTTTACCACCAACCCATTTGATGAATGGTTTTGCTTTAGAATTCATTATTAGTCATTTTATGCTAATGATTTTCAATCATCAGCGGTATTACTTTTTGTTTTATTGATAAGCTGACGAACATCAACATCCAATAGAGATGCTACCTTTGTCAATGTTACTAAATCTGGTTGTGAGGTATTAGTACACCATTTGGAGATAGTTGTAGGATCTTTTCCTAACTGCTCAGACAACCATTTGCTTGTCCGCTTTTTCTCTACCAACACGACTTTTATGCGATTTATATCCTTCATCATTTATCTTTTTTATTGCGTTCAGCGCAAAGATAATGACAAATATTTAAGAATAGACTATCTTCGTCGCAATTCTATAATTATTTAGCATTTTATTTCACCTATATTCCAAGATTAAGCCGTATCTTTGCTCCAAAAGATAAGCGTTCTGTAACACAAGAAACGGAAGAGGCTGAGAAACAATGCATTGCATTTGTTTCCAGAATCTTACAAAAAAGGCTAAAAAGAAGCGGTACAACTTTATCGCTAACAGGCTGAGAATAAGCATATTACATTTGTTGTTCATTTTCTCTGCACTTGTAAAAAAGGTAGTTGTACCGTTTAAAAGATAAAAGCTTAACTATCAGCAACATCCACATGTTGTATCGAATTATACATTCTCAATGTATTCTCTAAAAAAGGATTATAAGTATCCTAAGTAACATACGAAATCCCAATATTAATTTTCTATACAACGCAAACATGTCGTCTCTCCAAAATTGAAGAGACGACATGTATGTAAAAGGTATTTTTCTCTTCTAGCTCAAAGCTATACGTGGGCATTCACAAGTATCCAAGGCTTTGGCTAATTTCAGGAAACGGAGTCGAGCTACCAGGAACTTGATAGTCTTGCAATGGAAACTTATTGTTACAGCTTGCACAAAGCAAACTGAGTACAATCTTTAGCAACAGACTTTTGGGGCTCATTTGTACACATCAAGCCCAGCTACAGTTTTCATAAGCATTTAATTTATTAGGCGTTAGAGCCTGTTTTCCCACCAATATACGGGATTTTGGCAACATTTGCCAATAAAAAACTGAAGCGGGCTTGATTTTACATTTTGTTGAGGAATCTTTTTTATCTCGTGGGCATGTGATTGAAAATTCTCATCTTAATTTCAGATTTAGATGAGCTGCAATTTACGTCAATAACAGGTTATGAATAATGGCAAGAGAATTTTGTAAGACATGGTGGGGAAATGCTTGGCTGCAAGCTCTCTCACATATAGATTATTCCAATCGTATTCCGCGTGGTGCTCGCTATGCCCGCAACGGTTCTGTTAAGAGCGTTGTCTTTGAAGGCAATAAAATATTAGCCAAGGTGCAAGGCAGTAGAGTGAAACCTTACACGGTTACAATGACTGTCAAAAAGTTTAGCCAGGCAGAGATAAATCGATTGATAGATGGCATATTGGCGAATTTGTCCGTTGTGCCACAGTTGCTCAATATGAATCTATCTCCTGCAGTACTTGATATTGCAAAGGAAGCAAAACTTGAAGTCTTTCCAACTTCATGGCATGATATTGATATGTATTGCAGTTGTCCAGATTGGGCTGTGCCTTGTAAACATATTGCTGCCGTTGTCTATATGGTAGGCTTGGAGATTGATAATAATCCTTTTTTGGTGTTCCAACTTCATGGCGTGGACATTTTGAAGGAATTGAGGCAGCGCGGTATTGGTGTAGATGAGGAGAGGACTATTACGATACCTAAGTGGCAAGATGCAATGTCCTTGGTATTACCTTCCGTTATTAATGAAAAGGAAAAGCCTGCAGTGACAGAAATGCTGGATTTCAGTAAAATGCCAGAATTAGGAAGTGCCTTGGTGCGCATATTGCCAGATGAACCTGCATTTTATAAGGAAGGTAATTTCTTGAAACTATACACGGAAAATTTAGGCAGGATAAAGCGACAAGCAGAACGATTGCTTACTAAAAAGATAAGCATAGCCGATGTCTTCAAGAATGTATCAATGAATCAAACTTTGTTGAAGTCATCTCAGAACATCGTTATCGTTATGCAGGATGGTATGAAGTTTACCGCCTCGTCGTCAGATAAGACGAAGACGGAAATACAAGAACTAATATACCTCTTAGATACTATCGCCAGTGAAGATTTGAATAATAGCTCAGATTCTGTACTTGCTTTGCGAACGTGCTATCTGATGGCTCTGCATCTACTGATGCGTGGAAATGCAAAACCTCAAATCTATGAAAACATCAATCACTCTTATAGCATCTTATGGACTCCAATCTCTTCTGACGCTCAGACGGCGAAATTGCTGAAACAGGCGGACTCTTTGTTTGCAAAGGATAGCATTCGTATAGAGTTAGGTCATAAAAGAGTAATGGCTACGCTTTGTCCTGCTTGGTTTATGACGTCCTGCTTCTTAACGAATTTGGTGTGCAGTATGGCCAAGACTCATTCTTGGGATAGCAAGGTGTATCGATTGTTTTTCTCTGGCGAATCATTTGCGTTTAAGAGTATAGGCGAACAGTCTGTCCCGTTAGGTATCAAGAGTTGGCTTGACTATTTGTCAGTGCCTGATATGCTATGGCGACCAATCGTGATGGTGAGAGACGAGGAGGAAGGTGCGCACAATTTCCTTTTGGAAATGGCGGTAGAGAATACACAAGTGCAAAATCCAGAGGCTGTAAACTTGTGTGATGTACTTAGTAGACAAGGGTATGTAGTCGAACGATTCAATATTCTTAAAGATTTGTCTTTGTTATCTTCTTTAGTTAAGGGATTGGATGATTACTTGGGAAATGGAGCAAAACAACCCTTGCAACTTAGCAACGCTGATTTTGTGAATTTCTTCTTTGAGATAATGCCAGCAATGAAGTTGCTCGGCATCAAGTTGATGTTGCCAAAGTCATTACAAACAATTTTGAGGCCTCGTCCGAGTGTTAGGCTTACTGCTCATAAGAATGACGGAAAGTCTTTCTTACGTATGGAGCAATTGTTGCAGTTTGACTGGCGAGTTGCTGTAGGCGACGATCTTATAGACGTGACAGCGTTTGAGCGTTTGGTAGATCATGCTGATCGCTTGATCCGTTTCAAGAAGAATTATATATATGTGAGTGAAAATGACTTGAGGAAGTTGGAAAAAACATTGGCTTCTCAGCGAGAAATGACACCTGCGAAGATGTTGCAAGTGGCTTTAGCCAGAGAGTATAAGGGGGCAAAGGTTGAACTGACGCCAGAAGTGAAGAAACTCATTGCGGAATGGACTACATTGAAAGACGTGCCTGTGCCAAAAGGAATAAATGCCCAGTTACGTCCTTATCAAGAGAGGGGATATGCGTGGATGTATCACAATATGCGCCTTGGGTTTGGCTGTATACTTGCTGATGATATGGGTTTAGGAAAAACTTTGCAAGTGATAACGTTCTTACAAAAGCTTAAAGACGAAAATCAGTTGGAACAAAAGCCTGCATTGGTTGTAGCACCAACGGGACTCCTGGCTAACTGGCAGGCTGAACTTCAACGTTTTGCTCCCTCACTGTCGGTGTTCCTCTATCATGGGGCTAAGCGCAATATGAATCAATTCTCTCACGACATTCTGTTGACTTCGTATGGATTGGTGCGTTCTGATGTAGACTTATTGAAAAAGCGGAAGTGGCGGGTAGTAGTGATAGATGAGGCTCAGAATATCAAAAATAATGATACGGCTCAGAGTAAGGCCGTGCGTTCGCTTAAGGCTGATATGCATATCGCAATGAGTGGAACACCTGTAGAAAATCGCCTCACTGAATATTGGAGCATCATGGACTTTGCCAATAAAGGTTATTTGGGCACAATCAAGTCGTTCAAGGAGGAATATGTCAATCCAATACAAGACTATGGCGATGTGGCTTGTGCCGATAGATTTCGGAGAATAACATCGCCTATGATGATGCGTCGTTTGAAAACAGACAAGACTATCATCAACGATTTGCCAGACAAGATTGAACAGGATGAGTTTGCTATGCTTACTCCTCAACAAGCGGCCTTATACAAGAAAGTGCTTGAAGAGAGCATGAAAGTCATAGAGGGCTTTGACGAATCGGACAATAAGCAGATCTTTGAACGTCAGGGAATTATTTTGCAGATGATGCTGGCTTTAAAGCAGGTGTGCAACCATCCTACGCAATACTTGAAAGATGGCCAATTCGTACCTTCACTTTCGGGAAAAACAGAGATGCTGCTTGACTTGATTGATTCTATAGTGGAGAGCGGAGAGAAGGTGCTCGTCTTCACTCAGTTTAAGGAAATGGGAGATATGTTGCAAAGGTTTATTGAAGAGAGAATAGGAGTGCAGCCAATGTTCTTACATGGCGGATGCAGCATTAAGCAGCGTAAAGAAATGGTGGATAGATTTCAGCAAAATAAACATTCTGACCGTGTGTTTATCTTGTCGCTGAAAGCTGCTGGCACAGGTCTTAACTTGACTGCTGCAACTCATGTGGTGCATTATGATCTTTGGTGGAACCCTGCGGTGGAGGCGCAAGCTACCGATCGTGCTTATCGTATTTGGCAGAAGAAGAATGTGGTGGTACACCGTTTTATTACTCAGAACACCTTTGAAGAGCGCATCAATGATATGATAAATAATAAGCGTACACTTGCCGAAATGACAGTATCTACGGGTGAAAACTGGATTGGTAAGTTGAGCAATAAGGAGTTGAAAGAAATATTTGGATAGGGAACAATAATGACCTGAAATTTCGGACTCAGCAAGGACGGGCTGAATCCGAAACTTCAGTCTATTACCTTTTCTTCACACCCCAAACGTTCCCTTCGCATAAGTGGCGGCGAGGCACCCCTAAGCGGCGCATCTCTTTGGTGATGCGCTTGATCGTAACGCCTTGCAGTGAAC
>ERZ780178.417-NODE-417-length-33136-cov-3.902754_pt1 | contig 33136 bp, 50 predicted proteins | sample MGYA00511018_ERZ780178 | MGnify/ENA primary metagenome ERZ780178 (study PRJEB29588, sample SAMEA2151439) | human gut metagenome | biome: human gut; feature: human-associated habitat; material: faeces | place: Denmark | collected 2008/2010 ...
TGGAAAGCGTTTTTTTATTTACAGTGATTTTTTTTACGAACAAATCAACCAGGAATTGCTTTACATCACTTTGCTTGCCGGAATTCAAATCAGCTTTCAGCGCCGATAATGTTGCCGTGATTTCTTCGGCTGATAACACAGGGACAGCGGCAACATTCTTCGCCTGTTCTTTGCGTTCACGGATAGCGCGGATGTTGTCTTTGCAGACTCTCAAACGGCGGAATTCAAATTCATCAGCGCCGCCGGCTTCGATGCATTCGTAAATGCTGTCCAATTTTCGGAGCGCCGCACATTCTTCAGCCTCGATTCTTTGCAGGGCTGCCTTGCTGTCACCGACGTGATTTTCATATTCGCGTTGCATCTTTTCAGCTAATTTCTTCATGGTTGCCGGCGCAAAAATGTTTTCCTCGATTGTTGTAATCACCCAGTTTTCAACATTTTCTTTCGGGAGATAGGTTTGATCGCAACGGATGCCGGGCTGACGTTCCTTTTTGGAGCAAACATAATAGGCGTATTCCATTCCGTTTTTCTTTGTGATGCGATGGCCATTCATTGCGCTGCCGCATGTTCCACAGAAAATTTTGCCGGTAAGCAGATATTTTTCACGCGCACGGAATTTAGCAGCCATTCCTTTATTTTTCGTTTTCTTATCCTGCACCATATAAAAATCTTCTTTGCTGATGATTGCTGGGATAGCGTTTTCGACGCGGATGCATTCGGCGCTTGGCTTGCCGTGACTGTTGCGCTTGCCGTTGGCTTGCTTGACAACCTTATTAAACGTATATACGCCGATATATTTTTCATTGCTCAGCAGGTCAAAAATACTGTTTTTGGAAAAATCCTTGCCGTTGTGTGTTTTGTAGCCGTTGGCTTTGAGCGCATGGCAAATTTTCGTATAACCGTTACCGGCAAGATACATGGAAAAAATCATGCGTACGCCCTCAGCTTCGCGCTCATCGACGACGTAGCGTTTATCCTCGATGCGATAACCAAACGGGGCAGGCCCTCCGCACCATTTGCCGAGGCGGGCATGACGGAGCGTGCCCTGATACATGCGGTCGAGGATGTTGGCGCGGTCCAGCTCCGCGACACCGGCAAACATCGTCAACATAAAGCGCCCTGACGGGGTAGCGGTATCAAACGGCTCAGACATGGACTGTACGCCCACGCCATACTGGCTCAGCGCCTCTACGGCGTTAAGGATGACGCGCGTGCTGCGTCCTAAGCGGTCCATCTTGTAAAAAACTACGAGACCAAAGCGCTCATCGGCGGCGTCCTGCAGCAGGCGATGCCCCTCTGGGCGGTCCTGCAGTGGGATTGTGCCGGTAACACCATCATCCTTATATACATCATAGATGTCAAGATGGTGCAGGTCGGCGTACTGCTGGGCAAACGTTATCTGATTGTCAATCGTGCCGCGCTCTGCCTGCTCGTCGGACGATACGCGGCAATATACCGCTATTTTTGTATTTTTAAACATAAAAAATCAGCTCCTTTTTGCAAAATGGGTATGCAGTGGCAGAGCTGATTAAAATCTGATATAATATAGATGTAATCAGCTCTTTTGTGGCGAAAGGCGGTTACAATGAGCGTGCTGGTAACACGTTCTTGCAGGTCCCTCGGTGTTGGTAGCACCGAGGGATTTTTTTATTTATTGGCTATTTGCCGGTCATTTGCTGGCCGTCACCGGCTTGATATCGCCGTTATCAAAGGCCTCAAAATCATTATAGGTTAGCTTGGCTATCAGCCTAACTTCTTCCTGCTCATTCGACGACATCTTTATGGTGTTAGCTTTTTTGTTTTGACGGGTAAACTCAAACCAGCAATATTGCTGGTACTTTTGGATTTTATCCAAAACGTCATCGGTCACCAAAAAATCAGCAAATGTTTTGTTGCGGGCAACCTTGGTTGCGTAATAGGATTGCTGCACGATTTTTTGCACCGGATATCTTACACCATCGACAATAACATAAGCTGTATCCAGCAGGGGAGCTTTGGCTGCTCCTATGCCCTGATACATGATATGCAGTATCATCGTGTTGGTGCCGTCAGGTCTTGCTGTCTTGACTATATCAAGAGCTGAGGTCTGGCTAAAATATACGGTCTTTTTAGATGTTTGATAGACGGCTACGTTTTGAGAGCCGTCTATCGCGCCGTGTATGCTGGCGTAAGCAGCAGGCTGCAGCGTCAGAACCAATGCTGCAACCAAGAAAAATATTTTGAACATGTCACCACTCCTTTAAAGGTTAACTATATATGTTACCACTTTGCCAATAATATTGACGTTTTCGTCCTCGTTAAACGTGATGTCGAAAAAATCAGGATTAGTGGATTCCGGCCGGAAAACCAACCTATGATTGATGCGTTGGAAGCGCTTAACACTGTATCCCTCGAATTGGTCCTTGAAAACAACAATGTCTTTGCTTTTTAGATCCTGTATGTCGATGTTAGTGTTTACGGCGATAAAAGCACCGTCAGGTATAACTTTATTCATACTCTCACCGTTAACTCGCATGATAATGATATGGCTATTCCCGGCATTTTTACCCATGACCATGTTGGGGATGACTAACTTTTTTAAATTGCTTATGCCCTCGATGGTAGTCGGTATACCTGCTGCACACGGCTGCTCTACATACGGATAGCTAAACGCTCCGGCGGTATCACAAACAGCAAGATACTGAGACATATCAGCCGAGCTAAAAACATTGGGGTTGTCCTCCGATGTATCCGGGATCATACCCATTAGCCACAGCTCGCTTACATCTAAGGCTTTGGCCATCAGGTACACTTTGTCTTGCTTTGGCTTTACTTTGCCTGATAAATATTGGCTTATCGCAGATTTAGGTATGCCCGTTTTCTCCGATAATTCAACTTGTTTGATTCCTGCTCTTCCAAGAGCTATTCTTAATCTGGTAGCTGTCAATGGTAATTGGCCCATCATCTACACTCCTTATAATTCACTTCATTATTATAATAGCATAAAATGTATTAAAATTCAAGAATGTGAATGAAAAAATTCATGTTTTTGAATTTTTCTTCTTGACAACTCATGGTGCCGGTGTTATACTTACTGATGTAAGGTTCAAAAAGTTGAACGAAAGAGAGGAGGATATTGAAATGGTAGAATTTGATTATTCGGCATTACGCGGTAAAATCGTTGAGAAATTCGGTTCTCAAAGAGAGTTTGCTGCAGCTCTGGGGCTTTCTGAGCGCTCTCTGTCGTTAAAATTAAACAACAGGGTATATTTCACTCAGGACGAAATGAGTAAGGCAGCGGTTTTGCTTGATGTCAAATTGGGAAAATTAAAGGAGCTTTTTTTTACCCCAAAAGTTCAAAAAGTTGAACATAGCGGAGCATAGAAAGGGTGAAAACGATGAGAAAGTATGTAAGTACCAAGTGGCTCACCAAACGGATGGCGCATCAGGAACGCCAGCGCACAGGTGAGACGCACAGCTGGGGGTTACCTGCTGGAGCATGTCCTATAAAACGCAAACTGCGTTACGTGGATGGATATCGTTATTAAGGTGGTGTTGGACATGTTGCCTAAATATTTATCCGCCGGCTGCGGAATAACAGTCGAGCGGCGCTATCACAATATCAACCCCATAATCGTCATTTCTCCCGCAGGTGAGCTGATTGGCTATCGCCTGCCGGACGAGAAAGGATGTGAGCAGCTTGGGCGTAACCCTCAATCCGGACACACCGGAAGCAAGAAAAGCGCTTAACCGGTTGGCCAGAGAAAAAATGAAATATCGGCTGCTAGCTGATATACGCTTTGACCTTGCTGTTTGTGAGATTGAGGGCTGGGACAAGGCTGAGTATTTAAGTGAGATTAAAAATATGATTGATGAGTTAGGAGGCGAGAAAAATGGACCTGACATTAACAGAAAGAACGTTTCTGGTAGATGACATCGAATCGGCTGTAACTAATGAATGCCTTGGCGACGACGAAGAAATTTACAAAAAATTTGAGGATATCGCCTATAAGATGATTGACCGCCGTCCGCCGCTGGATGCTGATGAGCGTAAGCTCCTGGCTAATTGGCTGACCGGGCTGTGCGACTGCCCCGAATTTTTTGACGTGGAAACCACCGAGATGCGTCGCAAGTTGGCCGCAAAGCTGTGGCCGGAAAAGGAGGTGTAATCATGAAAAAGCTGTTAACAATCCTGTTGCTGGCCTGCTGTGCATGGCAGGCGTATGACTACACCCGCCCTGTTGACCGCTATGTAGTCAAGGTTACCGCCGCTGATGGCGATACCCTGTGGCATCTCGTTGGCGATGAGATGTCTAAGGCTGGCGATAAACGTGACATCAGAGAGGTTATCCACCATGCCAGAAACATCAGCAACATCGGCAACACGCTTAAAACTGGCGATACGATTCTGATTCCCATCGAGGTGCAAAAATGAAGCTGACGATTGAAGTAAATGACCTTGAACGCATCTATCTGCGTTTAGCTGTTAAAAAGGCTATGTCTGCGGCGCTGTGCTCAGTCCTTGACACAAAAGCTGATGAGGGCATGGCTGAGGGCGCACGTGAGGTATCGTTGCACGCGTTCCGTGAGGAATTTAATCGTTATGCTAAAATCCTGGAAAAGCTGAACGAAGCGGAAGAACATGCAGAAAGTGAGTGTTGATAATGATTAAAACATGTATGTTCTGCGGTAAAACATTTTTCGTTTCAGTTTATGACCGCCAAAAAGAATACACCTGCCCCATCTGCGCAAGCAGATACAGACACGAAATCTATGCAATAAAAAATAGCCGCCAGCATGCAGTGCTGACAGCTATAAAAAGGTGGATAAATAAAATACCACCTTAATTATAACACAAAAGGGAGAAAATAAAACATGGCAACATTGATGGAACAGTTAGTAAACAAAGGCCAAGAATTTGGCTACAAGACTGCTACGCAGCTGTTTTACGCTGCGGGCGTTAACAGCAATGCACAGCTTGCGTGCAATAAAAACGGCACGCTGAGCAACACCAACAAACAGCGCCTTGCACGTGTGCTGAAAATCAGCGTTGGTGACATCAACAGCATGATGGCTGCGGCGTTGCGTGACAAGGTAAAAGCCGAGAAAAAGCTGATTGAAGAAGAATACGCTGACGAACAGCCTGTCAGCGCTGACGAACAGCCGGAAGTAACTCCGGTTGAAACATACGCTACCGCCGATGAGCCTGCCGAGGAATTTTACCAAAGCTACTCCGAAATTTTACAAAAACGTGCGCAAGAAGCATTGCGCACTGAATATGCTAAGCTGCTGCAGGCAAAGATGCTGGATACCGCTAAAGCTGACCTGCGTCAGGTTTGTGAAAATTACCTTGAAACCGATTCGCTTGATTTTATCGAATCCGTGCATAAAATCAGCGGTGAAATTATCAAAATGAAAGAGGGTGAAGAATAATGGACATTATTATGCTTAACGCTCGTGCAGAACTGTTGGAAATTGAGCTGAAAAAAGTTAAGGCTATCAACGAGCTGATGAGTAATTACATCGGCGCGCCGGCTAGTGACGATACGGATGCGGCTGATACGGCTGTTATCCTGGCTTATAGCGACATGCTGGAAAAGGCGCTGAAAGACGCTGTTACCATCAATGATAGGATTTGGTTGGAGTGCTACAAGCCCGCACCCGTACCCGCTGAAACGGAGGCGAGCGTAAATGAAGCTTTTTGATATCGACGCACGGTTGGCAGCGTGTGTAAAAATCAACGATACGCAAGCCGTCGACACGGAAACAGGAGAGGTTATCGACCTCGAGGCAATCGCAGCTCTCGAGATGGAGCGCGACGAAAAGCTGGAGAACGTAGGCTGCTGGTATAAGCAGCTGTTGGCAGAGGCTGATGCGCTGAAAGCTCAGAAAAACATCTTTGCTGAGCGCGAAAAAGCCAAACGCAATAAGGCTGAGAGTCTGAAGACGTTCCTGACTGATTACCTTGACGGCAAAAAGTTTGAAAGTACGAAGGTTGCGATGAGTTTCCGTAAATCTGAGGTTGTCGAATTTGACAGCCAGTATCTGATGAGCGTTCCAAGCGAATATCTGAAATTCAAGGCGCCGGAACTGAATAAAACCGCCGTCAAGAAAGCCATTAAAGCCGGTGAAACCGTTCCCGGCTGTGAACTGGTAGTCAAAAATAATCTGCAGATTAAATAAAGAGGAGGAGATTATCATTGGCGTTCCTGTTTTAATTTTAGGCGCTTCAGGCAGCGGAAAATCCGCTAGCCTGCGCAATTTTGAACCGGCAGAGGTCGGCGTGTTCAATGTGGCCAGCAAGCCGCTGCCATTCAAGAAACGGCTGAATGTAGCCAACCATGCCACATATCAGATGATTACAGCAGGGCTTAAGAAAAATAGCCTGCATTGCTATGTGATAGACGATTCGCAATATTTAATGGCGTTTGATTTGTTTGACCGCGCCAAAGAAATGGGCTATCAGAAATTTACAGACTGCGCGCTGAATTTTTACAACCTGCTGACTGTCATCCGTGAGCAGACGTCAGACGATACGATCGTTTACCTGCTCCATCATACGGACAGAGGCGATGATGGTCATATCAAAGCAAAGACCAGCGGCAAGATGTTGGATAATCAGCTGACGTTAGAGGGGCTGTTTAGCATCGTCCTGCTCGCCGAAACCGACGGAAAAGACCATTGGTTTGCAACACAATCCGACGGCTTCACTCCGGCAAAATCGCCGATGGGAATGTTTCCGGCGAAGATTGATAACGACCTGAAAGCTGTTGACACGGCAATCAGGGAATATTGGGGATTAAATGTTAAGGAGGAAAAATAATTATGCAAAAATTTAATTGGGCCGATGTGCCCGCATCTAGCGATGAATTTGCGCAGCCGACACCGGGCGGCTATATCTGCCGTATTATGGCGGTCGAGGATTGTCCGGAAAGAAATTACCTGAAAATCTATTACGACATTGTGGATGGCGAATTCAAGGATTTTTACACCCAGCGCAAAAATAACGCCGGCATCGAATATCCGATCATGTATCGCAGCTACACCGAAAAGGCGCGCGGCATGTTTAAGGGCTTTTTGAAAGCGCTGGAAGAAAGCAACCGCAATTTTATTGCCGATAAATTTGACGGCAATGAGCAGCAATTCCGCGGAATGTTTATCGGCCTCGTTTTAGCCGAAGAAGAATACCTGAACAAGAACAATGAAATCCGTTTGGCAATCAAAGCGGTGAAATGCTGCAGCGGCCCGAAAATCAGACAAGGCGATTTTAAAATTCCGCCGCTAAAAAAATTGAGCCCCGACGTAGCTGCCAAGGCAAACGATGCATCTCATGTGCCGTTCAGCGACTCTAGCACGGCATTTAGCGATGAGCTCCCGTTCTGATGCTGCCGGGCTGCTGACGCTTAACGATATCCGTCCTTACCTTACCAATGCCAAGCAAAAAGGCAGCCAGCTTGTCGCTGACTGTCCGCTGTGCGGCAAAAAAGGTCATCTGTATGTGACTGAGAAACAAGGCACATTAATGATATATTGCCAAAAATGCAATGCTCCCGGCGCAGAATTCTTCAAGGCTTTTCGTTCACTGGGAGCAAAGCCTCAGCCGCAGGAAGAAAAACCGAAAGTTGATTACAGCAAAATCACGCCGGTTGAAGATTATTACCATATCTACCGCAATCCGGACGGCTCAGAAGCATACAGAAAGCATCGTAAAAAATGGCAGGACGGACATAAAGCGTTTGGCTTTGAATATATTGACAGCGACGGCCGCAAGCGTTATGCAAAGCCCGACGGCTGTAATAACCTGTATAACCTGGATAAAATGGCAGACGCTGACGAAAACACGCCGCTTTATATAGTAGAGGGCGAAAAATGCGCTGACGCTATGACGGCACAGGGTTTTTTAGCCACAACAACCAATACAGGGGCGCAGAAAAATTTAAAATTATCGGACACAGACAAACAGTACCTTGAAAAATTTACAACGAAAATCGTTATCGGTGATAATGACGAGAAGGGCGCCGATTATGCTGCAGCCTGGCAAGGCGCAAAGGTCATGGATATCACAAAGCTGTGGCCTGACTGCCCGCCTAAAGGTGATATCGCAGATTACTTTGCTTCCGGTGGCACAGCCGAAGCAATCGAAGCCTACGAGTGGCCTGTGGTGCTCTCTCTGGACAGAGAATTCTTTGAGGGGTGTGACAGGTTCAGCCTTATCGATGAGGCGCTTCTGGAGGCAATAGCGGCGCTCACAGAGCCGTCCAAGCGTCAGCAGGTGCTTTCCATGGCACGATTCCGTGCCGGGGAGCTGTGCTGCAAGAGGGAATTTGAGAGTTGCTGGAAGGCGTACCTGCAGCAGCAGGCAGCCAAGGGGATAAGGTCAGACAATCTGACCAAATTCCCGCAGCAGCTTTTTGCCTTGCGGTGTGGTAACTGGAACACATCAATTAATGGCGTGTATCGAGCGGTACAGGTCGGGACAGAATATAAAAACGAATACGCGAGTCCCATCCCCATCATGCCGACGGAGCTGCTGGTGAACGTGGAGGACGAAACGGAAAAAATCCGGCTTGCGTATTTTAAAAATGGCGGCTGGCAGAGCGTGGTGGTCCCGCGTTCTGTGTTGGCCAACAAAAACAAAATAATTCTACTGGCGGACAATGGCGTTGAAGTCAACAGCGACAACGCTGGTCTGCTGGTGAAGTATCTGGCGGAGGTTATCGCCATGAACCCGGACATCCTGCCACGAGTGAAGTCGATTGACCACATGGGCTGGTCCGATGCAGGCTTTGTTCCGTACACAGATGAGGTCAAGCTGGATTGCGAGGATCAGTATAAATCTCTGGTGCAGGCAGTCTCCAGCAAGGGCACGCTGGAAGAATGGGCGGCCTACGTCGCACCGCTCCGGCAGAACCTGTACATGCGCCTCATCCTGGCTGCAAGCTTTGCGAGCGTGCTGGTGGAGAAAGTAGCGGCGCTGCCATTCGTCCTGCATCTGTGGGGCGGCACCGGCAGTGGCAAGACTGTAGCCATGATGGTGGCTGCGTCTGTCTGGGGTAATCCGGGCATGGGCAAGCTGGTGCGGACCATGAATATGACGGTCAACTCTATGATGAGTACAGCGTCTATCCTGCGTAACCTGCCGTTTTTCGGTGATGAGCTGCAGACAATCAAGTCAAGATTCGAGAATTATGACACGCTGATCATGCGTGTCACTGAAGGCCTTGACCGTGGACGCATGACCAATGCGACATTTCAGCGGCAGAAGTCTTGGCTGAACAGCTTTGTTTTTACCGGTGAAGAGCCTTGCACGAAGTCTCAGTCCGGTGGCGGTGTAAAAAACCGTGTAATTGAGATTGAATGTGACCGGCAGATAATCAGCAATGGTAACGCTGTTGTGAATTTTATCACGCAGCACTTTGGCTGTGCTGGCAGGGCGTTTATTGAAGCTCTGGAAGGGAAGAACCTTGCGGCTGATTACAATGAAATCATGCGTCTGGTGTTGGAAGTCACGGATACCACCGAGAAGCAGGCTATGGCGATGGCTCTCATGCTGCAGGCGGATGCGATTGCGAGTAAGGCTATCTTTGGTACTCCCGGCGATGTGCTGTCGCCGGAGGATATCGTAGGTTTTGTTAAAAGCAAGGCTGAAGTTGATGTGAGCGAGCGGGCGTTTAACCTTATTGTTGACGTCATCGGTGCCAACGCTGACAAGTTCGATACCGAGCTTGATGATTATGCTGGTTGTGCCTACTGGGGTAGACGCAAGCCTGACGGATTAGTTATTATCAACAAAACTGTACTGGAGCAAGAGCTAGAGAAGAATGGTTTCGACTTTGCAGCGCTGAAGAAGAAATGGGCTGAAGCCGGGCACTTAGTCAAAAACTCGCAAGGGAGATATTATGGCTTGTATACTCTTAACCGTACAAGAGCCAATTATGTAGCTCTACATGTAAAATGTTAGCTATGTTAGCTAAATGTTAGCTAAAGAAACCGCTCAACCATGCGCCTTTTAAGCCTTTAGCTAACATAATAACATAGCTAACATAATATATATATACGTATGCAAGCTCTAATTTTCCAAAGTCCTAAGTCCTAAAGTAATAAAAAATATATAGGATACTCTTTCAAAAAAATGTTAGCTATGTTAGCTAAAATGCAAAAACCGCTCAACCATGCGGTTTATAGGCTTTTTAAATGTCAGCTAAAACGTTAGCTAGCTAACCTAAAAGGTTAGCTAAACCGGAAAAGGAGGAGGCAAAAATAATGGATAAAACAATGAATAGACTGCAAAACGCAGCTGTGCTGCACATCTGCTGTTGTGAGTGCGACAGACCTTGCAAGAGGTGTGAGAATACGCCGCAGAAATGCGGGGCGAGGGAGAGAAAGAATACCGCGAATCACTCATCCTAACAAGGGTTGTTGAGGTGGCGAGCTGCACAGGCTCAAAGGTTGATTACCTGGGAACACCGCATTGAGTGCTAAGAATAAACGTAAACGCTGGCGATAACTGCGCAGTTAGTCTAATCAGCTTACTGTATGGGTGGCTTGCTGGCGTGCCCAGCTCATGTGTAATAAAACACGAAAGAGCTGGCGTGAGTGAAGCACGTAGTATTTTTTAGCGGCGGCGCGTGTAGTTATTGCACCGCCAAGCGAGTTATAGAAAACGTCGGTAAAGAGAACGTTTTCCTGCTTTTTACCGACACCAAAATAGAGGATGAGGACTTATACAGATTTATCGACGAGGCAGCGGAGAAGCTAGGCGCTGAACTGACAAAAATCGCTGACGGAAGAACACCTTTTGAAGTGTACCGGGATAGCAGATTTTTAGGGAACAATAGGCTGGCGCCGTGCAGTCATATCCCAAAGCAGAAAACAGCTCATGATTATATTTTCAGCAATTATGAGCCGGAAGAAACCAAGTTGTATCTGGGATTGGATTGGACGGAAACACATCGTTTTAATGCACCGAGGAAAAATTGGGCACCGTTCAAGGTTGAATATCCAATGAGTGAAGCACCATATCTCAGCAAGGTTGATATGCTTGAAGTGTTAAAGGCTGATGGCATAGAACCGCCAAGACTGTACGCTATGGGATTTGCGCATAATAACTGCGGCGGCTTCTGCTGCCGTGCGGGGCAAGGGCATTTCGCAAAACTACTTGAAGCGTTGCCGGACCGATACGCAAGAGCAGAGCAGGAAGAAAATTCCATGCGTGAGTTATTAGGCAAGGATATAGCGTTTATGAAAAAGACTACGAATGGCGTTACCAAGCCTTATACATTAAGGCAACTTCGATTGGACGTGGAAGCTCATAAGGAGATTGACTTATTCGATATTGGAGGCTGCGGCTGCTTTGTTGATAGCGATTAAAGGAGGTTGAAGAACATGGATGCTAAACAAATCGGTGAGGTTATCAAGAAAGCCAGAAAAAACAAAAAAAATAACTCAAACGCAGCTAGGTGAATTGTTGGGAATTGGTACTAAAGCGGTTTCTGATTACGAAAAAGGAAAAATCAAGGTTATTCCTTTTGAAAAGCGTGTGAAAATGTCAAGCGTGTTAAACATCCCCGTGAGCGAATTGCTTTACGATAACGAGAAAATGGCGTGCATCAGCACGAACGAAGCTGTCGACGAGTTGAGAGAAGATCGGCTCATCAAGGCTGTTAATGCAGAGCTGGAAGAATGGCTTTGCTCCGGTGATACTGATTATCTGCATAAGGCTATGGCTGTTATCCGTGCAGAGATTGACAATATAAAAGGGTGGACAGAATGACAATCAAAGAGCTTTATGAATATGCTAAGATTAACGGCTTTGAAAATCTGCCGTTCCGCTATGGCTATATTGATGATGACGGTGTTTACCGTCCACGTGACTTTGACTTCTCGGATTTTGAATACGATGCAGAAGAAGTAACAATGCTGTTTTCAGAAGACGCATTAAAAGCATTGGCAGATAAAATGCTGGAAGAAGTAACAATGAATTATGCTGGCATTGATCAAGGAATTGAAGTATATCGCTGTTCCCATTGTCAAGCTGACGTATACCACACAATATACTGGTATGATTTTTGTCCCAGCTGCGGCAGAAAGATTAAGGAGTGGAAGTAATGGCTAAAAATTTAATCCCCGAAATTGCTAAGATGCTCGGCGTGGAGCTGGGCGAAGAATTTAAGATAAAAGGTGAAGATAAATTGACCTATAGATTCGATAGCGACGGATTGAAATTAACCTATGATGGCGGTATTGAATTATACAGAATACCTACTAACGCAGCCTTTGCTGCCTTGGTGGAGGGGCAGGACGAAATCGTCAAACTTCCGTGGAAGCCGAAGAAAGATGAAACCTTTTATACATTCGGCATCCATGCAACAGAAAATAAATGGGTAGTCGTGTCCGTCAAGTGGTGGGACAATGTTAAAAATCTTGCGTTATATAAAATAGGCTGGATTTATCGCTCACAGGCAGAAGCAGAAGCTGCGCTCCCTGCCGTTGCTGCGGAAATAGGTGTGGAGTATGAGCTATAAAAAGCCAACAAAAACAGCCTTATACTTGCAGGATGTAGCTGAGCTTGTCAAGGATACATATCCGTTAAATATCAGCAAGCTCAGTAGCCTGCTTGACCAATACACTGCGATAAAGCAAAAGCACAGTAGCCGTGTTACCAGCAGGATGCCACAGCTGTTTATCCGTATGCTTCTGGAGTGGCATATGTACCATTATGCCGATAACGTTCCGGTTGATAAGAGCCAGCTTGTTTATATAAGCAGATTTATGGACTATAAACGCAGAATTGTCGAAATGCTGATTGATACCGGAAAAATCCACATTGTTACGCCGTTTGTTGATTATGATTTTTATATTATCAATCACTTGAGAGAAAAATGGGAAGAAGCTCATCCGGAATTAAATAGGCAGAACAGAATCTTGTATACCGCTGTAAAAGCGTACAAAGTTGGTGTAGATATTCCGGTAACAGATGTGGATGCAGACCTGCCGTTGCTGGAGAAAGTAGCCGTTGATAATGGCAAGCTAGAGGATGTGTACGGCGTGTATGATAATGGATGTATAGGGATAAATAAAAGAGAAAACTGCAACATGTTGCAAAAATCTCTTGCAAAACTCCCTTGAAAAAGTTGCACATAGGGACAGAAAGTCCCTTGAAAAAGTTGAGGAGGTGAGAAAATGGAGCAAGAAACAACTGTTAAAAAAATCAATACAATTACCGTCGGCAGTAAAACATTTTCCGGACGCGCAATGGTGTATCAATGTACAATGTGTCAATCAAGATTTGTAGATATGGATGACAATTATCGCCTTTGCCCTTATTGCGGAAGAAAAATTATAGGCATTGAGTAAATAGCCCTAGGGTGCGGTGGCAGCCACGCCGCCGCTTTTATAAAAGGAGTAACAAATAACATGGAACAAATCAGAATGATGGCTTGTGCCCGCATCGTCGAGCTGACAAGCAGATATAATCAGACAGGCGATATCAGCGCACTGCTGAGCGCAATCAACGAGGCACAACAGATGCTGCAGATAGAACTTACACACAGCCCTGCACACAAAACAACAACAGTATCTGACTGCGGTGGCAGTCTGTATTGCGATAACTGCAACGAAAGTGTTTTGCCGTATATGGATTACTGCCCAACGTGCGGCGCGAGGATTGTTAGAGATGGACGCTAAGCAAAGCAAATGCTGTCGATGCGGCAAACCGACAGACGTTAATCCTAAAACGGGCAAAAATTATGTGATGTGCCCTACATGCCGTGAAAAGGACAGCATCCGTAAAAAAATCGCATACCACACAAAAAGCGAGAAACAGGGACGGAATAAACGCGGAACATACAGCGCAGCCACGAGCGGCAGCGGTTTGGAAACCATCTACAATTCTGCTGCGTCTGATTGTAATATGCATCGCTGCCCGAAATGCCGTATCAAAGTACGTAACGAATTTTATTACTGTCCTTGGTGTGGAGCAGAATTGGAAGCAAAGAGGTGATAGGCGATGCCTATAAACAAGGAGCTTAAAGAGGAACGCCGCGCGCAGGGGATGTGTGTTTATTGTGGCCGTCCTGCTGTAATCAAGCGGGACGGTAAGCCAGCCCGCAGATGCGAGAAGTGCAGCGGTAGTCACGTTAGCCAAAAATACTACGCAAGGCACGGCGTAGAGACGCGCAGCAGAGTTACAGGCAGACCACCAGGCAAGATAGATTCAGAGCTTCGTAAACGGCCTGAGCAGGAAAGAGTCGCTTGTCCGGAATGTAAAATTCGCACCAAAGCAGAGTATTGGTTCTGCCCGTGGTGCGGAACGGCGCTTCCAGAACCGGAGGAGGGGAATTAAATGATTTCGCTCAGACCTTATCAGCAGACGCTTATTGATGATATCCGCAGCGCCCTTGCATCCGGCTATCACTCCATATGCGCCGTGCTTGGCTGTGGCGGCGGCAAATCGGTTATACAAGGCAGCATCGCCGCCATGGCAACAGCCAAAAATAACCGCGTGTTGTTCCTCGTCCACCGCAAAGAGCTTTGCCAGCAGATAACAGGGACGTTTACCGCATGCGGCGTTGACTTTAACCGCTGTAGCGTGATGATGGTGCAGACAGCATCAAGACGGCTCAATAAATTATTAAAACCTGCGCTGATAATCATCGATGAGGCGCATCATGTGCTAAGCAACAGCTATACACGTATCTTAGACAAATTCCCTGACGTCCCTGTGTTAGGTTTTACCGCCACTCCTCAGCGGATGAACGAGGGTGGTTTGGGCGCTGTGTTCCAACAGCTCATCGAGTCAGTGTCGACAGAGTGGCTTATCCAGAATCATTACCTTGCGCCTTACAAATATTATGGCGTGCAGCTAGCCGATGCCAGCAAGCTGCACACGAAGCAGGGCGATTATGACCGCCAAGAAGTCGAAGAGCTTATGAACAGGTCGGCGATTTTTGGCAGCGCCGTAGAGAATTGGCAAAAATACGCCAAAAATAAAAAAACAATCATCTACTGCTCATCAATAATAACGTCTAAAAACACTGTACAGGCGTTCCGCAGCGCAGGAATAGCGGCGGCTCATTTGGACGGCGCTACGCCTAAGCAGGAGCGCGACAGAGTAGTAAATGATTTCCGCGCAGGTAAAATCCTGGTATTGAGCAACGTCGATTTATTCGGCGAGGGATTTGATGTGCCGGACTGTGAAGCCGTTGTGCTGCTGCGTCCGACAAAATCACTGACGCTGCACATCCAGCAGTCGATGCGCTCCATGCGTACGGACCCCAACAATCCGGATAAGGTTGCGATAATTTTGGATCATGTCGGTAACTACACCCGGCATGGATTACCGGATGATAAGCGTGAGTGGACGCTGGCTGCTAAAAAGAAACGCAAGGAAAACAAAATCAACGTCAAGCAGTGTCCCAACTGTTTCGCTGTCCTGCCATCTTCTGCGCTGACATGTAAATTTTGTAAATACGATTTTCGCCAGCAGGTCGAGGAATCACAGCAATCGTGGAAATTTGTTGATGGCGTGATTTTGGGCGAGATAGCTAAGCAGCCGTATGACGATTACCGCAAGGCGAAAACGTGGGAAGAGATAGACACTTTTCGCAAAGCAAAAAAATATAATTTTTTTTGGGGAATCCGAAAAGCAATAGAACTCGATATCCCTATTCCGGCGAAATACAAATGGCAGGTTTATAAGCTGCATTTAAACAGCATGGGCAAACAGATAAGATACATACAGGAGGGATAAAATGGGCCGAATAAACAGAGCAATGCGCCGTAAAGCGCATAAGGAAATTTTTAAAAGCAAAGCTGACCTCTCAGAGCTGCATGAAGCTGCAGCAGAACAGTATGCACGTGATATGACACGTGATGCACTGTCAACCGCCATCGCCAAAATGAACATGGCAATAGCCATGACTGTGATGTTTAATTATGGCATTCTTAATAAAAAGGCGACAAGATTGGCGACGATGATTGACACAATGCACTATTATGTCAGAAAAATCAACGCAAATGATTTAAGTGAAGAAGAACAAAAAATCTGCAAGGAAATAAGAATCGTCCTTGAAGATTGGTATAAAGAAAATGGAGCTTTGTAAATGAACGAAAGAATTATTGAACTGTTGGAAGAAAATCAAAAGTTGCGCAACTGCATCGAGGGAATGGAAAACGACCTGACCTTGAAAGACGGCATCATCCGGCGGCAGACTGTGATGCTGGCTCAGCGTGAAACAGAGCCTTTTGATGTTATGGCCGATAAAAACTACATCCTCAGCGTACTGGACACACGCACCCTGCTGGAACAGCTGGCGGAAGAAGCGTCGGAGCTGGCGCAGGCGGCGCTGAAGTTCATCAGAGCCGCAGAATATAGCAACAATCCTACGCCGATTACCCTGCAGGAAGCACAAGTCGGCCTTGATGAAGAGCTGCATGATGTTTTAGCTGTTGCGAGCCTTTTGGGAATCATTGATTATGACGATGACGAAAATCCAAAATGGAAACGCTGGGCAGAAAGGTTGGGTAAACATGATTAAATTATCTGATGCACTGGAAAGAATTAAACAAGAATGCCTGCATAATGGCTGTCCGGGCTGTCCATTTGGCAACGGCGCTGACGGCTGCTTACTGACAGATGCAAACGTTATCCCTTGCGAGTGGGATTTTAGTGTTATGCGTAACGCTGATGCAGCGCCGACAACCTCTGATAACGTCAATCATCCGTCCCATTACACCCAAGGCGGCGTAGAATGTATCGATGCGCTGGCGGCGGCTACGATTAATCTGAAAGGCATTGAGGCTGTCTGCACAGCTAACGCCATCAAATATCTGTGGCGCTGGAAACAGAAAAACGGCGAAGAGGACTTAAAAAAAGGCTCAATGGTATATTGATAAATTAATCGGTATGCAGCCATGACGGAAACGGATTTGATGCACGCTGTTATGCTTGCGGTAACCGAGGCAGGCAATCAGATTTTCCGCACGAACGTGGGTAAGGTGCGTACGCCCGACGGCCGCTATTTTGATACAGGGCTGCCTAAAGGCCATAGCGATTTATACGGATTCCGTCCCGATGGCCAGATTTTTTACATCGAAACGAAACTGCATCCACGAAAGCCGACAAAGGAGCAGCGTCAGTTTATCCTTGCCATGATTGGCAAGGGCGCTGCTGCCGGCGTTGCTTATACCGTTGAGGAGGCGTTAAAGATTGTAAAATGGGAACCGGAATTTAAGGAAATTATGATAGGAGCGATGCGATATGCAAAATGATTGGTCAAAGCTCGGTATGGTTATCCGTGATCCCGGTGCAGGTTATGACAGCGCCGGTTCCACGCACTGGCTGAAAATCCTGGCTGAGGCAAGAAACATAAACGCTGATTTTTATTACCGCCTTTGCTGGCTGCGTGATGTTGGCTGCCGTTTGGCACCCGACGTAAAATTTAAATACCGGCTGGAACCGGTAATCGGCGCTGAAAATTGGTGCTCAAAATCTGAATGGGACAAAGAAAAATCTTGCCTTAATCCATACGCTAAAAAATTAATCGAGGTGCTCAAAAATGTGTAAATCACCATGCTTAAACTGTCCAGACCGCCGCCCGACGTGCCATGCACGCTGCGAAGCGTATCTGAATTATCAACAGAAAAATATTGCAGATGTAAAAGCCAAAAACGCTTTCCTGCGGCGGCCCGCGTTTTCCATGTCGCATGAACAGTCTATAGTTAAAAATCAGCGTGATTATTACAGGAGAAGAAGACATTGACACGTGACGAGCTGAAACAAAAATTAAAATCGGCATGGTATAAACATCAACTAAAAAAAGCCGAAATCGAACGGCTGGAAGAGCTGCGCGCTGACGGCATGAGAATCACGCCGGTTTATAATGCAACGCCGGGCGGCGGCAGCGTAAGCAGCGTGCTTGAAAATGTTGTTATCCGCCACATCCAGCAGGAAGAAAAGATACTCGCCGTGTGTAATGATTTGGAAAAGGACATCGAGGGCGTGGCAGCACTTATCGATGTCCTGCCCGACGGCCCCATGAAAATGGTTATGCGGCGGCGGTACATCAATTTTCAGCGCTGGGAACAAATCGCAGAATCGATGAGTTATAGCTGGGCGAACGTCCATAAATTACACGCACAGGCTTTAAATTATATCTTACGGGAGGTTAACCATGGCAAGTGACAATACATTACAAGCATTAAATGATAAGCTGTTTGCTCAGCTGGACAGACTCGACAACCGCGATTTGGTGGGCGACAGTTTAAAAGAGGAGCTGGAGCGCACAGATGCGATTATTGACATCGGCAAGACAATCATCAGCAACGCTGATCTGATGCTGAGAGCAGCCGTCGCACGTGATGAAAAGCTTGGCGCATATCAGGGCGCATTACCTAAGGTGTTGCAGAGCGGTGATGGCAATGGCAAGAAGAATTTACACCGCTGAGATGCTGGTGTGGCTGCGCGATTATGCCAAAGGACGCTGGCTGGAAGAAATTACTGACGGCTTTAACGAACATTTCGGCACAGACCTTGAGCCGAAAAACATGCGGGCATTATTACGGAATCATCGAATTACATCAGGCGTAAAGCTGACACGCTGGAAAGAGAAGATACACAGAATCACAACACCTGAACAGGACGAGCTTGTGCGTCAGCGTTACCATGAAAGCGGAAAAGGCAGTTTTAAAGAGGTGCAGGAGTTTTTAAAAACGTTGGGCGTATCCATGACGTTGGCGCAGGTCAAAGGTTATCTCAGCCGCAAGCATATCCGATTAGGTGTGTACGGCTATTTCAAGCCAGGCAGCACGCCAGCCAACAAAGGTAAGAGGATGCCTGCAGAGGTATATTCCAAATGCCGTCCGACGATGTTTAAAAAAGGCAATGTGCCTGTCAATCATAAGCCAGTCGGCAGTGAGCGTGTCGACATATATGGATATATATTGGTTAAGACTGCAGAGCCAAAAACGTGGCGGCCAAAGCAACGCATTGTATGGGAACGTGAAACAGGCGAGAAGCTGAAGTCCAGCGATTATGTCATGTTCCTTGATGGCAACAAGCTGAACTGTGATATCGGCAATCTTGCTAAGGTCACGCGGTCGCAGATGGCGAGAATAAATCAAAATCACCTGCGTTTTGATAATGCCGAATTGACAAAGGTCGGAATCACGCTTGCCAAGCTGTTGGAGGCAAAGTTTAAAAAAGAGTAGATAGAAGTAGACTATATATGCATGATATAATTTAAAATGTAAAATTTACCGAGAGAAAAGAGGTGAACGCCTCTGAAGCTCGAGAAGATTTTGCAGGAGTCCCCCGAACCCCGTTGGTTTGTAGATTTACAACTTGCCGTTTCATTATGTCTCGGGGGGGAGATAATGTCGGAAAGGAGAAATCAGGGGAAATTCCAAACATGAACGCTAATCGAAAGGTTAGCGTTTTTTGTTTACAGGTAATCGATAATAATTATCAATGTGGATATCAAAGCGAGAAACAAAAGCTATTCCAACATGACATTGAGCAGCATGGAGGCACGTACATCTTGTGCCGGAGCTTGGAGGATATCCATCCATTCTTGACTCGTACAATGAGATTATTCTAATTAGGAGGACGCTGGTTGTAAATGAGGCGAGGCACAAAAGCATACATACACGCTGAGCTTTTAAATTATCAGCGTTCCCGAAATGAGATTGGCAGAATTTGTCGAAAGCTAGATGAGATAACCATGTTCCCTGCTTACGCCGATGATTATACATCGGAGGAGCGGATGTATCTGCAGGACCGCTTGCGCTGGCTGATGCTTACGCCGACGAATGTATTTTCAAAGACAAACTGCAGGTATTAGACTTGAAGCAGCTTGCCGGAATTGCAAAGAGCCTTGCCGAAATAGACAGCGCCGAACGTGCCTACCGCTATATTATGGACGTTATCGCAGCGAACGGGGACTATTTCGCACGGAAAACGCAGAACAGCGACGGCAAGGAATGTTATTACAAGCCAGCTGTAGGCGCTTGCTGGGGCAAAATCACTAATAACTATATAGCTATTAATAAAACACGCCTTGAAAATGAACTTGCTAAAAACGGATACAGTCTTAATTCCATGGTTGATACCTGGAAAAGCAAAGGCTATATCATGGCACGTTCAGACGGGCGCTGGACGCACAGAGAGCATATAAGCAGCGAAAGCTTTTCATCAATTCACTTCAAAAAAGTGCTTTAGGGTAGTATGGGTAGTATGGATGGTAGTATGGAGAAAAACTTGAAACCTAGACGGGGCAAGGCTTTCAATCGTTCATACTACCAATACTACCAATACTAACATAAAAAATATATACGTATGAAAAAATAAAAAAAGCGTATATCACAAAACACGATTGCGCTTATTTTAATAATTATATATATCTCTCTAATTTTAGGGTAGTATGGGTAGTTTGGGTAGTTTTTTTCCCGAAACCTAGACGGGGCAAGGCTTTCAGATACTACCCATGATACTACCCATACTACCATTAATGCAGCAGCACCATTTACCGCATAGCAAACGGATATGCAAGACCGTCGGTGGCAAACTGCACATCCTGGAGTGACAAGGTACTTCCCCGGGGGGCGGTGGTTAGCGGTGGTCGAGCATCCCGCGGTGAAACTTTTGTAAAAATTTTTGAAAACGAGGTGATGATATGGCGGACACTGTAAACGCCTGGGCGAAGCTCTCGACGGATGGCCGCGTATTACTCAGTTCGTCGCAGACAGCCCATGTCTTCAATGTCAGCGGCGAAACGTTGGCAAAATGGGCGAAAAGAGGCTGTCCAAAAGAATGCCGCGGCTGGTATGACATCCAAGCCGTAATCGCTTGGCGTTATGCCGGCGAGGGAGCTGACGGCGGCGTATCAATTATGGCTGAAAAGCTTGATGCCGATAAGCGCCTTAAGCTGGCAAGGGCAGCGCTGGTAGAACAGGAGCTGCAGCTAAAGCGTGGCCAGCTGCTCAGCGCCGTACTGGTAGAAAAAGAGCTAACCGAGATATTTGATAACCTGAAAGCATCGCTGATTACCGTGGGTGACCACATCATGTCAGAGATGTACAGCCAATATCCCGAGATGGCTCCACAGGTAAGGAGGTTGATTGATGGATACATCAGAGCAGCTCTCAAAGAAGCAGCCGACAACAGAGGCAAGCTGCGAGAGCGAACAGGACGCCTTAACAAGAATCCAGTTGGACGTCCTCGAAAACGTCCTAAATAACGCACTCCTTGCCTTGAAACCTGAAGACCCGATGAGGGTATCAGAGTGGGCGGCGAAATACCGCTACATGGGAGCCAACGAGACATCCCGCCCTGGTCCGTGGCGAAATGAAATCGTACCTTATCTGGTCGATATCATGGACAGCCTCAATAAAGATGGCATTGAGCAGATAACATTCCTGAAGCCTACGCAGGTAGGCGGAACGGAATGCGGAATCAATATCTTGGGCTATATCATCTCCCAAGCTCCCTGCCGTGTTATGTACGTCCTGCCGAATAAGGACGCGTTGGAAGATTTTTCGCAGGACAGATTGCAAAAGGTGCTCACCAGCAACGAATGCTTTCATGGCAAATTCGAGGCAACCAACAGCAAAAATGCCATGCTGCGTTATGCTGGCGGTTTCTGTAAATTCGGCTCAGCGCAATCTCCGACCGACCTCGCTTCGTGGTCCGTTCCGGTAATCGTGCTGGACGAAATCGACAAATTCCCGAAGATGTCCGGCAAAGAAGCGTCCCCGCTGAAGCTGGCGGAAGAAAGAACTAAGAACTGGTCAGGCAAGAAGAAGATGTTTTTCTGGTCGACTCCGACTCTGAAGACAGGCCACATCTACCAGCTCTATGAAGCTGCAGACGTGCGCTATGAATATAACGTCCCTTGTCCGCATTGCGGAAAAATGCAGCCGCTGAAATGGAAATACGTCAAATTTGACGCTCATCAGCCTGCGACTGTCGTTGAACATAACGCACATTATGAGTGTTGTTTTTGCAAAGGCGTTATTACCGATAAGGATAAGCCAGACATGCTTAATAAAGGGCGATGGCTGCCGACCAACGAATGTGAGGGCCAGCCGCGCAGCGTAGCGTATGCGCTCAACTCCCTTTATAGTCCGTGGGTATCCTTTGGCAAAATGGCAGCGGAATTTATCAGATCTAAAAATGACCCGCTGCTGCTCATGAACTTTGTCAACTCATGGCTTGGTGAACCATGGGAGAGCAAATCGGCTGTCATGGAAGCCGATATCGTCCTGAAGCATAAAACTGACTGTCCTATGTATGTTGTGCCGGATTGGTGTCAGCTGCTTACCGGCGGCGTCGATGTCCAAAAAGGTTATCTCTATTGGCAGATTGACTGCTGGGGACCGGGCATAACGTCCCAGCGCCTTGCCTATGGTAAATGTATTGGTTGGGACGAGCTGGAAAAGGTTATGGATACAATCTGGACCGGAGAGGATGGAAAGTCACAGTATCAGGTCTGCATTTACGGAATTGATACAGGGTTCCGGACCGAGGAGGTCTACGATTACTGCTGGAAACATCAGGGCGTAGCGTTCCCAGTCAAGGGCTCATCCGTCCACATGGCCGCATACTTGCGCCCAACCAACATCGAGCCGAGGATGCCGGGCAGAACGCCGCTGCAGCTATGGATTGTTAACACCGACCAATATAAAAACGAAATTGCCCAGCGACTTGAAATGCCAATAGGCCGCGGCAGCTGGATGCTTAACGCTGATTGCGATTTAGAGTATGCTGAGCAAATCACCTCAGAGCATAGGGTAATGGATGACAAAGGCCGCGAAACGTGGAAACCGAAGACCAGCGCCAAACAGAACCATCTGTGGGACTGCTCCGTCTACTCCTTTGCTGTTGCTGATTTGGTCAACATGAGGGCGCTGCAGGATGTTATTATCGACGATACGCCGATGGAAGCCGATGCTCCGGAAGAAACAGTCTTGCCGGAGCCGGGATTTACGATTTAGGAGGGCGCTATGGCGACTATTGAGGAATTAGAGCGCCGCCGGGTTGAGGTTGATGCTGCTATCAGCAATATTATGCGTACAGGCCAGATGGTCCAGACGCGTAACGGCAGAGTGGAGCATGCCAACCTTGCGGCTCTGCGCGAAGAACGCGCAGCCATAGAAAAAGAGCTTGCTGATGCTCAGAGCTATGGCAGCTCCGGCGAAAGCTGGGGCACAAAGATGTCATTTTATGGGAGGGGTTGAGGATATGTCCAAAAATCAAAGAAACCCCACCTTTATGGAACGTCTGGAAAATGGGATTGACCAGGCTATCAGCGTGCTGTCGCCGCGATGGGGTGCGGAAAGACGTGCTTATCGTGCGCAAATGCGTCTGGCTGCAGCTTATGAGGCTGTGCCAAAATGGCGTAATAGCGCTGACTGGGTGCCCGTAGACGGAAAAGGCGAGGCCTTAAACGCCCCCAACCGTGATATGGCGAGGGCGAAAGCCCGCCACCTTGAGCGGAACAGTGAATTAATTAACAGCATCATCAACGCTTTCGAGCGTAACGTTGTCGGAAAAGGCTTTAATCTGCAGCTGCGGACCGATAACCAGGACTGGAACAATGCGATTGAAGCGCTATGGGCTGATTGGAGCCGTCCCGGCAAATGTGATGTGACCGGCAGATTTTGTCTGACGGAAATTTTAAAGCTGATTGTTCGCCGTCGCATCGTCGACGGCGGCATATTGGCGCTGAAAGTGACTGACAAGAGCAGCGATATACCGTACAGGCTGCAGCTCATCGAGGTTGATAACCTCAAAGGCCCCGGCGAGGTCAAATCGCCTGCCGGAAACGCCATTATCGGCGGCATTGAGGTAAACAAATACGGCAAGCCGCTTAATTACTATATTGAGCAGGCCACAGCCGACATCACAACTGTTGCGGAAATCGAAACTGTTAAGGCTGACAGAGTGTTTTATTTGTCGACCACCTCCAGACCGAGTGAAGTGAGGGAAATCTCACCGCTGACACGAGCGCTGGATGATGTGCATGATCTTGAGGAGTTTTTTGACGCCGTAGCGTTTAAACAAAAAATTAACGCTGCCATTGCGGTATTTATCACGACTCAAAAAGATGCTGGCTCAACTTTTGGCCGCTCCTTAGCTCCCAAGGGAGAAAAGGACAGCAACGGCAAGCCTGCCGGAACGCGCATTGACTCAGGCTCAATCAAATATTTGGAGCCAGGGCAGGATGTGCGCAGCATCGTGCCGTCTGGCCAAAGCTCTGAGCTTAATGATTATAACCTTGCTGTAAGCCGTCGCATCGGCGCTGGCCACAATCTCTCCTATGAGATGATGACAAGGGATGTTAGCAAGGTAAATTACTCCAGTGCACGTCAGAACCTGCTTGAGGACTGGAAAACCTTTGCTGATGAGCAAAATTACATCATTGAGCATTTTCTGGATTTTGTGCTGGAAGATGTTGTCACCGCGGCCTACCTTGCCGGCAAACTCAAAAATGCTCCTAAGGATTTTATGACTAACAGGCAAAAATACCTTAAGCATGAATTTATCGGCCAAGGACTGCCGTGGATTGACCCGCTGAAAGAGGCTCAGGCTAATCAGGTGATGCTGGCCACCGGTCAGACTACGCTCAAGGACATTTACGCTAAAAAAGGCAAGGACTGGGAAGAAGAAGTCGCCCAGCTTGCCCTTGAAAGAGAAAAAACTAAGGAGCTTGGCTTGGTGAGCGAAGCTCCGGTAACTGTGAAAGGTGATGATGGCGATGGAAGAAAATCAGAAGAATGATGATATCCAGAAACGCATGAACATGCCACGTCAGCGCAGCGCCAAGCTGGAGGTCTTTGACGAAGCATCCAGAACGGTAACCTTATCGTTTGCCAGTGAAACCCCTTGTGTTGATTGCTGGGGCGACAAAGAAATTTTGCGCTGTACCGATGAGGCCATGGACAAACAGCGTTTTGATGATGGCGTTATGCCAATCTTGTATAACCATAAAAGAGATATTGTTGTGGGAAAACCGATCAAGATTTGGACCGAGGGCAATCGCGCGAAAGCGACCATCGAATTTGCGACCACCGAAAAGGCCGAGGAAATCATGGGCCTTGTACGTGACGGATTTTTGAATGGCGTGTCTGTTGGTTATCGCGTCAAACAGTGGCAGGTCTTGGAAAAAGGCGAAACTACTGATGATGGCATAGAGGGACCAGCTTGGATTGCAACCAGGTGGGAGGTATTTGAAATCAGCATCGTAACCGTGCCTGCTGATGGAACTGTTGGCGTAGGGCGCTCCCTCGCTTTTGACGCTGACGATATGGTGGAGCAGCATGAAGCTCCAGGAAAAGAAAGAGAGGTCGACAACATGGAAGAAAAGGAAAAAACTGCTCCGACCGAAGCAGAAATCCGCTCCGCTGCTATCAAAGCAGAACGTGAACGCTGTGCAGCCATTGATGGTCTGTGCAAAAAATTTGACGTTGACGCGGAACAACGTCAGAAATGGGTTGATGGTGGTCAAGACATGGAAACCATTAACCGCGAGATGCTGGGCATCTTGGAAGCCCGTAACAAAGCCGTACCGAGTAACAGAACCGAGGTAGGCGAGGATCGCGCTAATGAGATGCGCGCTGTCTACACCGATGCAATCCTGATGCGTCACGGCGTAAATGTAGCTAAACCGCATGACGGTGCTGACCGCCTGCGTCATATGTCCATGCGTAACATGGCTGTTGATATGCTGACCCGCGCTGGTGTGAGCGAGGCTTATACCATGGATGACACCGAGCTGTTTAAGCGCGCCATGACTACCGGTGGCTTGCCGATTGTCCTGCAGGATGTAGTAAAATACGCAATCAAAGACGGCTATGATGCTGCTAATACCACCTATCAGGCTTGGGCACATATTGGCACCCTGAATGATTTCCGTCCTGCCAACATCGTCGAAATCGGCGCAGAGGCTGAACCTAAGCTCATCCCCGAGAACGGCGAATTTACCGACATGAATCTGAGCGAATCTAAGGAAAGCGTACGTCTGGACACCTACGGCCGTTCCTACAGCTACACCCGTCAGGCGTTCATTAATGACGATATGCGTGTGTTGACTGAAATCCCTCGCATCGTTTCCAGCCGTATGGCTGCATATATCAATGCTCAGGCTTATAAAGCTCTGGCAGGCGCAACCTTTAATGCCGGCAACACCGGTACCGCGGGCGCTATCAGCGTAGAGACTTTAGCTGATGCAATGAAAAAGCTGCGCATGGCTAAGGATAAAAAGGGCAATTTCTTGCGTATCATGCCTAAATATCTGCTTGTTCCGGTAGCGCAGGCTGTTACCGCAGCTCAGCTCCTGCATTCTGCAGCTGACCCGAGCGCTTCCCATTCCGGCGTAAACAATCCGTTTGCTAATGCGTTTGAGATTATCTCTGATCCCGAACTGGATGCACTGAGCTCTGATGCTTGGTATCTTGCTGCCGCTCCCCAATATGGCTACGGCGTACAGGTTAACTTCCTGAACGGCAACCAAACTCCGATTGTTGAGAGCCAGGTATCCTTTGATACTCTTGGTTGGAAATATCGTATTTACCATGACTTTGGCGTTAAGGCGCTGTCTACTCTGGGCGTTGTTAAAAACGCCGGCAAATAAGGAGAGGTGATTTAAATGGCTAAGGAAAACGCTATTTTCCGCCGTAATGGCGACAAAATTGACTACAAATGCACCGCGGCCGTTGCTCCCGGCGACATCATCAAGCTGGCAGGCGGTTTGGTCGGTGTGGCTGAGGCAGGCGGTCTCAAAGATGATATTATCGCTCTGACTATGCGTGGCGTGTTTGAGGTAGAGTCTACCGGCGCTATCGCTCAAGGCGCTGCTGTGTATCTGACCGCTGACGGCAAAGTTACCGCCACCAAAGGCACTAACACCTTTATCGGCACCTGCTGGGCTGCAGCTGGCAGCTCCGACACTCGTGCTCTTGTAGCTATTAACGTAGGCGTTGCTGCAGCGGGCTGATAATTAAGGGGCGGCTCGCAAGCCGTCCCTATTTTTTGTCGAAAGAGGCAAAAAAATGAACCAGTATATCAAACAAGTAATCCAAAACGCGACCTTTGACACAGCGTTGCTGGCAGAAACAATCAGCTATAACGGCGTAGAAATCTCGGCCATTGTAGAGGTCGGGGAAAATGAGCTGCAGAAATCACGAGGTGGCTTTAACCGCCTCGGCAACACTGTAGCTGTCAGCGGAAGCGGGTATTTTACCGTCAAAACCGAGGACGTGCCTAACCCCAAGCGTGGCGATGTTATCGTATATGATAACAAAAAATACTATGTGGCAGGCATTGAGCTTATCGACTCTCTTGGCGGCAGCGTTACCGTTAAAGTGACATGTGACGAGAGGGGGTATCTTAACAGATGATTACTGTAGATATCCGCGACGAGGTGACGCCGCTCATCAAAAGCTATTTGGCCAATAATCCTAAAATGATTGCCAGCCTAACCAAATCAATAGGATGGTATGTGCAAAGCAACGTCAAAAAGCTGAGCACCAGCACCTTACCAAACAGATGGGCCGACCGCGTCCCGCTTAAAATCCGTCGTAAGCTGGACAATAAAGCTCCTAAAGGCTGGCTCGGCAAATTAAAGCGTGCCATAGGCTACGCTTATAATCCTGCCTCTAAATCTGTTGCAATAGGCTGGACAAGCTCAACGGCTGCGAGGGAGGGTAAGATACAGGAGTTTGGCGCAAGGCGTCAGGTAACGCCACGATTGCAGAGTTTTTTTGCATCGAGAGGCGTGCCACTATCCGAGCGTAAAAAGCAGATAGATGTGCCTGCACGTCCAATCTTTGAGCCGGCGATGGAGGTTATCCATCCGCAGCTTGGCAGCTACATCCAAAACAAGGTTGCGAGCTACATGGAAAACGGCGGCCATGCCCGCACCGTTGGCAAAAGGCGAAAATATGAGGTATACACATGAGTTTAATTAGTTATTTGCAAAACGAGGATTTATGCTCAATCGGCGCAAAGCTCGCAGCACACATAGCTGCCGATCAGGAGCTTGCCCGTTACTGCGACATGCATTTTGGCAAAAACCTCACAATCATTGTCGGACCGCCTGAGGCTTACATGCCACAGGATATCAACGCACCATATCTGTTTATTCATGATTTTGGTAAAGCCGAGGGCGCTGCCATCAATACGGCGTCTTATGAGTGCGTTTTTTCCCTCGGGCTCGACGTTGACGAGGAAAACGCTGAGCTGCAGCCTGACGTAATTATCTACGCAGGACAGCAACGCACCAGCGAGATGCTGACACTGCTACAGGATGCTCTCTACCGGTATAAAGGCGGCTGTCAGCCTCCTACCGCCGTGGAGCAGCTCATGCCGGGGCTTCCTGGCAACAACTACCGGCACTGGGAGGGATTCCTAACAGCTGTATGGACGTTAGATATTTCCATCGGCGGACAAAACCACTTTTAACTAAGGAGGATTGATTTTTATGGCAAATACCTGCCCGTGGGGCGTAGGCTCCAAAACCAGCACCCTGATTGCCTTTGAGACTGCTTACGGCGTAACTCCGACCGACGCAGCAACCAAATCCATCAGGATGCCTTTTAACACCAACGGCGTGGCAAGCTCTCAAAATAGCACCGCTCCGTCTACCATCCGCGGCAATCGCTCTCCTGTAGAGCCTATCTTGGGCAACAATGATGTATCCGGTGACATCGTTGTGCCGGTAGATTATACCGCTTTTGGCTATTGGCTCAAGGCTGCGTTCGGCGACCCGACCAGCGCAAAGGTCGGCGAAACCACTAACTACAAACATATCTTTAAAATCAAGGACTCCCAACCGTCCTTGACCATTGAAAAAGCTTTTCCGGGCATCAACACCTATATCAAGGAGCATGGCTGCAAGGTAAGCAAGCTGTCCCTCTCTGTAGGTGGTGACGGCGAGCTGACCGCGACCATCAGTGTGATGGGCGGTAAGGAGGAAATTACCACCACCTCTATGGCAACCACACCGGTGGAAACTGTCCTGAACCGTGCCCAGAATTTCCAGGCAAAGGTTAAGATTGGCGGCACCGTAAAAGGTAAAATCACTAGCTTTGGCATGGACATTGACTTTGGCTTGGATGGTGAGTCTTACTGCATCGGTGGCAATGGCTTCCGCGAGGCCATCTGCGAGGGACTGGCATCTGTTTCCGGCACCATTGAGGCGTTTTTTGACTCTAAGGAGTATATCGCCATGGCTGAGGCCAGCACCGAAACTAGCGCTGAAGTGGTTATTTCTACCGGTGATTTTGCGTTGAGCATCTTACTGCCGGAAATCAAATTTGCCCGCACCTCTCCCGGTATTGATGGCCCCGGCGGCATCAAACAAAGCCTGAGCTATAACGCTTACTATCAAGACGATGCCAACGCCAGCGCTGTTGTGGTGACTTTGACCAACAAAAACGCTGCTTACTGATTGGAGGGAAAAGAATGAGTGAAGAATATATCTTAGAGTGCCGCGGCATGAATTTTGCCGAATACTGCAAGCTGGAAGACCTCCAGAAAGAGTATCAATCTAAGCACCCAGATGACAAAACCGGCTTAGGCCGCCTGAATCTCAATTATGTTATGCACAACATTTATCCGGATGCTCCTGTTGAGCGTATGACCGTTGGTGATGTGAGCGCGGTTTTTGCCCGCACCATGGAGCTGAGCGGCATTGTCCATGAGGACGAGATAAAAAACTTGAGGACTGCGTCCGTTGGCAGTACGAGCGCAGCGGATATTGCAAAGACTGCCGCAAAATAAACCCTGACTTTGATTGCAGAACCTGCGAGTACAGGCCGCCTGACGTTATGCCGGGCAACTCGCAGGCTATGCACATCCGAGAGCTTACAAGTAATTGCCGTAATTATGTTGCCAGCATGGCTGGAATGTACTGCATCAGCTATGACTGGCCGGGCATTGAGAGTATCTGCCGTATGAGCGGTATCGCTCTCAACAAGGGCATAATTAAGCAGCTGCGTATGCTCGAGGATATTGATCTAAAATATCTCAACCAAAAGGAGGCATCCGTAAATGGCTAAAGTCACGGAAACAAGGGTAAAAATAACACTGACCGACGCAATGAGCGGACCTCTGCGCAAGATTGAGGGCGAGGCCAACTCTACAAACAAAGCTGTCGGCAATCTTGCCGGCAGTCTTAAAAGCTTTACCGCTGTTGGTGCTCAGATTGCTGCCGGTGCGTTTGGTTTTACAGCGCTTAGCGACAGCATTTCCAAACTGGTTAGCGCTGGCCTGCAATTTAATAAGGCGATGGAGACAAATGCCATCGGTATGGCAGGCATCTTAACCTCCATGACCACCCTCAACGGCAAAAACATGGAATGGAATCAGGCACTAAAGGCTTCTCAGGGAATTATCAAAGGTCTGAACGAGGATGCTCTGAAAACCGCAGCTACATCCGAGGAGCTTGTTGATACATTCCGTGCGCTGTTAGGCCCCGGCCTCGGTGCAGGCATGAAGATTGAAGAAATCCAGAAGCTGACCACTACCGGCGTAAATGCTGTAAAATCCTTAGGCCTTAACGGACCTCAGCTCATACAGGAGCTGCGTGACCTCGTGCAGGGCGGTATCAGACCTGCGAGCAGCACTCTGGCAACAGCCTTGGGCTTGACTGATGCTGATATCACGGCAGCCAAAAACAGCAGTGATGGCCTGTATAAATTTTTAATGGAGCGCTTGCAAGGCTTTGAACGTGCGGCTAAAGAAACCCCTAAGACCATCGCCGGCATGGAAGATCAGTTAAAAGAGGGCCTCTCCCGCGCGATGAGCGTAGCCGTTGAGCCTGTACAGCAAAAGTACAAGGAGCTGATGCAGCAGGCATCGGGGGTGCTATTTAACAGCGACCTGAGCATCAATGAGGATTTGGCCAAAAATCTGCAGACGGCAGGCGAGCATATCGCCAACATGGTCGATGATTTTAAGGCCATGGCTGATATCATTGCTCCTGTTGTTGTCCCTGCTGTCGAAGCGCTCGGAACAGCCTTAGGTGTTGTGCTGGATAATGCCGGCAAAATCACGGCAGCATTTGTTGCATGGAAAGCCTTTAAATTTACCCAGAATTTTAACGCCTCTCACTTTGCACAATACGCTGCCAGTGCTCAGACTGCTTATCAAACCGAGGTAAGCGCCGCACAGAGAGCTGCGCAGGTAGTGATGCAAGAGGAAAATAAAAAGCAGACCGCTATCCGTCAGCGTGAAACTGTCGAAAAAGCAGTCACCAAGATGGCCGAGGAGGGCTATGTCCAACTAGCAGCTCAAATCAGATCATTGTCTGCAAAATATCAGCAACTCGGACTGTCGGCTGAAGAAGCTGGCAAACTCCAGTATCAAGCAGCCAAACAGGCAGCACGAGGCAATGCTGATTTAGCTCAGCAGATTGTTACTGCTCAGACGCAGCACCTTGAGGCAGCCGATGCTGCCAAGCAGCAAAGCAATAAGCTGGCCAAGCTCACGGAATGGGCGGGCTACACTGGCGGTGCCCTTACTGCTGTAGGCATTGTGTTGCAAAGCGTTACTGACGATACTGACAGCTGGGCATACAGCACAGGCCGTTATCTGACCATGGCCGGTATGGCTATCGAGGGCGTAAGCATGATGATTACCGCTCTCAGCAAGCTACGTGATGCTTATAAGGAGGTAGCTGCTGCCAAAGCTGCAGCAGGAATGCTGTCTGTTGGCGGTGCTGCCATTGCTATCGGTGCAGGTGTAGGTGTTGCGGCAGCAGGCGTGTACGCTCTCACTCACGGCATCAGCTGGGATGAGGCCAAGAGGCGCTATTTTGGCAATCCCAACGCTGGCAAGAGCAGCGAGCCGGAAAAAGACAAGCCGCTTGATAACTCCATGCCGGATATCAGCTCAATCCGGCCTAAAGATTTTGGTGGCTGGGCCGATACCGGCAAAAGCAAAGGTGCTGCAGCTACGGCACGCCAAGCGGAACGTGCAGCGGAACGCGCAGCACAGAAGCTCCAGAAAGAGCTTGGCAACGTCCATGAACTGCAGGCAGAGCTTAACCGGAAAATCTTGGAGGATACCGGTGAGGCATCAGCTGTTGCTGCAGCTAAGCTCGATGAGGAATTGACCAAAATGAAATCCAAGCTCGAAAACGCTGCCAAAGCCGGTGTGTCTGACGAAGAAATCCAAAAAGCTCAAAAGCTTATGGATACCTATACTGAGGCCGAAAGACGTCTGGCCAACAATGACCAGACAATCAAGGCTCATCAGCAGCGTATGGACATGATACAGGCTGAGCAGGATGCTCATCAGCTTACCGCTCAAGAGGCTGATAACCTGCGTCGTGAGGAGCTGACCAGCTATCAGGATAAGCTCCAGCAGATTTTAAGCAGCCAGCAGCTCAACACCGAGCAGCGCCTGCAGATTATGCAGGAGTATTCCAATGCCGTGCAGGATATGGAGAGCGCCACGGCCGCCGACTATAAAACGGCGTGGGAAGATGCTCTGGATTATATCCGGAACAAAACCTATGACCAGCGCGCAACCATCCAGTCAGGCATCGACGATATCCTGGACAGCTTTACGAGCTTTGGCCAGAACATGTTGACCGAAAGCAAGTCAATCGGTGAGCGGTTTGACGATTTATTTAAAAACCTCGCCAACAGCATCATGAATACCATGATGAAAGTTATCATGCAGGGCCTCATCATGAAATCAATCATGGGCATGTTTGGCATGGGCGGCACATCCGGCGGCATCGGTGACGTTAAGATGTATACGGATATGTCGGGGTGGTCGCCTGTATCGTTCCACGCCAAAGGCGGCTTGGCCGATGGCTGGGCGGTAGTCGGCGAGCGTGGTCCTGAGCTGGTCAACTTCAGTCAGCCAGGCCGTGTCTATACGGCTGAGCAGACTGCTAAGGCCTTAAACGGCAACGGCAGCCCTAATAACGTAAAAGTTATTATCGAGAACAAATCTGGCCAGCAGGTCAAGGCTACATCTGCCAGCACGCAGTTTAACCTCAAAGATATGGTTATCAACGTTGTATTGGAAGCTGTCAGCAACAATGACGGCGGTATCAACAATATCCTGAAAGGAGCATTAGCATAACATGGCTACAACATTAACATGGCCGTCCTCTATAATTGAGCCTGAGTATCCGCTGGCGGA
>ERZ780178.422-NODE-422-length-33041-cov-7.294852_pt1 | contig 33041 bp, 25 predicted proteins | sample MGYA00511018_ERZ780178 | MGnify/ENA primary metagenome ERZ780178 (study PRJEB29588, sample SAMEA2151439) | human gut metagenome | biome: human gut; feature: human-associated habitat; material: faeces | place: Denmark | collected 2008/2010 ...
CCGCTTCTATCGCCGCAACGTTACTCACCACCGAGAGTATCGTAACCGATATTCCCGAACCCGTACCCCCGATGCCCCAAGGCGGTCAAGGCGGAATGGGTGGAATGTATTAATATAATTCAAAGTCAAAAACCTCCTACTAAAAAAGCGGCGGCTTCGAATAAATTCGTTCGAAGCCGCCGCTTTTATGCTTTTAATTAGTTGTACGGTTGGATTTCAAAATTTGATATTTTCCGCATTTTTACCGACTATGGATAACGAAAAATCGTTAAAGTCAAGCGAACGGATAAACTCGTTAAGACCGTCGCCGGTAACGTTTTCTATCTTCTTTATCTTATTGTCAAAATCAAAGATTTTATCGGTAAAAAGCAAATATTTTCCGAATAGCATCATTTGCGAAGCAGCGCTTTCGCTTCCGAATTCGAACGACGAAAGCATCTGCGCTTTCGCTCTTAAAAGTTCGTTTTCGCCTACGCCGTCTTTTTGTAACTCTTTCAGAACCGCGAATATCGCGTCGTACGCTTTATTGACGTTTTCTTTATTAAGTCCGGCGTAAACGGCTAAACTGCCCGTATTTCTGTAACCCGACGGATACGAATATACGGTGTAACACAGCCCTAACTTTTCCCTTACCGTCTGAAATAATCGACTGCTCATCCCCGAACCGAGCGCGACGTTCATAACCGCCGCTTCGTTGTTGAGTTCGTCATCGTATTTTACGCACGAAAACCCAAGCGCAAGATGTAACTGCTCGATTTCTTTATTTTTAGCGATTCTTCCGTGCAGATTTTTATCGGTAGAAATTATCAGACTGTCCGATTTGCTTGTAGAAATATAAGGCGCGATATACTTTGAGACGAGTATATCTGCTTCTTCTATCGTTACGTTACCGGCAAAAGACACTACTACGTTATCTGCGTTGTAATAGGCTTTTCTATACGCTTCGATATACGATCTATCGAATTTCGTAATATTTTCTTTACTGCCGAGAATAGTTCTTCCTAATCCGTCGTTACCGAAATACGCCAAAGACAGAGTATCCAGACAAACGTCTTCGGGCGTGTCTTCCGACATGTTTATTTCTTCGATAACCACTCCTTTTTCACGGTTTAATTCGTCTTCGTCATAAACCGAGTTAAGGAACATATCGGAAAGCAGATCAACGCTTCGTTCCAACACCGATTTCGTAGATTTGACGTAATAACAAGTCATTTCTTTCGAAGTGAACGCGTTTACTTGCGACCCTACGTCGTCAAACGCTTCCGAAAGAGTACGGGAATTAAATCTCTTAGTCCCCTTAAACGTCGTATGCTCTATAAAATGAGATATCCCGTTATTATCGGCGTTTTCAAGGCAACTGCCCGCCCCGACCAATATTCCGACGCTGACAGAACGTAAAGACGGCATATTTTCGACGATAAGTCTTAATCCGCCCGCATATTTTTTAACCTGCGCCATTTTCTATACACTCGCTTACCGTTACGGCGGTAAGTCCTCCCTTTTCGTAATAATCTAAAATTTTCGGCAATGCTTCAAGCGTGTGCTTTTTAGGGTGCATCAATATCATATCCCCTCCGCAAACGTTTTTCGTTGCCCTGTTTATTATAGTTTTGATATCTTTATCCCGCCAGTCGATAGTGTCTTTGCTCCACATTATCGTTTTGTAACCCATACTTTCGGCAACTTTTAACGTGGTTGCCGAATAAGAGCCCGACGGCGGCGCGAATAATTTTACATCGTATCCCGTCAACCGACGAATAAGATTGTCCGTTGCGGTCATTTCTTCACGGTTTTGAGATTCGTTGAGTTTCGCGTGATCTCTGTGGAAATATCCGTGGCTGCCTAATTCGTGTCCGTCTTCGAGAATTTTCAAAAGCAATTCGCCGTTGTCGTCCGCCCAACAACCGCCTACGAAAAAAGTCGCTTTTGCCCCTTTTTCTTTGAGAACGGATAACATTTCTTCAACGACTTCCGACCCCTCGTACACGTTTATCATTATCGCAACTTTATGCGAATTTCTGTTGCCGTTATAGTACGGAGCGTAACTTTTTCCGTCCGTTTTCAGCGCGACGTCGCCTTTAAGAAAGCATATCGCCGTTATCGCGACGGCAATAAAGCAAAGTATAACGCCAGAAACCACATTGACGGTTCTCTTCTCTATTTTCTTCAAAACATAAACCTCTTATACAATTATATTATCGTAAAAGAGGTTTATTGACAACGAATAAAATTTATGCGGGATCGGTTAAATTCGTCGCGGCAGAGAAAAACGCTATTAAGTCCGTCGCTATACAACATAAAATCGGTAGCCATATATATTTACCTTTTACGGCAAATAAAACGACTCCGCTTACTATTGCCGCCGCTTTTAGTATGGCGGTAAATAAAGTTATAAACTTCTTCTTTTTTACCGTTCTCCCGGCAATTTTAACCGCAACGGGAATCTGTCTTACGTCGCGACCGCTGACGGTCAATCCGTTTTGATATACTTTATTGCCTCCTGCCGATACGCATGCGCCGTCAAGCAATTTGATCGTTTCCGCGTCGTACTCGCTGTCGCCGACGTACATCGCGTTCGATTTTTTAACGTAGTCCGCCTTATATTTCGGCGACGCTCCGGCAATCGCTTTGTCAAGACCGAGTTTCTCTTTCATTGCGTTCACTACGGATACTTTATCGGCGCTGAGAAGCGACGAAGTCATACCGATATCGTCGGTTAATTCTTTTATTTCGCCCTTAACGTTGACTTTATCAATTCGATTATAGTTGATTTTACCGATTACTGAGCCTTCTTTCGCAACGTAAATTACAGACTCTGCGCTATCGTCTTCTACCGAAATATCGAAGACGGATTTAAGCAATTTTTTATTGCCCGCCACGTACCGTTCACCGTTAAAATCTGCGGTAACTCCTAACGTTTCGAGCCGTTTTACGTTTTCGAAAGGAATAACGTCCAAAGTAATTCCGTTGTTTTTGGCATACACGGAAATCGCCGATTTTATATACTCGTCGATATCGTTTTCAAGCGAATAAAGTACCGAGAGTACTTTTTCGGCGTTCGTAGAATCGACGGAATTTATCGTAAGACTTTTATCGGTCAATACGCCTGCCCCGTCGAATGCGATTTCGGTAGCCGCAGAAAATTTGTCAATCGCCGCAAACGAGCCGAAGGTGGCCGCGTATTTATCGGCAGCCATAAATCCTGCGATATAATTGAGCGTTGAAAACACGCAAACCGAAGATAATTGCCACAACGATATTACTATCGCGCCGCAGATAAGCCATTTATCTTTAAGGGCGTCTACGTAGCCGTTCTTTGCAAATATCGGGGGTATAAACGTCAATACGAGTCCGATAACGATACCTGCGATACCGAAAATCAATTTGAATTTTTTTTCGTAAACTCTTGAATCAGGAGTTTCTTCGAGTATCGTTTTAAGATTTTCCGCTCTCACTTCGAGCGATTTTTTAATTTCGTCGTCGGTTTCGTAGCCCGCCGCGATTGAAAGTTTTTCCGATTTGTTCAACGCGATATATTCGAACGCTTTTTTAGAAAGAGCGACCAAAGTATATGCTATAATTATAAGGCACGCATATTGCCCGTAACCCGAATACAGCAAAACGAGAGAACCGGCAATAACGGCAATTTCTTCGATGATTACTTCTTTTTTCGATAGTTTTACGATTACCGAATAAAGTATTTCGTACCCAGACACGACAAACGAAATAGTATAAAGCCAACGGGTAACGTCGTCTTTATCTCTTATAAAAGAGCAAACGATTAAAAGTATTGCCGACAGTACGGTAACTATCGAATGTTCGATCACTTCGCTCTTTTTTTCTGAAACGAGCGAAACGTCGTTAGTTATTTCGTTTTCTTCGGCCGAGACCTTTTTGTTTTTCTTACTCATTATATTACCCATTCCCCGTTTTCAAAGATTTTAAGAGTTTTACCGTCTTCGGTCGTTGCCGTGATTTCAAGGTCGTTCGTTCCGACCATAAAATCGACGTGTTCGAGCGAAGAATTTAAGCCGTGTTCGGCAAGTTCTTCTTTGTTCATATCTCCGCCGCCCCGAAGGCAGGTCGGATAACAATCGCCTATCGCAAAATGACAACTCGTATTTTCGTCGAATAAAGTTTCGTAAAACATCGTTTCGAGATTTCTGATAGGAGAATTATATCCTACGAGCGCGATTTCGCCTAAATAATGCGACCCCTCGTCGGTTTCTACAATAGTTTTAAGGTTATCGTAGCCCTGCTCTGCTCCATAGTCAACGATTCTGCCGTTCTTGAACTCAAACCAGAATTTATCTATAATCTGACCGTTTCTGCAAAGCGGCAACGCTGCGACGATTTTCCCGTTCACCGCATTTCTGTCGGGACACGAAAAAACTTCTTCGGTAGGCATGTTTGCCGTGAAATAAATACCGTCGAGTTCGCCCTTTTCCGCTCCGCCACAGAAAATATAACCTTTCGGCATTCCGACCGTAACGTCCGTTCCGAGCGAGTTTTTATAGTGAAAAGCAGCGATTTTAGCGTTATTCAGAGTTTCGCAACGACGCGTAATACGTTCCTGATGCTCTTTCCACGCTTCAATCGGATTATCATAGTCAAGACGAACGGTCTTTTTTATATATTCCCACTGCTTTTTTAACGCTTCGTTTGCATTAAGCGAAGGGAACATCTTTTTTGCCCACGCCTTGTTTGGGTAAGCGATAATGCACCAGCGGAGTTTATTAGACCCGGTATAATCTCTGAATTTTTCCAACGCCTTTCCTCTCGCTCTTCTGAAAATCGCGACCTTTTCGGGATTTATGCCTTTAAGACATTCCGGGTCTTCGGAAAAAATATTGAGATAAGCGATTTTTTCGTCTATATAAGAATCGCTTCTTACCTTAACCCATTCGGGAACTTTAGCAAGTTCTTTCTTCGAACGATATTTGTAGTTAAGTTTACTGACGATTTCGTCCGTCCACTGAACTTCTACGTTTCTTGCGCCCGCTTTATACGCTTGTTTAACGACTATTTCAACGAATTTCTGCGCAGAAACAGGGGCGTTTACGACGAGCATCTCGCCTTTTTGCAGATTTACGCCTACTTTTATGGCAAGTTCGGCATACTTTAACAACGATTTATTATCCATAATCCGTTCCTTTTCGTTTTATATAACCGATTATATATCAAAAGGCAAAAAAAGTCAATTTAATGCATAAAAATACCGAGATTTTTTAACTTAAACGAGCGTATAAATTATTATTATAAGTTTTGACGATTTAATCACATTTATAATCTTGAAATTTAAGAAATAATATGATATAATCTCATTATATATAAAGAATAAAGAACAATCAATCGGATAAACAGCCGTTAAAGGAGAGTTATATGTCGGACAAACGAAACGACGCATACGATCTCGATACTAAAATCGACGAATTTCTTACGCCTCACACCATTAAAAAAGAAAAAAAGCGTAAGCCGTCGAATAAAAATAAAGTTCCGGAAGAAGTTTTACCCGAAGACAGGTTTAACCCCAATCCGAAATTCGGTTTGACGAGCGAGCAAGTTCTTACCCGTCAATCTCAATATCAATGCAACGTAAAAGGAAGACAATATTCAAAGTCGGTCGGAAAGATTATCTGTTCGAATTTATTTACGTTTTTCAACTTGCTCTGCGTCGTTTGTCTTGCGGCGTTGCTTTTCGTGAATTCTCAAGCAAAAACTCCCGACGAAAAAGTAGGTATTTTTAATTTCACTTTCGTCATAATATACGCTTGCAATCTCGCAATCAGTATAATTCAGGAGATTAAAGCCAAGAAAACGATAGAAAAATTGTCGCTTCTGAACGAACCCGTCGCTCACGTCGTGCGTAACGGTCAAAGCGCAGATATTCCCGTAAACGAAATCGTTTTAGACGACGTGGTAAAATACTCTACGGGCAATCAGATATCCGTCGACGGGACGCTTTTATCGGGTATGCTCGAAGTAAACGAATCCATGCTTACGGGCGAAAGCGTTCCCGTCAAAAAGAAAGTCGGAGATCAGGTACTTGCAGGCAGTTTCGTAGTAAGCGGAAACGCGTTGATCGTAGCGGACAAAGTCGGCGAAAGCAGATATATCCAACAATTGTCCGCAAAAGCGAAAAAATACAAAAAGCCTTCGTCCGAACTTATGTCTACCCTTACCTGGATAATAAGAGTTATAGGTATCTTAATTATTCCGATAAGTATAGGCGTGCTATTGACTAATAAGGCGGTTTTAATTGCAAACCCCATATCACGCGACGATAAAGTTTACGCGATTGCAGGCAAATTAACTCAACTCGGAGTCGTTGAAATGGTTAAAAGAACGACTTCGGTCGTTCTCGGAATGATTCCGTCCGGAATGTTTTTGCTTACCACCCTTGCATTGGCTGTCGGCGTTATACGTCTTGCAGGTAAAAATACCTCCGTACAGGATATGTACGCGCTTGAAATGCTTGCGAGAGTAGACGTGTTGTGCCTTGATAAAACGGGAACGATAACCGACGGAAGAATGAAGGTTTCTAACTGCGTTTTATTCAAGAGCGATTACAAATACACGATAAACGACATAGTTTCGTCTATGCAATACGCTTTGGAAGACAATAATCAGACCGCAACCGCGTTGCGCGCGTATTTCGGATCGGAAAAGAAGTTAGTGGCGATTAAAACTATCCCCTTCTCTTCCGCGCGTAAATATTCGGCTGTTTCCTTTTCGGACGGAATAGCGGCTGTCGGTTCGTTTGCTTTGGGCGCACCCGAATTTATACTACCAAAAAGCGCGATTCCGAGAGGAGTTTCAAGCCAGATAAAGCACTATACGGCCATGGGACAAAGGGTTTTAATGCTTGCATATTCTGAAAAACCGATTATCGGCGATCAATTGCCGAGCGATATGAAGCCGTTTGCCATAATAACTTTGAGCGACAATATCCGCCGCGACGCTATTCAGACTATCGAATGGTTCAAGAAAAACGAAGTAAACGTAAAAGTTATTTCGGGCGATAATCCCGTAACGGTTTCGGAAGTCGCGAAACGCGCAGGCGTAGAAGGAGCGGACAAATACGTCAGTCTCGAAGGAATGAGTGAAGCCGACGTTATAGCGTGCGCCACGAAATATAACGTATTCGGAAGAGTTACTCCCGAACAAAAGGCGATACTCGTAAAAGCGTTAAAACATGCCGGACACACCGTCGCAATGACGGGCGACGGCGTAAACGATATTCTCGCGATGAAAGAAGCGCACTGCTCTGTAACGGTCGCTTCGGGAAGCGACGCTACGAAGAACATAGCGCACATAGTTTTAATGGATAACAACTTCAATTCTATGCCGCACGTGGTTGCCGAAGGAAGAAGAGTTATAAACAATATCGAAAAATCGTCTTCGCTGTTCCTCATGAAAACGTTGTTTACCTTGGTTTTCGCGATAATTTCGATTGCAAGAAAAGCAATGTTCCCATTTGATAGCCAGATGATGATGCTGCTCGAACTGTTCGTAATCGGTATAGGATCTTTCTTCTTATCTATGCAAGCCAACACTAATAAAGTCAACGGTAAGTTCGTGAGTTACTTATTTTCTCACGCAATACCGGGCGCTTGTATTTTAATATTTAACGTTTTAATAATTGAAGTAGTTTCTACGTATTGTTTCGCTCCGTCGGATAAGATAACCGATTTACAAAAGACGTTCAACGTAGCGGCGCTGACACTCGGCGGCATAGCGAATATGCACATTATATCGAAGCCCTACAACGCTTACAGAGGCATTCTTATATCGCTGGTAACTGCTGCGTCGCTTATATTTATGTGTTCGGATACGCTTATGGGTATGATGTCTTTGCCGTCATTATTATCCGATATTTACTATTATTGGGGTTATATCGCCTTGATTATAGGGCTCGTATTGTTTGACGTATTACTCGGTACGTGGATGACTAAACTAATCGAATACGTAACGAAAGCAATAAAACGCCTTCCCGTCAGACAAAGATAAATAAACGGGTTGCCACGTTTGGCAACCCGTTTTCATAAATTTACGCGTTAAAAAACCGACTGCTTGATTGCAGTCGGTTTAATTTTTTGATTATTATTTGTTGATAAGGTCGCCGAGCGAGATTCCGCCAACGCCGCCTTCAGACCATTCTCTGGGTTCGTCGTCGTTTGCTTCAATCTTTTCTCTTCTGCCCTTTCTGTCGTGTTTCGCTTCGCCTTCCGCGTCTTCTCTTCTCGGTCTTTCGGGAGCGGGAGTAAGAGCCTTTATCGAAAGCGTCATCTTTTCTTTTTCGGGATCGATTCCGAGAATCTTCGCTTCGACTTCATCGCCGACCTTCAAAACGGAAGTCGGGTTTTCAAGCCATTCGTGAGAAATCTGCGAAACGTGAACGAGTCCGTCTATACCTTTTTCGACTTCAACAAACGCGCCGAAACTTACTATTCTTACGACCGTGCCTTTGATAACGTCGCCTACCGCGTATTTATCGGCGGCAAGTTCCCACGGCTTCGGTTGAAGTTGTTTATATCCGAGCGAAACCTTCTTGGTTTCCTGATCGCATTTAAGAACTTTGAATTCGTACGCTTTATTAAGTTCGAGTACGTCTGCGGGAGTTTTCGCGTTAGTCCAACTCAAATCGGAAATATGAGCAAGGCAATCGAAACCGTTTACATCTACGAAAGCGCCGAACGCGGCAAATCTTACTACCGTACCGGTAACGACGTCGCCTTCGTGAATATTTGCAAAGAATTCGTCTTCTTTCGCCTTTTTAGCAGCGTCTCTTTCCGCTCTTTCCGCTTCAAGGATAACTCTCTGCGAACCGACGATTTGCTTCTTTCTGCCGTTGTTTTCAACTTTTTCGGCTTTAAGACGAAGCGTCTTGCCTACGAATTTTTCAAGGTCCTTAACGAATCCGATTCTGATCTGAGAAGACGGAACGAATATATCGTAGGAATGGAATTTAGCGGTAAGACCGCCTTTATTGAATCCCGTGCAAGTAACCGTGAACACTTCGCCGGCCTGAATCTTGGCGATAAGTTCTTCTTCTTCTTTCTGCGCGGCAATTGCTTTCTGGGACAATGCAACGGGGTTAAGTCCTACGATCATAACTTCGATTTCATCGCCGACTTTCTTGGCGTATTCCGCTTTGTCGTAGTTCTCGCAATCTATTTCTTCTTTCGGAAGCAATATTTCTTTCTTAGTGTTGTTGATATACAACATAAGACCGTCGTCGGTTGCGGACGATATAGTCGCAACGACTTTCTGACCTCTTCTGAACTTCAATTGTTCGTCGCTCATAGCGGTCATTGCTTCTTCCATAGCATTCGAGTTTTTAACTTCTGTACTTTCCATTTTTAAGAAAACCTCCATTGATTGTCCGATGGGCGTCGACGCCCCCGCAACAATACCTACCTTTTTGAATTTTACTAATTTTATATAATCGAGATCGTTCGGATCGGAAACGAAAAACGTATTCTCGCAATTCTTACGGCAAATATCCGCAAGTTTTCGCGTATTGCTGCTGCTTACGCCGCCTATTACGACAATTGCATCGCAACTTCGAGACAGTAAATCCGCTTCTTTTTGACGCTCTCTCGTAGTATAGCAAATTGTGGGAAAAACTTCAAGCGTTTTAACGCGTTTTTTATCAAAAAACGCTAAAATTTTTTGAAATTTCGCATCCGAATAAGTCGTTTGGGCAACGAGACAAATTTTATCGTTCTCGGATACGTCAATCGATTCGAAATCGTCGTCGATGACGTCTACTTTCGCATTTCCCGCCCAGCCGATAAGTCCGACGACCTCCGGGTGCGTTTTTTCGCCCGCAATAATTATCCTGTAATTTTCGGAAGAATACTTTTCGACTATCTTCTGTGTCTTTACGACGAACGGACAAGTTCTGTCTATTACTTTTATTCCGCGCTTTTCGGCTTCCGTAAAGATCGACTTGCCTACTCCGTGCGAACGGATAATCAGCGTATCGCCGTCAAAATCGTCCAAAGAATATACGGTTTTAGTACCGAGCGCCGCGATTTCGTCAACGACTTTTTCGTTATGAATAATTTCGCCGAATATCGCCACGTTTTTACCGTATATCTTCTTAGCCGTATCTACCGCTCTTTGAACGCCGGGACAGAACCCGCTTTTTTTTGCGATTATTATTTCCATTATTCCGCTTTTATCTTTCCCTGCGCAATATCGACGGTCTTTTGTAAATTCTCTCTTATACGTTCGGTAAGAATATCGTCGAGCGCGGAACTGCGTTTTTGACCGTATAAGTCGGAATAGTCGAACGGTTTACCGATATACAATTCGTTTTTATGAAACGGTTTGAATTTCTTTTTAAGCGCGAACGGAACGACGGGTACTTTAGCGGTAAACGCCATCATTCCCGCCCCGCCTTTAATTTCCTGCAAGTCGCTGTTTACTTTATTTCTCGTACCTTCCGGGAATACGAGAAGATTACTGCCGTCTTTCAGAACCGTAAGACATTTTTTAATCGAGGCGAAATCGGGCTTTTCTCTGTCGACGGGAATCGCCCCGAATTCGGTAAAGAAAGCCGCTTTGAATTTTGTCGAAAACCATTCTTTTTTAGCCATAATATACAATTTTTTCTTGTACATCGACAAAATCACTATCGGGTCGGATTTTCCGAAGTGATTGCATACTATTACGTAATTGCCCTCTTTGGGTAAATTTTCTTTGCCTTTTATTTTAGGCATATAAAACAGTTTGAACCAGGGTAAAAACAAAAAACGAATAATTCTGTACCACATTTTATTCCCCTTTAACCACGCAGATTACTTTTGCGACGACTTCGTCTATCGTCATATCGGAAGTATCTATATAAACGGCGTCCGCCGTCTGAACGAGCGGAGCGAACTCTCTATGACTGTCGTTATAATCCCGCTGCTTGATTTCTTTGAGAAGTTCTTCGTAATTTACGTCGTTTCCGCGCGCAATCAACTCTTTGTATCTTCTCTCGGCTCTGACTTCGGGTTTTGCGGTAACGAAAAATTTATATTCGGCGTTCGGCAAAACGAAAGAACCGATTTCTCTGCCGTCTAAAACGCAATCCATACTCGCCGCAATTTTTCTCTGCATTTCGACCATTTTAAGCCTTACGCATTTGTGCGCGGACACGGTTGACGCAAGCATGGATATTTCGGGTTTACGAATTTCGGATGAAACGTCTTTGCCGTCCAGCACGGTTACCTGCCCTCCGTCGACGTATTTTATTTCAAGGTCGATATTTTTTACGATTTCGGAAACTTTAGGCTCGTCTTTTACGTCAACGCCGCATTCAAGGCATTTCAGCGCGCAGGCGCGGTACATTGCGCCCGTATCGAGATACAAAATATCGAGTTTATTCGCGATTGCCTTTGCAACGGTGCTCTTACCGCTGCCGGCAGGTCCGTCTAACGCTATATTTAACATGTTACTCCTTTTCTTTCGCGTTGCCCGCGACGTATCCCGTAGCCATCGCAACGGTTATGTTAAAGCCGCCCGTAAGAGCGTCTACGTCGAGTACTTCGCCGGCAAAATACAAGCCTTTTACGAGTTTACTCTCCATCGTGGTCGGATCGACGTCTATTACGTCAACACCGCCGCTCGTAACGATCGCTTCTTCGATTCCGCGAAGCGATGCCGGATAAAATTCGAAGTTTTTAACGGTTCGTACGATTTTAAGCCTGTCCGACTTTTTAAGATCGGACGTTTTAATATTTCCGCTTATACCCGCTTTGTCGAGAATTACGGGAATAAAGGCGTGAAGCAATAAATCGACGAGCGAATTCGATAGTGTTTTACCTTTATATTTTTCGAAATCGCGTAACAATCTTGCGTCGAGTTGTTCTTCGCTTAACGCGGGTTTAAGGTCGATAGAAAATACTACGTCGTTTAAGTTTACTTTGTTTAGGTAACTCGAGGCGGAAATAACTACAGGACCGGAAATTCCGAAGTGAGTAAAAAGCGCCTCTCCGAAATCGCCATATACTTTTTTGCCGTTGATTTTCGCCGTAAAAGTTACGTTTTTCAGAGATATTCCCTGCAATTTTTTGAAAAAGTCGCCTTTAAGATTAAATCCGCATAAGGCGGGCTTAATTGCGGTTATTTTATGCCCCAGCGACCTTGCGAATCGGTATCCGTCGCCCGTAGAACCCGTCGAAGAATAACTCATTCCGCCCGTACAGACTATGACGGCGTCGCAAACGTATTCGCCTTTGTCGGTAATCGCTTTTGTGATTTTGCCGTCGCGAGTAATTATTTCCCTGACCGTTTCGCCGTAGTGAAAATTAACGCCCGCTTCCGCGCAATAAGATACGAGCGCCTTCGTGATGTCGCTTGCTTTGTCGCTCGTCGGAAAAACTCTGTTTCCTCTTTCGGTCTTTAAGTCTACTTTCTTTTGCAAAAAATCTATAATAGCCGAAGGCGGGAATCTGGATATTGCCCCGCGCATAAAACGGGCGTTGGTTACTACGTTATCGAGAAAAGTTTCACGGTCGCAATCGTTCGTTACGTTACAGCGCCCCTTGCCCGTTATGTAGAGTTTTTTACCCGCTTTTTCGTTTTTTTCTATCAAAATTACGTCGTCGCCGTTTATCGCCCTGAAATACGCGGAAACAAGTCCCGCGGGGCCCGCGCCGACGACTATAGTCGTTCTCACAAGTCAATATCCTTGAAATTTTTCATAGCCGCGTAGTCCGTTCTGTCGTATAAAACCGGAGTAACCGTTACGTAACCTTTATTAGACAAAACGACGTCGCAATTCTCGTCTTGCTTCGTATCGACGGGTTCTCCTACGAGCCTATAAGTGCCGTCGTCGTTTTTAACGTAAGAATCTGAATATTTTTGTATTCCTATCGACGCGAATTTTACTCCTTTGGGAGCGTAATTAGGCAAATTTACGTTCAAAGCGTATTCCGTAGACGATAATTCGGCTACTTTATCGAATATTTTTTCTATAACGGCGGCATTCGCCGAAAAATCGAAATCTTTTCTGCCCGTATTCGAAAAAGCGATAGATTTCAACCCTAAAAAGTTTGCTTCCACGGCTGCTGCCACCGTCCCCGAATACATAATATCGCTACCGAGATTATTGCCCATATTTATGCCGGAGCATACCATATCGAACTTTTCGTCGGTAAAGTAATGAAGAGCGAATTTAACGCAGTCGGCAGGCGTACCGCTTACCGTATACGCGTCGAAATCGTCGCTTACTTTGACTTCTTTGAAAATAAGGTTTTTAGAAATAGTCAAAGAATGAGAAAATGCCGAACGATTTCCGTCCGGCGCCACGATAGTAACTTTATGTCGTTTAGACAGAACTTTTGCGAGGGTTTTTATACCCTCGCTTTCAATTCCGTCGTCGTTTGCGACTAATATTCTCATACGGGATAAACTCCGTCTTTGTTTTCGGCCATATCTTTGTCTACGGCGTGATTTTTAGCGGCGCGCCACTTGAAGAAGTTCACCGCCACTTCGGGGAATAACGCGTAAGAAAGAACGTCTTCTTCCTGCGTGTAATATTCCTTCGTTTCTTCTTTATATTTGTCGTATTCGGGTTTAAGAAGGTCCGCGGGGCGACAAGTGATGATTTGTTCGTCTCCGACTACCTTTTTAACGACGTCTTTATCGGGTTCGGCAGGCAATTTACCGTATTCGCCTTTAAGAAGATTCTTAAATTCTTTGGTAACCATTTTGTATCTCTCGCCCGAAAGGACGTTCAGAACGGCTTGCGTGCCTACTATCTGACTCGAAGGAGTAACGAGCGGCGGATAACCGCAGTCTTTTCTTACGTTCGGAACTTCCGCTAAAACTTCGTCTAATTTATCGAGTTTACCCTGTTGTTTAAGTTGGTTCATAAGGTTGGAAAGCATTCCACCCGGAACTTGATAAATAAGCGTGTTTACGTTGATTTTTCTTACGTTCGGGTTAAGCGAGCCTGCCTTTTCGAGTTCGGCAGCAACCTTCTTGAAGTGATCGTTTATCGGGATAAGTTTCGACAAATCGATACCCGTATCGTATTCGGTACCGCGAAGAGTCGCAACGAGCGGTTCGGTGGCGGGTTGAGAAGTGCCGTTACCCAAAGCGGAAAGCGCGGTATCTACTATATCGCAACCCGCTTCGATCGCTTTAAGATTTACCATATCGCCCGTACCGGTCGTATTGTGCGTATGAAGATGTATTTTCGTCGTCGGCTTCAAAACCGCCTTGATACCTTTTACGAGGTCGTAAGCGGTATACGGAAGAAGCAAGTTCGCCATATCTTTGATACAGATATTATCCGCGCCCATATCTTCGAGCGTTTTGGCAAGTCTGACGAAATATTCGTTGGTATGAACGGGGCTTATCGTATAGCAGATCGTCGCTTCGCATACGCCGCCGTATTTCTTGATGGATTTAATCGCGGTTTCGAGGTTTCTTACGTCGTTAAGAGCGTCGAAAACTCTGATTACGGTTACGCCGTTGTCTATGCACGCTTTAACGAACTTATCTACGACGTCGTCGGGATAATGCTTATAACCGAGCAGATTCTGACCGCGGAGAAGCATTTGAATGGGAGTTTTCTTGAGATGGCTTTTTAACACTCTGAGTCTTTCCCACGGGTCTTCGTTCAAAAACCTCATGCAGGAGTCGAAAGTCGCCCCGCCCCAGGCTTCGAGCGAATAATATCCTATTTCGTCGAGTTGATCGAGTACGGGAAGCATCTGGTCGAGAGTCATTCTCGTTGCCGCCTGCGACTGATGAGCGTCCCTTAATATTGTTTCGGTTATCATAACTTTAGACATAATCTTTAATTCTCCTTAAAAAATCACGCGAACAAGGCAAGTAAAACGCCTGCGGCTATAGCCGAGCCTATAACGCCCGCCACGTTCGGACCCATCGCATGCATAAGCAGGTGGTTATCCGGATCGGATTCTCTGCCTACGTCCTGCGATATTCTCGCCGCCATAGGAACGGCTGAAACGCCTGCCGAACCGATAAGCGGATTGATTTGACCGTGAGTGAGTTTGCACATAAGTTTTGCGACGAGAAGTCCGCCGAGAGTTCCCATACAGAACGCGAACAATCCGAGGCAGATAATACCGAGCGTCTGAAGCGACAAGAACAACGCGCCCGTCGCTTTGGAGCCTACCATTACTCCGAGGAAAATCGTTACGGTGTTCATAAGTCCGTTCTGAGCGGTATCCGCAAGTCTTCCGCATACGCCCGACTCTTTAAGAAGATTGCCGAGCATAAGCATGCCGAGAAGCGGCATAGCGTCGGGCAAAAGCAAACCGACTATAAGCGAAACGATTATCGGGAAAGCAATCTTTTCGAATTTGCTTACCTTACGAAGTTGCTTCATTTTAATCTTGCGCTCTTCTTTCGTGGTTACCGCGCGCATAATCGGTTTTTGTATAATGGGTATAAGCGCCATATACGAATACGCCGAGATTGCGATTGCGGGAAGAAGATGTTCGGCAAGTTTTTTAGTAACGTAAATCGCCGTAGGCCCGTCCGCGCCGCCGATAATGGCTATCGCGCCCGATTCTGCGGGGGTAAAGCCGAATATGCAAAGCGCGCCGAAGAACGTAATGAATATACCGAGTTGCGCAGCAGCGCCGATAAGCATACTCTTCGGGTTTGCGATTAACGGACCGAAATCCGTCATAACGCCTATTCCGAGGAATATAATCGGCGGGAAAATTACCCAGTCAACGCCTTTGTATATGTAATAGAAAAGACCGAAATCTCTTATAACCTGCTCCGAAGAAATAGTACACGCCGTCCACGTTTTTGTTACGATTGCTCCTTGAGACACGAGTGCTTGTACGGCATCAGACGCATTTGTCCCCGAGACGACCATTTCTTGTCCGTCTTTTACCAAGAACGTTACGCCGTTCTTCACGAATTCAGTCAACTCTGTCAGCGATGCATCCGGTTTACCGAGTAGAACTCTTAATTCGTCCAACGTCTTTCTTGTAACTTCTCCGCCAGCAGTTTCAGTAACAATATACCCCTTAGTGCCGAATAAAACGTGATAAACGCCGGGAATATTCACTATAAACATACCGAAAGCAATCGGAAGTAAAAGAAGCGGCTCGAACTTTTTAACTATCGCAAGAAAGAAAAGTATACACGAAATCGCTATCATTACGAGATTTTGCCAACCGTAAGTCGTAAAATTCGTAATGAGATCGTTTATACCCGTGCTTCCCCACAGGTTTTTAAGCGAATTGACGATAGTTTCGCCGAATCCGTCGTTCAGTAAAGTTAAAATACTATTCATTTGTACCTCTTAACCGATGACTGCCATAAGTTCGCCGGTATCGACGTTAGTTCCTTTATTGACCTTATAAGAAATGCGACCGTCGCAAGGCGCGGTAATATCGTTATCCATCTTCATCGCTTCGAGGACGAGAATAACGTCGCCTTTCTTGACCGTAGCGCCTTCCGCAAGAGAAAGAGCCTTGATAAGTCCGGGCATCGGAGCGTTTACTTTCGTTCCGTTTGCGGGAGCGGCTGCAACTGCTTTAGGAGCGGCTGCAACGGGTTTAACTTCGCTTACGACAGGCGTTACGGGAGCAGATTCGCCCGCCCCTACTTCTTCAACGCCTACCTGATATTGTTTACCGTCGATGGTTACTACAAAATTACGCATAAATTATCTCCTTAAATAATACTTAAAGGGCTTCCCCTTATTTTAATCTTTTGATTTTTTTGACTACGAATTCGTTATTCGCGGCGGGCGCAGACGAATAATAAGCGGAAATTGCCGCGATTATCGCAACTTTTACTTCGTCGGGAATATCGTCGCCGTCGACCGCAACGGGTTTTTCTTCGCTTAAATCGGGTAAAGTTACGGGCTTATTTTCTTTTTTCTTATCTTTATGAGAAAGAATCTTGCCGATACCGGTAACGCAAAGAACGAGAATAGTCATTCCGAGAAACGTTACGAACAGACCGAGAAAGAAAGTCAATAAACCCGTCTGCCACGACGGAATCGAACTCCAATCGGTTTTTGCCAATAAATTGTCCAACATCGTTTTACCTCACAATCGTCTGAAGCGCGGATATAACGTAAGAACGAACGAATTGCGGTTCGATGATATTGTCGATATATCCGTTTTTGGCGGCGTTAATCGGATCGGCGTTTTCTTCGGAATATCTCTCTTCGAGTTCGGAAAGTTTATCTTCCCTTACTTCGCCGAAGGCAACGGAAGTCGCCGCGCCGTTAAACAAACCGATTTTGGCGTTTGCAAACGCGTACGCGTAACCTACGCCGAGCGATTTGGATGCGAACAACGTATATCCGAGCCCTACCGCCTTGCCGTATACTACGGAAAGTCTTTTCGCTCCGTTTAATATTTCGGAAAGCCCGTATATCTTTTTAAGTATGGTGGAGTTACTGGTTTCGAGGTCGGCTTTTATACCGAGAGTATTGACGAACGTAAGCAGGGGTAAACCGTTTCTGTTCGCATACGCGGCAAAGTCCGAGATTTTATCTACGACTTCGTTGGTCAATTCTACGCCGTCTTCCCCGCCTCCGAATACGATTGCGGCAACGCTCATTCCTCCTACTCTGCCTATACCCGTGCCGACTTCGGGACAAAACTCTTTGTTGAGTTCAATCATCTTTTTATCGTCGAAAACGGCTTTTATAAGGCATTTCGGGCAAGTCGCTTCGTTGAGCGATTCCGTTACGCGGTTGAAATCGTCGTCGGTGTCGGCAACGCTGCCGGAATATTCGGGTAATACCGAAAGAATATCCGCAATGGTCGCTTTTACCTCGGCTAAATCTTTTACGGCGAAAGTAGTAAGCGAATTTTTAGCCGACGCCTTTACGCCAGCAACGGCTTCGTCGGAAAGATTCTTTCCGTCTGCCGCAGAAATAACGAGCGGACTTGCGTAAGCCGCGCGCGAACCTTCGAGCATGAAGTTGTAGTCTGCGCCTGCCGCAAGAACCGCAAACGAACCGTAAAGTTTACCCAAAACAACGGAAAACTGCGGAACGAGCCCTTTCAGGTCGCAAGAAGACGCGATAACGTCGGCTATCCCTTCGAGTACGTTTACTCCTTCGCCGACCTGAACGCCGAGCGAATCGAAAAGATAAACGACGGGATATTCGGTTTCGTACGCTTTATCGAGACACTTTTTGATTTTAAGGCAATTTGCCCTGCTTACGCCGCCGGAAAGAACTTTGACGTTCTGCGCAACCACGTAAACGGGAACGCCGTCAATCGTCGCGTAACCCGTTACGACGCCCTCGCCTTGCGCGTCTTCGCCGTAAAAATCGTTGTGCGAAAAACTGTAAGCGTCAAGTTCGACGAAACTCTTGTCGTCGGTTAAAGAGGCAATCTTTTCCCTAATATCGCGACCGCAGTCCAATAGAGCCGCCCTGCGCGATTTAAGCAATTCGATTTTATCCATAAACTCCTCCATAATAACAATTGTATTACATCGTCTCTATTATATACTGAAAAGCATTTTTTTGCAAGAAAAAAGACGCTTGTTCTTCGCGTCTTTTTTTCGGTTTATTTGTATTATATTTCACTTGAAAATTTTTAACGATTTATTTCACGCCGACCGTACTTAAAAAGCGTTTGAACGCAAGCGTTCCCTGCTCGTCTTTTTTGAATACGGAAGTATTTTCGAGTATTTTTACGCAAGTGCGATTAATATAGTCTTTTACTATTCTTTCGGCTTCCGAACGTTCCGAAACGGACGGATGTTCGCTTAAAAGTCGTTTTATCATATCTCTATGTACGAATAACGGGTTTTCGGGCGTCATATCGTCGTAATCGAAAGACTTTTCTTTCGTCAAAACGTAAGTAATCTCTTCGATTTGTTTCTTAAGTCTGCCGGGCAAAATGTAAAGACCTACCGCTTCTATTATGCCTATACCCTCTTTTTTGATATTGTGATATTCGGGGTGAGCGTGGAATACTCCGTCGGGATATTCTTCGGTCGTGATATTGTTGCGAAGAATGATTTCAAGACAATATTTTCCGTCCGGCAATAACCTTACGAGCGGCGTACAGGTATTGTGTCTTTCGTCTGCGGTATTGATAATACCGACCTTTTCGTCCGAATACGCCTTCCATCCTTCGACGATTTCGGTACCGAGTTCACATATGGTGTTACGGTTATAGCCCGTCATTCTGATAGCGGAATTATACCAGTTAAGTATAGAAATTTCAATATCAGGGTATTTTTCAGCCGTGAGTTTATACAGCGGAGCCGCTTTGTGCATGGGCATTTCGTGCTTTCCGCCCTGATAATGCTCGTGATTGAGTATCGACCCGCCGACGATCGGCAAATCGGAATTGCTTCCTATGAAATAATTCGGAAAAAGATCGATAAAATCGAAAAGTTTGTTTATAGTTTCGCCCGTCATCTGCATAGGAACGTGTTTCTTGTTGAACACTATGCAATGCTCGTTGAAATACGCGTACGGAGAATACTGCATCATCCACTCCTGCCCGCCGAGAGTTACGCTTACCGCCCTTAAATTAGCGCGCGGAGGATGCGAATAGTTGCCGAAATACCCTTCGTTTTCTTTACACAAAGGGCAAGCGGGATATTTGTCCGTTTGCTTGGGCATTTTGGCAAGTTTCATTATGTCTTTGTTATCTTTTTCGGGCTTACTCAGATTTATAGTTATTTCTAGAACGTTATCCCCGTCTTTATAAGTCCAGCCGAGATTTCTCGAAATTGCGGTTTTCTGAACGTAATCGTTCATAACGCTTATTTTATAGAGATAATTACAGGCTTCCTGCGCGCCGAGTTTTTCGCGCATGTAATTAAACGTCTGATTTATCGCCGACGGGCGCGGAGTTATAAGACCGAATATATACGCGGCGAAAAGAGTTGCCTGCGTATCGTCGGACGTTAAGCCGTTTTCAATCGCGTAATCTTTGATTTCGTTAAAAAAGACGTCGGGAACGGACATTTCTTTTACGTAACTTAAATCGGGCTCTCCCACGTAGGCGGAATCTATATGAAATTCCGCAAGCAAAGTATTTCTCGCGTATATAACGTCGAGATCGTCGAGATATAAAAATTCTTTGGCGTACGCGACGAGTTTTTCGACAAGTAATTTACCGTTTACCATTTTAACGCTCCGTATTGTTTTTATTTTCGTAGAATATTCTAACACTTTCGCGGTTATTTTGCAATAAAAATTTTCCGCAAAAACATTATTTTCTTGCGGGCGGAAGGCTGCCGCCGTGTCCTTCGCCTTCTTTGTTAAGTTTTTTATCTTTAAGCGATAAACCTCTCTGCATTACGCCCGCGCCGTATTTATCCCTTAATTTACCGACCGTTTTCATTAAGTTAAGCCTTTTTTCGTATTCTTTCCCTTTTTCGTCTATTTTTACTTGTTCGGCTTCGACGAAATCGAACACCGTTACCGAAAGACTCCTTACGGGATTTTTCCATTCGTAGTTATCGTTAAAAAGTTTCGTTGCGGCTTTGAAGAAATCGTCCGAAAGCGTGGACGGATACTCTAATCTGACCTGTTTTGCCATCCAGTTCAATTCGCTGTCGCGAACGCCGACCGAAATGCCCCTCGCCCTGCCGATATCGTAGCGTAAAAGCCGTTCCGAAACGCTTTCGCAAAGCGAAGAAAGCATAATCGCCGCGTCTTCCGCATTCGTCAGATCTCTGTAACACGTAACGCTGTTGCCTACCGATTTTATTTCGTCGTCTTCACCCGATTTGGTAACGGGCGAATTGTCTTCGCCGTTCGCGTAATGCCATAGATTTTCTCCGATTTTACCTAAATATTTTGAAACATAAGATAAATCGTTTTTCGCCAAATCGCCTATAGTTTTAACGCCTATTCTTTCTAATTTGTCAAGCGTGGAACGTCCTACGAAAAGTAAATCGCCGACCGGCAATTTCCAGACTAAATCTCTATAATTGTCAACGGAAATAACCGTCGTTCCGTCGGGTTTTTTCATGTCGCTGCCGAGTTTAGCGAAAACTTTATTGAAACTTACGCCGACCGATACGGTCAAACCCAATTCTTCTTTTACTCTTTCTCTTATCTCGTCGGCAATCTCTCTCCCCTTTTCGACAGACCCCGCGCCCGAAACGTCTATCCACGCTTCGTCTATTCCGAAAGATTCCAAATCTTCGGAATATTCTCTGTACAAAGCCTTCGCCTGTTTACTCCAATACGAATAGCGTTCGTGGCTGACCTCTACGAATCGTATTTCGGGGCAGAGTTTTTCGGCATCTTTAATCGTCATCCCCGTTTTTACGCCTTTTTCTTTGGCCTTCTGATTTTTAGCAAGCACTATGCCGTGCCTGTCCTCTACGCTTCCGCATACGGCCATATATCCGTTTGCCAGTTCGAGGTCGTATTTACATTCTACCGACGCGAAAAAATTATTAAGATCGATGTGTAGAATCACTCTTTCCATCAGCGTTCTTTCTTTTGAAAAATCCTCTTATTTTTTTCTCTATTGTTTCGCCGTTTTTATAGATAATAACGCATAAAACGCACGTTATTACGAAAATGCAGATCCAAAGCGTAATACCCCACCACGTATCGAACGGAATAATCTTTCCGCCGAGCGAGTAGGACGACAAAACTATACCTATAATTCTCGTTACCGTTATCATTATGAGATAAAATTTTACGCTCATCGTCGAAAGCCCCGCCACGAAACAAAGTACGTCGTCAGGGAAAAACGGAAACAAAAACATAAACGTCAATACTATTGTATCTTTTCCTTTGACAAGTTGCAAGCCTTTTTGCAAACTTTTTTCGCCGATTATCCAACTTACTACTTTATACCCCAGATATCTGCCTATAAAAAACGCGATTATCGATGCGGACAAGATTCCTATCAGACTGTACAACGCGCCGTAAAACGGACCGAAAAGCGCAACGCCCGCCCCGATCGTTACCATTGACGGTATAGGAAGAACTACTACTTGCAGAAACTGAATCGCGATAAATATCGGAACGGTAAACCTTCCGTAACTCGCCACGTAAGAACGAAGCCCTTCGATGCTCCCTATCTTATCCCATAACCCCGAAACTTTTACCGCGTAAAGCACGAGCAAAACGACTGCAAACGTTCCGAGAAGAACCGCCGTTATTTTATATACGAATTTTTTATCGTACAAACCGAAAACGACGGCGATAACGGTAAAAATCGTTACGAGAAGCGATAACAGAGTTTCAACGAGAATTTTATGTTTATTAAAAAAAGCAATATCTGTTACTTCTACGTATAATATACCAAACGTCAGAGTTGCCGCTCCGAGCAGAATCAAAACGACGGCGGAAAATATCTTTTTCAGAATTTCAGCGCTGTTGCGCCGTTTTTTATTCCCGTTATCCATACATATAGTATATTCGGCATAAAAATATTTATTTTATTAGGGAAAAACAATTGTAAAACAGTTGATAATTTTTATTTTATGTTGTATAATACAAAGGCTGTTTCGAGGTGTAGCGCAGTTTGGTAGCGCGCTTGGTTCGGGACCAAGAGGTCGTGGGTTCAAGTCCCGTCACCTCGACCAAAAAAAGAGCGACGTATTTTGCGTCGCTCTTTTTCTACGTTTAATATGCGCTGACACACCGAACGGATACGCGATATTGCCGCTTCCCGCAAGCGGGAGTCCATCGGCAAGAATTTGCTTCGCAAATTGACGAGCGAGGCGCATTGCGCCACGCTTCAAATACATACTGCCCCTGCCAAAAATAAAAGCACACCGAAAATCGGTGTGCTTTTATTTTTGGCAGGGGAGACGCGATTCGAACACGCAACCTACGGTTTTGGAGACCGCTACTCTACCGTTGAGCCACTCCCCTAAGCATACATATTCTACACTAATTTATCGTTTAAGTCAAGAAAAAGTATGCCTGTTTTCAAAATTTATTTATAGGTTTTTATCGCTTAAAAACTTCATTTTTTCGCATTCGCCGTTAAGAAATCGTTTTACTTCTTTCCAGTCGAGCATGTACCTTGAAAGCATAGACTTAAACCCTGCGCCGTGATTTGCGTATCGGATATGACAAATTTCATGCAACACGACGTATGAAACGCATTTTTCGGGCATATTTGCTAGATAGAGCGAAAAATTAAGTTTTTTAGTCGAGCAATTACAACTCCCCCAACGGGTTCGCATAAGTTTTATCGAATAACCCGACGATTTCAGCCCCGTGATAGTTTCCCAAAACGAAATCAACCATTCTATATTTTCGGATAACTTTTCTTTTAAGAAAGCCGATATTGCTTTATCTGCACAGGATCGCTCGTCGTTTTGAGTATAAAGAGTTATTTTATCCTCGGTTTCAATGATTTTCAGCCTTCCGGTTGCTTTTTCGAAAGTTTTTTTTACCCCGAAAACGTATATATACCCGTCCGTATAATAATCGCCGCCGATAATCGCCTTTTTTCGTTCGATTGCCCTTTTGACGTTTTTTATATTATCGAAAAAAAATCGCTCGATAGTCCTTTCCGACACGAATAGCGGCGCGGTTACAATTGCGCCGTAATCGTTTGCGATTCTGATATACATATTTTTGATTTTTTTACGGATAACGGTAACTTTTATTCCGTCGATAATCTTTTCCATATACCGAAGTAAAAACTCGCCGCGTTTCCTTTCGGACGCGGCGAGAATTATACGATTATTTTGCGTAGTCGATTGCTCTGTATTCTCTTATGACGTTGACTTTGATCTGCCCCGGATATTCCATCTCGCTTTCAATCTTTTTAGCAATGTCTTTTGCAAGGAACATAGCCTGACTATCGTCAATCTGTTCGGGTTTAACGACTACTCTGACTTCTCTGCCCGCCTGTATGGCGTAAGCCTTGTCTACGCCCTTGAAACTCGAAGAAATCGTTTCGAGTTGTTCGAGCCTTTTTACGTAATTCGTAGTAGTTTCGCGTCTTGCACCCGGTCTTGCTCCCGAAATGGCGTCGGCAGCCTGAACCAGTACGGCTTCGATACATTTTGGTTCTACGTCGCCGTGGTGAGCCTGTATGCAGTTTATTACGTTTTTGCTTTCTTTATATTTTTTCGCAAGGTCCGTTCCGATTTGAATATGCGTACCTTCGACTTCGAAATCTACCGCTTTACCGATGTCGTGGAGCAAACCTCCGCGTTTGGCGAGGTTTACGTCTACCCCGAGTTCGGAAGCCATAAGACCCGCGAGATGAGCGACTTCGAGAGAGTGCTGCAATACGTTCTGACCGTAACTCGTTCTGAATTTAAGTCTGCCGAGCAATTTGATAAGTTCGGGATGAATACCGAATAATCCGACCTCGAACATCGCCGCTTCGCCTGCTTCTTTAATCTGAACGTCAAGATCCTTTCTGACCTTTTCAACCGTTTCTTCGATTCTGGCGGGATGAATTCTTCCGTCGGCGATAAGTTTTTCAAGCGCGATTCTCGCAACTTCTCTTCTTACGGGGTCGAAACCCGAAACGATTACGACTTCGGGAGTATCGTCTACCACGAGTTCTATTCCGGTTGCGTTTTCGAGCGCGCGGATATTTCTACCCTCGCGACCTATAATACGCGCTTTCATGTCGTCGCTCGGAAGCGGAACGACCGAAACCGTGATTTCGGAAGCGTGATCGGTTGCGCAGCGTTGAATTGCGAGGCTGATTATGTCCTTAGCCTTTTTATCGGCTTCGTCTTTAGCCTCCTGCTCCATATTCCTTACCTGCACCGCCACGTCGCGACGGGTTTCGTCGAGAATAGAGTCGGAAAGTTGCTGTTTCGCCTCTTCTTTCGTAAGCCCCGAAATTTCTTCGAGTTTCGCGACTACGCTTTCGAACTCTTTGTCTATCTTTTCTTGTTTTTGGTTGATAGACGCTATTTTTTTATCGAGTTCGCGTTTTTGCTGTTCGAGTTCTTCGTTTTTCTTCAAAAGATTGCTGTCTTTTTTGTTGAGTAACTCGTCTTTCTGATTGAGCCTTTGCTCCATCTTCTGGAGTTCGATTCTTTTTTCCTTCGTATCGCGCTCAAAATCGTTACGAAGTTTTAAGTCCTGCTCTTTTGCCTCCAAAGCCACTTCTTTGCGCATTTTTTTGCACTCGGATTCGGCGTCGGAATACATTTTTTGTATTTTTTCGTTTACGGAACTGGCTTTCGCTTTATTCAAAACGACACAAATTATCGCTACGACGGCTGCACCGACCGCGAGTCCCGCCACCGCGCCGATTACCGCTACGACGACGGGGGACAACAAAAGCAGGGAGTTTAACGTTGCCATGGTTAGCCTCCCGAAAAATTTATTTGGAATAATCTAAATAATAAAATTGCTTTTACCGTTAGTTTTATACCACAATATATTGTATATTATATTGTAAATAAAGTCAAACGAAAATTAAAAAAAACGACCCTATTTCGGGAAAATTTTCCGAAAATAAGGTCGATAAGATTTTATTTCAGTTTTTTTACGAGATTTTCGACGGTAAGTCCCGCCGAATTCAACTGTTTTTCTACCGAAGCATGAGCGACGTATTCGTCGCCGAACGCGATATTGCTTACCTTGCAGTCGATTTCGTTACGGATTAAAAAAGTATTTACCGCGCTTCCGAAACCGCCGCTTAAAACGTTTTCTTCGATCGTAACGATATTTTTGCCTGCCAACGAACGTAAAAACTTTTCGTCGAGCGGTTTTACGCATCTGGCGTTGACAACGGTAAACTTTTTATCGGTAGCGGATTTTGCATCGTAAGCGACTTTCAAAGCCCTCGGGCCGACGGCTAATACCAAGTTCTGTTCGACGTCCCCGTCGACTTCCCATAAATCGTCGTATCCGAAAGAAGAGTGATTGCCGAAATCCGCGTGTTTGCCGTTCGGATACCTTATCGCGCAAGGCGCGTTCAGAGATAAAGCGTATTCAAACGCAGATTTGAGTTCTACTGTATCTTTCGGCGCAAGAACGGTCATTTCGGGCATAGAAGTCAGATACGACAAGTCAAAAAGTCCTTGATGCGTTACGCCGTCGTGTCCGACCGCCCCCGCCCTGTCGAGCATAAATATCACGGGAAGCCGCTGAATACAAACGTCCTGCATTATCTGGTCGTAAGCCCTTTGCAAAAAGGTGGAATAAACGCAAACTACGGGTTTCAAGCCTCCCGCGGCTTGCCCCGCGGCAAACGTAACGACGTGCTCTTCGGCTATCCCGACGTCGAAAAATCGGTTCGGAAACCTATCTGCGAAATCCCTTAACCCCGTTCCTTCTTTCATACCCGCGCAAATTGCGGTAATTTCGGGATTTTCGGCTGCCGCATTGCACAAAACTTCTCCGACGGCGGTCGAGAAAGACCCTGCGCCGGTATCGAAATTTTTACCGACGCCGTGATAACTTTCGGCATCGTTTTCGGCCTCGGTCATCCCTTTGCCTTTTTTCGTCCGAAGATGTAAAAGAACGGCTTTGTCCGAATATTTAAGATTTTCAAGTATTTTTACGACTTCTTTTATATCGTTACCGTCGAATATCCCGACGTACTTAAAACCGAGCGCTTCGATTGCCGTAACGTTGTTAATGCTTACTTTTATCGATCTTTTAACTCGTTTGAGCCACTTGCCGATAAAACTTTTACCTATCGTTCTGTTGGCGAAATTCATGAATTTCCCGTAAGTTTTTCTCGTTCTCATTTTCGAGAAAAACTTATACATTCCGTTGTTATTACGGGAAATCGACATTCCGTTGTCGTTCAGTATTATTATAAGTTTTTTAGGTTTTATCTCGCTTGCCGAAAGCGCTTCGAGATTTTCGCCGTTAAAAAGCGAAGCGTCGCCGACTACGTCGATTACGGTATAGTCCTGCCCTTTCGCATCTCTCGCCGCGCAGTATCCGAGGCACGCCGATACCGAATTGCCCGCATGCCCCGCTCCGAACGGATCGTAGACGCTTTCGGACGGAATGGGAAAACCGCCCGCTCCGCCGTCTTGTCTGACGTTTGCGATATCTTCGCCCCTGCCGCTTAAAATTTTATGCGCGTAACATTGATGCCCTACGTCGAAAATCAATTTATCGGTCGGAAAATCGAAAACGCGATAAAGCGCGACCGTGAGATCAACCGCGCCTAAATTAGAGGACAGGTGTCCGCCGTTGGCGTCTACCGCTTCTATTATTCGTTTTCGTACGTCCGACGCAAGTTCTTCCAGTTCGGGAACGGATAAATTCTTTACGTCCGACGGAGTTTTTATATTTTCGAGCAAAACCGATATCTCCGCGCCTTATTCGGCGTATATTTTAACTATATTGACTATTACTTCCGCCATTTTTTCGAGCGTGAAAGACGGAATAAATTCCTTTCTGCCGTGGAAATTGAAACCGCCCGTAGAAAGATTGGGACAAGGCAACCCATCGTAAGAAAGTCTCGCCCCGTCCGTTCCGCCCCTTATGGGAGTGACGAACGGCTCTACGCCCGCCAAAACGAAAGCCTTTTTCGCGTTATCGATAAGATGATAGTTATCGGCGATTATATCCGCCATATTATAATAACTATCTTTTACTTCCGTTTCAAACGTACCGTCGCCGTATTTATCGTTCAGAAATTCGGAAATCTTTGCAAAAAACCGCTTTTTATCTTCAAATTTAGATTTATCGTGGTCGCGTATGATATACTTCGCAACGCACGTTTCGACTCCTCCGTTTACCTCGTCAGCCATATAAAATCCTTCGTAATTTTCGGTATGAACCGGTCTTTCCGCAATCGGTAACAGCGAGTGAAATTCGCAGAATAAATCTATCGCGTTCTTCATTACGTTCTTCGCGCTGCCGGGGTGAATACTCACGCCGTTGACTTTGACGGTCGCCGCGGCTGCGTTAAAATTTTCGTATTCTATTCCGCCGAGTTTATCTCCGTCTATCGTGTAACCGAAGTCCGCGCCGAAACGTTTCACGTCGAATTTATCCGTCCCCCTGCCGATTTCTTCGTCGGGGGTAAACGCGATTAAAACGTCGCCGTGCATAATGCTCTTATCGTTTGCAAGTATTTCGGCGGCAGTCATAATTTCGGCTACGCCCGCTTTATCGTCCGCTCCGAGCAAAGTTTCGCCGTCGGTTACGATAAGTTCTTTTCCGATATATTCCTGGAGATACGGATTGTCGCCGACGGTAATTTTTATGCCGTTTTTAAGCGTAATATCACCGCCGTCGTAATTTATCAACTGCGGATTCACGTTTTTGCCGCTTACCGCGGGCGAAGTGTCGACGTGAGATATAAAACAAATGCGTTTAAGCCCCTCTTTCGTCGCGGGAATAACGGCGGTGACGTAACCGTTTTCGTCCATATCGGCTTTAAGACCGAAACTTTTCAGTTCGTTTTTAAGTTCTGTAAGAAGAACTTTTTGCCCGTCCGTACTCGGAAACGACGAAGAATTTTCGTCGGAAGTCGTTTCGTATTTTACGTATTTCAAAAATCTTTCTTTAGCCGTCATGATTCGTTTAGCCTATAAAAGCGACGAACGCTTCGTAAGTACTGTATAAGTCAGCCTTTGATACCACTTCGTAAGGCGCGTGCATCGAAATAACGGGAACGCCGATATCGATCGTGTCGATATTGAGTTTGGAGATATATTTTGCAACGGTGCCGCCACCGCCGGCGTCTACTTTACCGAGTTCGGCCATCTGCCAGTTTACGCCCGCTTTGTCGAACGCTCTGCGAACTTCGCCTACGAGTTCCGCTCTCGCGTCGTTGGATCCGCTCTTACCGCCCGCTCCCGTGAACTTGCAAAGAGCCGTTCCGCAAGCGACGAGACTCGAATTTCTCTTTTCGAATACGTTTGCGAAGTTGGGGTCGTAACCCGCAGTAACGTCCGCCGAAAGGCATTTACTGTTAAGTCTTACGAGCGAAGCGGGTTTATTTTGCGAAGCCGCGAGAAAATCGAGAAGATCGGAGAAAATCTCGCATTGCATACCGGTAGGTCCTTCGCTTCCGATTTCTTCTTTATCCGCGAGTATAACGACTACGGTATGTAAAGTGTCTTTGCTTTCGCCGAGAGCCGTTATCGCGGGATAAGAACAAACTTTATCGTCGTGTCCGTACGCGCCGATCAGCGAACGGTCGAAGCCTATATCGCGGGCTTTGAACGCAGGTACCGCGCACAACTCCGCGCTGATAAAATCGGTTTCTTTCATACCGTAACGCTCGTTGAGTTTTTGCAAAACCGTAAGTTTTACCTTTTCTTTTACGTCTTCGTCCTTAAACGGTAAACCACCGACCAGAACGTTGAGGGTTTCGCCGTCGATTCCGCTCGCAAGCGGTTTTGTTACCTGTTCTCTCGCAAGATGAGGAAGTAAATCGTTAATATAGAATACGGGATCGCTATCGTCTTCGCCGACGACTACGTTGACCGTTTCTCCGTTTTCGAGAACGACCGTACCGTGAAGAGCAAGCGGGATAGCCGTCCATTGATACTTTTTAATGCCGCCGTAATAATGCGTTTTCAAAAACGCCATTCCGCCCTCTTCGTAAAGAGGAACCTGTTTAATGTCGAGTCGGGGCGAGTCGATATGCGAAGCAAGTATTTTAACTCCGTTTTCAGCCATATCTTCGCTGCCCACTTTGAACATCATGAAATATTTATTGCGGTTTGAATAGTATTTTTTATCGCCCGCTTTAAGCGTTTCGCCGAAAACGTAAGGAGTATACCCTTTCGATTCGGCATACGCTATTGCCTGACTTACCGCTTCGCGTTCCGTCTTCGCTTTATCGAGAAACGCCGCGTAACCTTTCGCGTATTCGTACGCTTTCTCTATTTTTTCTTCGGAAGAAATTTCAAAAAAGTTTTCTTTCTTGTAAACGAGAGATTCTTCGAGTTTTGCGCCCGGACTCTTTTCTTTATTGCCTGACATATTTCGTCCTCCGTAACGTAATTTTTTCTCATTATAACATTATTTTTGAATAATATCAACAAATTATATCGGACGAAACGGACATTTTCTCTTTCGATAAATTTTATTTCACCAAAATACGCCGTTTTTATGCTTTTTACTTTACAACGATAAGACAAACGGGTATAATTTGGAAGTCAACCGATAATATCGGCTAAAAAACGCGTACGCGGCAAAATTAAAAAAGGACTATACGAAAAATGATAAAAGAATACCGTTTCAGAAATCTCGATTATATCATCTCTTACCCCGAAAATTACAAAGAAGGCGATCTCTACCCCATTGTTTTTCATACGCCGGGCGCAGGAGCGCGCGGAAGAGATTTAAGCCTTATAGAGAATAATATCGGGCTTATCGACAGACAAAACGAAGGTAACGAATATCTGAATAAATGCCTTATCGTCATTCCTCAATGCTACGCGCAGAATTGGTTCGATATATACGACGAACTTCGCGATTTGTGCGATTATATCTACAATTCGCCGTTTACCGATAAAAGCAGATTTTACGGTTCGGGCATAAATATGGGCGGCTATGCGATTTATCAATTGTTTATGACTTTCGCAGACAGATTCGCGGCAGGTATAGTTTGTTGCGGCGGAGGTATGTACTGGAACGCCGAACGTATAAAAAATATTCCTTTATGGATATTCCACGGGATACAGGACGACGTTATTTTCGTCGAAGAAGCAATACGAATGACCGATAAACTACGCGGCTTCGGCGGAAAAGTCAGACTTACCCTTTACGACGATTGTTGCCACGACAGTTGGACGAAAGCCTATAACACCCCCGAATTGTACGAATGGCTGCTTTCGCAAAAAAAGTAATCGATAAACCGCAAATTTTAAGAGTTTTCAAAAACCCCGCCGACAGCAAAGAATTTTCTGTCGGCGGGTTTTAACTGTATTCTTAGGTTATATTGCTTCTTTTTGAGAGCCCGTAGGATTGGTTATACTGTATCCTACGTTGACGAGATGATCCGCAACGCGTTCGAGTCCGGATATAAGCGACGAATAATACGGGCTGCACTCTACGCTGCACTGCCCGTCGGCAAGACGCGCAAAATGCTCCGCGGTGAGTTTTCTTTTAAGTCCGTCGACGTCGTTTTCGAGTTCGGAAAGCCTTGTCAGAAGCGTTTTATCCTGCGTTTCGAAAGCCTCTCTCGAAACCGAAAACATTTCGGTTACCTTATCGTACATTTTCCGGACTTTTTCCTGCGCCTGCGCGGAGAAAGAAAGTTTTTTCCTGCTCATATCTTCTACGATACCGAAAAAGTTTTCCGCATGGTCGCCTATCCTTTCAAGGTCGTTTAAGACGTGGAAATACGAACCGATTACGGTTTCGTCGCTTTGTTCTACGTCAACCGATAACTTAATAAGAAAATCTGTCAACGCAGTGTTCGTAAAATCGATTATATCCTCGTTTTTATGTATTTCTTCTCCGTCGTCGATACTTTTTGTTTCTTCGGCGTAAAAAGACAACCCGATATTCTTTTCCACCAGACTCATCATATACTCGATTTCTTTTTTTACCTGCATCAAAGCAACGGGAGCCATCGAAAGCAGACGTTCGTCGACGTATCTGAGCGTAAACTCTTCTTTTTTCTCCGTTTTATCTTTAATGACGAAACGGGAGAATTTTACTAATTGTTTTACGAACGGAAGAAGCAGACACGTGGTAGTCACGTTGAATATTACGTGAAACGCGGATATACGCATCTGCAGAGCCATCGCGCCGTTACCCGGAAACATTGCCGTCAAAAGATCTACGACCGGTTGGCGGAATATCCAGATTATTATCGTGAATAATACCGTTCCTATTACGTTAAACGTGAAATGTATAAGCGCTACCCTCTTTGAATTTGCGTTTGCCCCGACCGAAGCGAGTAAAGCCGTTACGCACGTGCCGATATTTGCTCCGAGTACGATAAAAAGCGCAAGATCCAACGGTAGAACGTTGTTTCCGACCATGGTTATCACTACGCCCGTCGCGGCAGACGAACTTTGTATCAACGCCGTAAATATCATACCGACCAATATGAGAAGCAACGGAAAATCTATAACACTGAATATTCGTTTGAATAAATCCTTAACGAGCGGATTTCCGAAAGCCTGTTCGCTGCTCATAACGTTAAGTCCGACGAAAATCAGACCTAAACCGCAACAAAGACTGCCCGCTATTTTAACTTTTTCTTTTTTTGTAAAACCCATCAATACGCCGATAAACGCAAGCAGATACATCACCATATTGAAATAGTCGTTTTTAAGCGCGACGAGAACGCCCGTTATCGTAGTACCAATATTCGCGCCCATAATTATAGGAGTTGCCTGCATAAGAGTCATAACTCCTGCGTTTACGAGTCCGATTACCATAACCGAAGTCGCCGACGAACTCTGGATAATTGCGGTAACCCCCGCGCCTATTCCGACTCCTGAAAAACGGTTGTTACTTATCTTTTCAAGTAACTTTTTCATTCCGTTTCCCGCGCACTTCTCAAGGGCGTCGCCCATAAAATTCATACCGACGATGAATACGCCGACGCCCGCAAGAAGCCATATTAAACTTTGGATTAACTGTAATATTTCCTGCGCTGTCATATTATTTATCTCCTGTAAATTAACGAAAATCCGATTCAAATTATTTTCACTATAACAAAAAACAGCGATTATTACAACCGCATAAGTGCAATAACCGCCTGTTTACCGAAAATTTACAATGACTTTACATTAACTTTACAAAAGAAATATTATATGGGAAAATCATTAACAAAAAGCGAGGGATTCGCTCCGCTCGCTTTAAGTTACCGCTTGTTTTAAGTTGTAAAACCTTATAAATGCGATTTTAATTCTCGCGCATTTAAGCGCCCGTACACTCGCTATCAGGGGCTTACAAACAACCGTTTCGCCGGTTGTTTTGCCGGCACGTTTTTCCGTAAAGTATAAGCGCTTCGTTGCGAGCCGACTGCCAACCCGTTCGAATCCCTATAAAGACGAAAAAAAGCAAGAAATAGGAACCGCAACGGTTCGTATTTCTTGCTTCTGGCGGAAAGAGAGGGATTCGCTCCGCTCGCTTTAAGTTAACGCTTGTTTTAAGTTGTAAAACCTTATAAATGCGGTTTTAATTTTCGCTCATTTGAGCAATCGTACACTCGCTATCA
>ERZ780178.424-NODE-424-length-33012-cov-10.255393_pt1 | contig 33012 bp, 33 predicted proteins | sample MGYA00511018_ERZ780178 | MGnify/ENA primary metagenome ERZ780178 (study PRJEB29588, sample SAMEA2151439) | human gut metagenome | biome: human gut; feature: human-associated habitat; material: faeces | place: Denmark | collected 2008/2010 ...
AATGCTATAAACAAAGAAAAGTATTATCTTTGCCCTACCAAGAAACGGACGTGCGTAAGCAGTCAAATTAGGGCTTACCTCTGAAGTTTATATCTTTGCGCTGAACAAAAATCTTTAAAATATGTACAGCAACGAAGATTTAGAACGCTTTTATTTCAAGTACCAAACAGAGGCTTTACCTCATGGTCAATCCCTTCAGTCATTTTTTTGAGCAATAATGTGCTTACCCACAGCACGCAACAACTCATTTCATTTGGAAGTGATTTAGGTGCTCAAATGGCAGCTATAGTATCATTAGCACGGTGAAGTTTCATGGCAGTTCAGCTTGGAGCTACCTTGGTAAATTTTTCAAAAAAATCTTTGAGGGCTGCAGGGATTATCCTTCACTCCTACCCTCTTGTATCGGATTGGAGTAGTCCACAATGTTAATTTACAATCTTTTTTTAACAAAGTCAATAAAGGTAGGCACTGAAAAGTGCCTGCTCTCTGGGGTATGCCCTAAATTGACTGCTTACCCTACTTATCAGTTCTAATTTTAAGAAAGATGAGACAGTGCGTCGCATTGCCAAATTAGTGCCAATATTCTTGTAAATATGGAATATATCTTTTATCTTTGTGTTATAATACAAACAAAACATTAAGGTTATGCGAAACACAGAAGAACGATATATCAGTTTGTTGACCGATTTCGGTTTCAAGCGAATCTTTGGCACTAATCCCAATAAGGATTTGTTAATTGATTTTCTCAACTCTCTGTTTGATGGTGAACAGGTTGTAAGAGACGTGACATTCCTTAATAGTGAGCATGTTGGTGATGTACGTGCAGACCGCAAGGCAATATTCGATGTATATTGTGAGAATGAGAAGGGCGAGAAGTTTATCGTTGAGATGCAGAATGCCAGTCAGAAATACTTCAAAGACCGTTCCCTCTATTATGCCACATTCCCTATTCGTGAGCAAGCGCAAAAAGGAGAAGTTTGGAATTATGAACTCAAGCATGTTTATGTTGTTGCATTACTCAACTACGACATGACAGATTCTGCTTTTGCACAAGACACAATCAATCACGACATCGGCTTGCTTGACAAGCAGACACATCGAGTGTTCAATGATAAACTCACATTTAAGTATGTTGAAATAGCCAAGTTCAAAAAGAGTATAGAAGAACTAAAGACCAATTATGACAAGTGGATTTATGTTCTTCAAAACCTCTCGCGTCTTGACCGTCAACCCAAGTATCTCCAAACAGCAGTATTTAGTCGTTTGTTTAATCAGGCTGAAATAGCAAGATTCTCTAAGACAGAACTTCGTGAATATGAGGATAGTCTTAAAGCTTATCGCGACATGAAGAACTCGCTGGATAATGCAGAAGAGAAAGGTCGTGCAGAAGGTCGTGCGGAAGGCAAAAAAGACAAAGCTGTAGAAATAGCAAAAAAGCTTCTTGATATGGATATGCCTATTGACGCTATAATGAAAGCAACAGGTCTTTCACAGGAAGAGATAACTAAGTTTTATAAGTAAGCACTCAAATTAGGGCTTAAATTAGAAAGAAGTATCTTCGCTGCCGCACTAAAAACATTTGATTTATGTACAGCAGCGAAGATTTGGAACATTTTCGATAAGTGAGAACAATAAAAGCTTGCTCTTAAATTGTCGAGCGAAGAAAATGTATGAAACTTTTTCGATAAGTTATGAGCAAAGCAAGTTTGCTTGAACTTAGCCATGGCGAGAAAAAGTCTCAAAAAATTCTATTTCCAGTACCAGACGGAGGCAATGCCTATTCAAAGGTGTATGGGAGCTGTAAAACAAGTTTTAGGTGATACTGGAGTAAAAGTGATTAAGTCTGCTTTGGGTAAATAAATGAATCTCTCTAGCCTATATTTAAAACAGGCTAGAGAGTAAGATTAGTCATGTATATTCTCGTTCTAAAATATATACTCATAGCATTGTGCCTGGCATATGTAACCCATGTGTTTTCCAAGAAGAAAGAAGTAATGCTTGACGTGAAAAGGCATGTATTGGAAAAGAGGCTGAAATTATATGCCTCATTACATAAGTTGATTCATCATAACTCTCTGTTCATTGCGCCACCTGCATTGATGGAGCAATATTACTGGAGTTTAATAGACGGCATGCCTTTTCGCATTGGGGATCAAAAGATGGAATATGTCTCTTATTTCAGTTCTTATGAGAAATTGAATGAATATTGTATGTTGATTCAAGAGCAATCTTCTCAAACTTTGTTCTGGCCTAAGAATATAGAAGCTACTTTAGATTCTGTTAATGAATGGAACGATAATGTCTTGAGTCTTCTTACAGCATTTAAAATGATGGAAGAAGAAAACAACTCTTTAAACGATGAGAAAAGAAAAGAGCATCTTGATTTGGCTTGCCAGATTTTTGGAATAGCATTGCAGCACGACATTGAATATATTAGTGACCATTTGAAAAGTATGTTGGCAGATAGATTGCAAATGCCAAATTTACTGAATCTGTTTAAGGTTTCTTTTGTTGATAAATGTAGGTTATGGCTTTTTGAACGTCATATAGATAAAGCTGATTTCTATAAGCATGGCGCATCGTTGGTGGTTCTTCTCTTGTTTGTTCATATAAGGGATGAATATACTAGAGATGAATATGGTAATCTGCCAGAACACGACAGAGATTCTATTATGAAAAGATTTCATACTTCTATAATAAAATATTTGCCTCATGATTGATACGTTAAATCAAATTGTTAACGAGATAAATTCATTGCCTGAGTATTTTGGAAAGGGAATTTTGGAATTAATCATCCTCATCGTTGGCGGTATAGTAGTAGGATGGATAACTTCCACCTATTTTGCACAAAGGGCAGCCGAGTCTGAAGTAAAAGGGGATATCATGAAGAAGAAGCTGGATATTTATGATGCTCTGGTAATAAGACTTGAAGCGATACAACAACAGGTGGTATTGCCACACAATATTATCAATATCGCTGTTTCTGATATCAAAGAACAGGATATTCCTCTGGAGTATGTTCCACAATATCCAGTTTTAGATGTATTTCAGACAGGAGATAAACTGAAAGAAACCGTTTTGGATATAGACTGCTTTATTAGTACCAACAGAATCTATTTCGAAAAGGGGCTATATGAAAAATTGCAGTTCTTTCAAAATTATATTGTCATTTTCAATCGTTTGATAGTGATGTATCAGGAACATTTTATAGATAGTCATATTCCTTTAGATAATAAGAACATTAAAATGTTTGAGAACATGACGGCTATAGAATTGGGGCTTATATTTCAAGAGGAACTTTCGGAAGAAATAGAATCTGTGTATGACGAAATACGAGATAGTATCAATCATATCAAGTTTAAGGTGCAGTCTAAACCAGACCATTCTGAAAAGCGTTTAGGACATAAAGGTGAAATTATACAACAGATGTTGGATATGAAAATTATGACAGAACGTGAAAAGATAATGATGCTTATAACAGAGAATATAGCCAAGGCCATGGTTGTTGAAAAAGGAAAGAAACAGTAACTATGATTGCGGACAACACATATTTGGGATTTTATCAGTCAACCTGGGAAGATATATTCTCATTGTTGAAGGTCTTGTTGCCTGGTCTCTTTATGGCTTTCTTTGGTGCTTACTATCAGACACGAAAGAAAAAGGAGATAGCTCTTAAGGTTGGTATTACCCGGTTGAGGATTGCCGCTTATGAAGATATTGCTGCAACAGTCAGCAAATTAGCAGAGCAAGTATCACCAACCTTATCTGATGATGCTAAGATTAAGGAAATCTTAAGTTTCTATGACTATATCGATTTAAATACTGATTACAGCTCTATCATTGGAACAGAAAAAAACTTTGATTCTTTTTATCATTCCATTTGTGAAAAAGTAGATGAGAATGACATTTATCTTGATTACAAAGTACACAAGCAATGTACCGGTTCAATAGCAATCTTCACACACATGAAAGTTATTCTGGATGCGTATTGTGACACAATGCGTGTTTTGGAAGAGAAAGGAAAGAATGATATAAAACTACAAGATAAGATAGATTTTGCTTATCGGCTGGCAGCTGTATTAATGAAAAATGAGATTAATAAGGGCTTCTTGTTAGTTGAGGATATTGTAGCTGGGCAAATAAATGGTGTTCGGGTGAATTATCGAAAATATCGCATAAGAAAGATTGCCTATAAGTTTTTTGAGCCGTTCATGCGTTGGGCAGATAGTTATATGTCTGATGAAACTTGGAGAGGTAGTCTTAGCAGAAAGATTCTTTTTAGAGTTCTTGGTGATAGATTATCACTTGTTTCAAAGCTAGCAATATTCGTGGAGATATTAGCATATATTCATGTCTCTGATTATTATTCACCAAATGCTTATTTCACGATGGACGAAGATTCTAGGATGAAAGCTTCTTCAAAATTCTTTAGCAGTTTTTATTTTCAATTACATCATAATAGATGAGGGGTATAGCTTAAATGTGATTAATCGAATAAACTTATTTACGTATAGCCATGAACAAGCAGATTTTTGATTTCTTGAACGGTAAGCACTCAATTGCTTCCGAGGCATTTTGCATGAATCAAATTATCTTTGCACTGCAAAACATAAAAATACGATTATGGTATTTCGCTTATGTATTCAGTAGACTTATAGAGGATGAGAAGGACTACGAAAAGCTTCTCCCCAGTACTGTCGCACGATAAATTCAAACCAACAAAAGTTAAAACAAAAATAATAAATGACTCTCCAGCCCCTGTTTATAAGGGGCTGGAAGCAATTGAGTGCTTACCTATACAAGTAAGCAGTCAAATTAGGGCTTACCTCTGAAGTTTATATCTTTGCGCTGAACAAAAATCTTTAAAATATGTACAGCAACGAAGATTTAGAACGCTTTTATTTCAAGTACCAAACAGAGGCTTTACCTCATGGTCAATCCCTTCAGTCATTTTGTCTGAACAATAATGTACCTTACAATATCTTTTCAAAATGGTATAAAGATACTCGTCGTAAGGTTGTTGCAGTTCAGATTGATGGTCGCCCGTCTGAAAATTGTGCGGAAGAATCTGTACAATCAGTTCGTGATGGAAATATAAATACAAAACGATTCGAGAAGAGTCCCTTGTCTGAGGACAAGGTTCATTGCTCAACAGTTCGTATATGGTTGGAGCTGCGTATGAGTAATGGCTTGTATCTTTCAAGAAAGAATTTAAGCTATCAAGAGCTAAGCAGCATGATAGAGAAGTTGGAGGGCTTATGTTAAACATATCAGGTCTTAACAACTTCTACTACATTCGTAATTTTACGGATATGAGGTGTAAATACGATCGCGTGTTATCCATAGTCCGCGAACAACTTCATCGTGAGCCAGATCAAGGTGATGTTTTTATTATGATGTCAAAGAACCGTCGTTTGGTCCGCATGTTTATGTACGATAAAGTTGGCAGTATGCTTTTTGAAAAGAAATTTCATACAGGTTATCAGTTTATGAAAGTGGTCAGGACTGGTGATGAGGAAGTGTATCGAATCAACTGGAAAGATGTAGTTTTACTATTAGAAAATCCAGTTGTAAAATCATTGAAAATCAGGTGATTTTATTGTGTTGCAAATGCATTTATGTCAATTATTTTTCGTAACTTTACTACGTAAAACAAAGGCATAATGACAGACGATTTGCAGCACATAATATCCTCTAAACGAGAGTTGTTGGCACGGGGTGATGCCCCGCGCCCAGCTGTGAATTATACAGAAGGTATGCCGAGTGATCAAAAAGATCGTTTTATAGAATATCTGATAGAACAGAACGAAAGTCAGAAATTAGACTTGCGAGCCATGCAGGCTGTTCTTGTAGATATGAAAGAAGAGTTGGCAAAGTCTAATGAGTCATTGAATGAGTTTCGTTCAGAAATATCGTCTTTACGCTCTGAACTTCAGCAAGAGCGCAAAGAACGTAAATCATTGGAACGCAAGAATGCTCGTCTTCAAGAAAAATTAGAATTTGCGAACAAGAATCGCTTTGGTTCAAAGAGTCAGAAATCAAATAAGCCAAAGTCAACTACAGAGTCTGAGAGCCAAACAAGTGCAGATAGGAGCAAAGAGGAGGACAATTTTGATGGCACATCGGGTAGTATTGAAAAAGAAGTTAGTGTACAACCAGATGGAACAAAGTGCATAGCAAAAGATCGAGACTTGTCGAATCGTCCGAACAATTATTCAACAATGGGAATCCGAAATGGTAACGTAGAAGTTCATATGACGGATCGTTCCAAAGTACCAGGTCATATTATAAGTTCTGATGATAGCAAGATGGTCAAGGTCTTTAGCTTAGAAATGTGCTTGATAGAACATCGCTTTGAACTTGTGCATTATGCCGAAAAAGGTAAAACGCCAAAGTGGGGATATTTTCCTCAGAAAGGGCATCCCGAATTAGTTACAAAATTAGATGGGACTAAGGCGACTCCAGAGTTTATGCAGGCCATAGCCTATGAGGTTTATGTAAAGAACGTAACGTTCGGCCTACTTCATCAATGGTTGACAGACATGGGAATGTCCATATCTCGCAACACCTTGCATAACTGGCTGAGGAAAGGCAAGGCTTATTTAGATGAATTGGTGAAAGTGCTGAAAGATGTAGCATTAGAAAAGGACAGCATCGTAAATTGTGATGAAACTTGGTGTAAAGTACGCAAGTACGACCATTACAAAAAATGCTACATGTGGGTATTGGTGAACAAAGCCGAAAAAGTGGCCATATTCTTTTACGACAATGGTTCGCGTGGTCGTGAAGTGTTGACCGACTTTATAGGTGACGCAGAACTGAAGGCTCTAATGTCTGATGGTTACAATGCTTATACGTTTATAGGTAACGAACTAAAGAGTGAGAACTTGAAGGACACGATACATTTAGTTTGTTTGGCACATCTTAGGGCCAAGTTTCAAAAAGCCTTGGAACAAGGAAAGGACGAAAATGCACGTGTACTTTTAGATGTCATAAATCGTTTGTATACTCTTGAGCGTAGTTATGATGCAGAAGGCATAACCAATGAAGAACGCACAATACGTCGTGGTAGCCTTGAGACCAAGTCACTTTTAATAGATTTGCGTCAGCATTTAGATTTAGAATTAGCAAAACCAGAGGAGCAACGAAGTGGTTATCTGACGGAAGCACTCAACTATCTGAACCACTTTTGGACAGAGTTGACTGCCTATACACAGGATGGGGCTTTCCCAATAGATAATAATATGGCAGAACGAACCGTGCGTTGTTTAACCACAGCACGCAACAACTCATTTCATTTTGGAAGTGATTTAGGTGCCCAAATGGCAGCTACTTACCATAGTATCATTAGTACGGTGAAGCTTCACGGCTGTTCTGTTTGGAGCTACCTTGGTAAATTTTTCAAAAAAATCTTTGAGGGGTGCAGGGATTATCCTTCACTCTTACCCTCTTGTATCGGACTGGAGTAGTCCACAATGTTAATTTACAATCAAATTTTTAACAAAGTCAATAAAGGTAGGCACTGAAAAGTGCCTACTCTTTGGGGTATGCCCTAAATTGACTGCTTACTAAATGTATGTAGAGGTAATGATATTTGTTCAAGAAGAAAGGAATAAGTAATTTGCTAACTATATGATTTTTTTATTAAGCTTGTAATTATTTTAGAAATTATTCATTTGAAGTGATTATAAAAAATAAAGTTTTATGGAAATATTAATATATAATTTTCTTTTTATACTTGTTCTCGGATTTATATTGGGAGCAAATACACAATATAGCAAGGGGCGGATTAATACCTTTGTTGTTTTGTCGTTTGTCTCTTCATTTGTTATTCATACATTCGTTGATCCAATGTCTGTTAGTGATTTGCCAGCTTATAAAGACGCATTTAATGAATGTAGAATTCTGCCATTCCTTAGACTAAAAGATGGTTTTTGGGCGGGTTCAATGGAAATCGGATTTCTGTGGTATATGAAGTTTTTGTCTTTGATATCCAATGATTTTATTATAGTACTAATAGTAAGCTCGTTGATAATGTTATGTTGCTATTATAAAACTATTTTAACATATTCGCCATATACATATGTATCAATATTGCTTTTGTTGGTAACAGTATTCGACCAATCAATATTTGTACTAAGACAACACTTAGCAATGGCATTGCTCACTTTGTCATGGGATTCAATTATAAATAGAAATTATAGAAGGTTTGGTGTGTTTATTATTATAGCTTTCTTACTTCATCGTACAGCTCTTGTATTTGTCCCTTTATATTTTCTATACAATATTGAAAATAAAAAAAAGTATATCTTAGCTCTGTTAATTTCTTGTTTGGTTTTTGGTTTTTCTTATATTATTATTCTTCGGTATTTTTCCTCTTTAATGAGTAGAGACTATTCGGGATATATAGATAATGTAAGATATGAAGGAGCCAATTATGTTGATTTTATTTTGATGAGTGGGTTGTTAGCATCGATGCTATTCTTTATGAAATCAGCTGTCTTTGAGAGAGGAATTAATAAACTGTTATTATCAATTATATCAATTGCTGTTATTGCATCATTTTTTGGTGTTGGTAATAGTTCTACTGGTCGATTGTTTTACTATTATACCGCTATACCATTCATCTTAGTACCCAATATAATGAAATATATTAATAACCCGATTGTACGTGTCGGTTATGCTGTAGGTTACATTGGATTATATGTATATGTTTCATATTTGGGGTCAGCTGCAGTTAATTTTGAAAATATGTCTTTCCTTTTTTTACCAAAATGAATAAAATCTTATTAATAACAGAAAATCTTGGTTCTGGTGGTGCTGAACGTCAAATATGTGGCTTGGCTTCAATGCTAACAAAGGCAGGATTTCCTTGCAGATTGATAACATATGTAAAGAATCAGTTTTATGAGCCTTATCTTCGCCAAAATGGTGTGGATTATCAGTTCGTACCAGAACTGTGGAATAAGAAGACCCGTGTGTATAAGGCAGCGAAGTATGTTAGACAGTATAAACCTGATGTAGTGATTTCTTTTCTGCCATCGGTGAATAAGACCATATGTCTTGCAAAGCTTTTCTTTAGGGCAAAGTTGGTTGTTTCTGAACGAAACAATAATACTTGCATTACTCGTGGTGACAAGATACAATTCAACCTTTATCGTATGGCAGATGCAATTGTACCAAATAGCAATAGTCAAGGTAAGTTTATTTGCGATAATTTTCCTTTCCTCAGTAAAAAGGTACATCCCATTATCAACTTTGTGGATATAAATCGCTTCACGCCTTCAGAAACTCCAGTACGAAAAGAAAAACTTCGTATTGTTACAGTTGCTCGCTATACCCAACAGAAGAATGTGTTGACTTATTTGAAGGCTATCCGTATGGTAAAGGATATGGGACTTAATGTGCATTTCGATTGGTATGGAGACAAGAAGCATAATGCAGATTATTTTGTAGAAATAGAGAAAGAGTATCAACAGCTTGATATTGCAGATTACATGACTTTACATGATCCAAACCAAAAGATTGAAGAAGAATATCGCAAGGCTGATATCTTCTGTCTTCCAAGTCTTTTTGAAGGATATCCAAATGTTGTGGCAGAAGCTATGTCTTGCGGATTGCCTATTCTCTGTAGCAATGTATATGAGAATCCATATATAGTAGAAGAGGGAGTGAATGGATTTTTGTTTGATCCAAAGAAACCTAAAGCTATTGCAGATGCTATAAAGAAGATGGTGAGCTTATCGTATGAAAACAGACAGGAAATGGGTAGACGCAATCGCCAGCTTTGCTTAAAGCGCAATACAGAAGAAGCCTTTTTTAAATCATATGTTGAACTTATAGAAGGATTATAAAGCAATGAGCATATTCAAAGAATTATATAATGCAGACATCGCTCGATATGGTGGAAAACCAGAGATCTATATTAGGATTTTCCATTTTCTTCATCGTAAAGCATCTGTAACTTCTTTTCTACCAATAAGGCTTCTGTATAAGGCCTTGTTCCGTCAATGGGCAAATAGAAGAGGGTTGGAAATAACTGCAAATAATCAAATCGGGGGGGTATTTATATAGGTCACGCATATAATATAACCATCAATAGTAAAGCTAAAATAGGTCGCAATTGTAACATTCATAAAGGTATTGTTATAGGACAAGCGAATAGAGGTTCTCTGAAAGGTTGTCCAGCAATTGGCGATAGAGTTTGGATTGGTATCAATTCGGCAATCGTTGGGAATATTACCATTGGCGATGATGTACTGATTGCACCAAATAGTTTTGTAAATGTAGACATACCATCACATTCTGTTGTGTTTGGCAATCCTTGCGTAATAAAACATAGGGATTGGGCAACGGAGGGGTATGTGAATAATATAGTAGAATAACAATATGAACATAAAGAAACTTTTGTGCTTGGTCGCATATTACGGCTTTGCAAGATATTTGCCAGCATCAACAAGTCCGATGACACGTTGGGCAAGAAAGATTAGACGCATGATATGTCGTCATATCTTTGATAAATGTGGTGATAATGTAAATGTAGAACGTGGTGCCCATTTTGCAAATGGGGGGGTATTTGTTTAGGTTCAGGTAGTGGACTTGGTGTCAATTGCTCGGTGCATGGACCACTTAAAATAGGTGATAATGTAATGATGGGACCAGATGTAACTATTCTTACTCATACCCATAACATAGAGCGGACTGATATTCCAATGGGCAAACAAGGTATGCGTGAAGCTGAGGTTATCATTGGAAATGATGTTTGGATAGGAATGAGGGTTATTATTATGCCTGGTATAAAAGTAGGCGATGGAGCCGTAATCGGAGCTGGAGCAGTTGTCACAAAAGACGTACCAGCTTTTGCTATTGTAGGTGGTGTGCCTGCTAAAGTAATAAAGTATAGAAAATGAAAAAGATTTTAGTGTTAGGATATTTTGGCTATCAGACAAATCAGTTGGATGGTCAAACTGTAAAGACACGAGACTTATATCGTTTGGCGAAAGAACAATTGACCGATTGTGATGTTGAATATTTTGATACACAATCATTGCAGAAAAGCAAACTTCTATTGTTCAAGATGTTCTTCAGAGTTATGTGTTGCAAAACATTATTCTATCTTCCAGCACACAACAACTTGAAGGTGTTCTTTCCTGTTATATTCATATTGTCACAATTATTTCGATTTAAGATACATTATTTCGTTGTTGGTGGTTGGCTAAGGGAATATCTTACACACCTTCCTATACACTGCTTTATGCTTAGTCGTATAAAGGGTATTCATGCTGAAACCAAAAGACTAAAAAAAGAATTGGAGGATTATTATAGTTTTAACAATGTTGATATTTTCCCCAATTTTCGTTTTTTTGAGTTTACTCCTAAGCCTTCAGAATCTGAGAAACTAAGAATTGTCTTTATGGCTCGTGTCATGAAGCAAAAGGGTGTTGATTGGATTTTTGATATGGCTGATTATATAAAGAAAAATGGTTTGCAAGAAAAATTCTCAATAACATTCTTTGGACCTGAAGACAATGAAGACAAACAGTATTTTGAGAGTAATGTGGCAAAGTATGGATTTGTAGAATACCGAGGTGCTTTACAGCCTAAAGAAATTCATGAGACTCTTAGCAATTATGATGTTATGCTGTTGCCCACTCATTTCTATACAGAAGGTCTTCCTGGTTCTGTAGTGGATGCTTATATATCAGGGATTCCTGTGATTGTGACAGAATGGAAGCATTCTCATGAATTTGTTGATGACGGCAAGAGTGGATTTATAGTTTCTTTTGAAAGCGGAAAACAACAAATGATAGATAGAGTGATTTCTCTTGAAAAAGAAAGAAATCTTTTGAGAAGAATGAAAGCAAATGCACTCATTAAACGTATGGAATTTGCTCCACCAAAGTTGGATAACTTAATAAGGAGATAAAACATTAACAGTTTGTTGTGTCCCCATCCCAATGTATCGGAAGATAAAATACCATATTGGTATAAACGTTCTTTTATTGGTGAGTTATGGCATCTTATTCGTAAAGGTATCTTTCAGAATATAGCTCCCAACTGTGTGCTAACACCAGTTTGCTTGTCATGGACGCAAACAAGAACATAACATGATAGTTATAAAAGATAGGTATGCGTACATCCATAACAGCACGTAATGATATTGAAATAGGTGAAGGAGCTGTAATAGGTGCGATGGCTTTGGTTAAATAAAAATACGTTTTGAATAAAACTAAAGAATGGTATATCCGTCCGCACAAGTGGTCGCAGATAGCAATATGGTGCGATACCATCGGGCGGAACTATATAAGATATAAATAATGTGAGACTGATTTCATATATAATAGGCAACATAATAGGATTAATATCCTTGATAGTGTTATTATTTTGCATTGTGCTTTCGTATTTTATGATGCAGACTGCATACGTAAAGGTGAGAGAAATGTTGCGTAAGCAGTTACGACATATACGTATTCGCCATAAATGGATAAAACGGCGGATATACCATGATGGAAAGTGTATTTTGCTATCAGCAAATAAAGTGTTTGATAGACTGTTTTTGTCAGCAAAGAGTATCGCGGATAATTCTGTAAGGTTTATTCTTTCTTATACTATACCTATGCTTTTGGCCTTTACTGTAGTATACTATAAAGATTCGGTAAAGGAAGATATCGAAATGGAAAAGGAGTTTATAGATAAGCAAAACATTATAGAAAAACAGCAACAGGAGATAAAACAGTTGCATGACTCTATATTTGTTCTTGAAATGCGGTTTAAGGAACATTTAAATAAAAAGTAAAACAATGACATTTGATGTTATAAACTACACATATAGTGGGCTCATTTCCATCTTTTCGATGATAATGGGCATGGCATATCCTTTGGTAAATACAGCCATAACAGAAATAGATACAAAGTATGGAGGAAATAGAATGTCTGAAAAAGTGTTGTCAGAATCTATATACATTCGTTTTCGTGCGATTCTCGCAATATCAATAGTTGTATCGATTCTAACGCCCTTTGTCCTTTATTATCTGAAAGGTATTTCTACATGGATGTACTATTGGGAGTCATTCCAAACGTTAGTTGTTTTGTTGCTTGTCCTTGCATTCATGCAGTTGTATGACTTAATAATAAGATACAAGTTGCCAAAGAAGTATTTGAAATATTATAGTAAAAAGAGAAATACTGGAAATGGTGTGGTTTATTTGGCAGAGATTGCACGTTATGCTGCAAGGAAAAATGATTCGGAGTTATATCTACAATGTACAACTGAAGTGGGGAATATAATGTTAGATGAATTGCAAAATGGAAGAATCCAATCTACTTTAACGCCATTCTATTCAAGTGTTAATAGCAATGAATGTCGATTGTCGAATGAAACAAAAGAGGCATTGGCGATCTACACATCGATAGTGTGTGATTCAAGGATAAAGGATGGATGGTATCGTATTGATTGCAGTTTGATAAATATGTTTTTCTCTACATCAATGCCTTTACTTGCAGGTGATAGACAAATTATTTGGAGAACTGTGCAGGAAGCAGCTCGTAACGGAAATGATGAATTCGTAAAGCAGTATTGGGTGTATGCAGTTCAGTATTATTCTTGGTTTGATAGTTCAAGAAATTATTTTGGAGCTGATTGTAAAAAGAGAAGGAAATTAGAGGAAGAGAAAGAAGTCTTTCACAAATTTCATACTGCGTTATTAGGTATGTTGTTGTATTTAGATAGAAAGAAATGTCTTACAAATTTGCTTTACTATTCTAGAACTTTACCTTATTCCTATCCGCTATGTTGTAATAGCCTGCAAAGTATATTTGATGAATGGAAGCGTTTTTATGTTGGTGGTGATATAAGGTCACTCATGTTGCAACAGCAGAAATTCCCATTGATAGGGAATGATCATGGGGTTGATAGTGAATGGTTCCTTTTGCATGTTGTAGAACGTATGCTTGCTATTCAAATATTGCGGTTAAAAGGAATAGATTATAATGTGGAGTATCGCGAACCATTGGCTGATATTGTAGAAGATAATGAAATTGAGGACAAACGTGAGGCCATTGCATTGCTTGAGCGTATGAAAATGACTATAAATGAAATATATAGTAATGGATTGGAAACAATACTGGAAACACATGTATATTTCACAAAAGAAGAAGCACTTGACTTGATTGAGAAAAATATTCAAAGAATCAAGAAAAATATAAAGGACAAGGAAGAGGATCCTTCTATTGATGCTCAGAAGTTTAATGCAATCTGGGCTATGATCCATAGAGCATGGAACAATGCTGATATGGACTTAGGAGAACACATGGGTAATGTTGCTTACAATACTGAACGTTATGAGCGTGAGATAAGATTTGATATTCCTAAAGAAATGGTATGTATTGGATACAAGCAAATGAAAAATGATGGGTTTGTAGACACTTTAATTGGTGCATTAGTATATAGTGTAAAAGGTGTGAAAGCCGAGGCTTTTAAGAAAATAAATCCTGTAACGACCTATCGTATAGAATATCAGGACTTGGGTTTGGCTTTGGAGAGATTGAGGTTGTCATCCGAATACGTGGTACTTTACAATTCTATAAATATTGATTTGTATTATGAATGTTATAAACAATATAAAGGGTATATAGCAAATACTTCAAGTTTACGTCTCATAAATGAGGCACTGTTGATAGAACTACATGACAAAGACTCGAAGCCTTATATGCTTGTTTTAAAGCGTGACGATTTGCCTTATCTTACAATAGAGAAAAATGGCGATAACGATTATTCTGATGATGATCAGAGATTTTTGGATACTAATATCGAGACAATTCCTACAAATATAGAATCGCTGTCTCAAAGATATATAAAAGCAATAGTAGGGTTACACTATCCTAAAGACTTGCGTTATGTTAGAATAGACATACCATTTGTTATGGCTGAGATGGATATAGACAAGATAAAGCCAATTGATTATTTATTGAGTTAAAGCGAATGGCTATATTTAGATAGATGAGAGCAATGGAATATGCTCTAAATAGTGTAAAAACTTTACCGGTAGAATAATATAAAAAACAAATATTATGGGAGAACCATTAACAACAGAAGAGTTTATAAGTCGGCACAAAGCAGATTTGCAAGCATGTGGATTTGATATTCAGTTTGTAGCTTTTGTAAATTTCTTATTTGATATAAAAGGAGGTGATGTCATTGCTTATGAAAAAGAAGATGACATTGTTGTCTCGTGCACTGAAGGAACGAAATGGCTTATTCAAGTTAAAAACTCAGTTGACGGTAATGCCAAAATGACTGATGCAGATTCTGACTTTTGGAAAACATTTGACAATTGGCTCTCATTATATGATTTGAGCGAGTCGAAAGAAGAGTTCTTGAAGCCTAACAATAAGTTTATTCTATATACAAATAAGGAACTATCCAATTCCTTTAATGAACAAATAAAAAACTTGCGGAATGGAAGTTGTGGTATTGAAGAAGTTATATTGTTTTTAAAGAAGGTAGAGAAGAATGTTTCGTATTATCCAATAGTCAAGAAATTGTTGGATTTGGATAAGGTTGAATTGAATAAATTCTTGCATAAAGTAGAGGTAATGCAAGTTGCAGATTCATTGAGGGCGTTGTACGAGAAGTTCTTGGTAATATACAACATGCCGACTAAAGCAGACCTGATAGTATCTGAACTATTGGGAGAATTGTATAAGGAGAAGATAAATGCTGCAAAGAATCATCAAACCTTTTCTTATGAGAAGGGGGAATTCTTAAAAAAGTATAGAGGAATACTTCAAAAAGTGAGCGATGATAGTCTTGTTCCAATACAAGATGATTGTGGTGACATACCAAAGGACGTAAAGGATATACCATTTATAAAATATTTGGACGAGATTGAAGTGTTAAACCTGCCTGATTCGATTGAAAAATATTATGGTAATTGGTTTTGTTATAATTGGTCTATTCAATATTACTATTCAGTTCAGCTAATGACACCCGAATTGGAGAAGTCAATGAATTATGCAGCAAAATCACTTTGGTCTAATTCTTTTAGGAATAAGCATCGTAAGATAAATTGTAATTCATTAGATACAGAAAAGATTAATGCTGCTCAAGACTGTTTTTTCGAAGTTATGGAAAAGAAAATATCCATAGACAATGCTCGTTCGATATACCCTCCATTTTCTTCTGGTTGGTTTCTAAATATGACCAATGATATAGACCATCCTTCTATTTGTTGGCACATTGATGTATATCCCAAATTAAAAAAGACAGTATGAAAATATCTGGTTACTATATATATAATAATGTGGCTATAACGGCTTTTTCTGTTATGGCTATGTTACGTCTTTCTCCCAAAATACCATTGTCTAAAGTGGCTCTGCTCATGCCGATATTACTGGATGACAACATCATTGGAAAAATGACAAATCAAAGGCCTACAAGTTTTGATTCTGTTATTACTCAAAATAAAGTTTTTTTGAGCAATTTCAATAATAGATATATTGATTTGCTACCTCAGGTTGTAAACGCTATATCTATTCTTTTGGACTTAAATTTGGTTTCCTTGTATGGAGAGTATGTCATTTCTGAGAATGCAGAAAAATACGAATCCATTTTGGCAAGATGTGACAGCAATAGATTGAAAAATATCTGTATAGTCAGTCCAAAACTATTGAAATTGGTTAAGGATTCAGATATAGTTAATGATTACCGTAAATTGAATATTGAGTTATGAAGCTTTACATCTCAAAACTATACATATGGTTTGATAAAAGGGTAAAACCTCGCATTATAACCTTCGAGAACAATAAGGTGAATGTGATTACAGGTAGTTCATCTACTGGAAAGAGTAATATTTATGCAATCATAGACTATTGCTTGTTGTCTGGTAAATCGAATATTGTATTTCCTGTCATAAACGAGAACGCATGTTGGTATGGCATGGAGTTTCAGATAGGTGACAAATTCTTTGCCATAGCAAGGAAGAAACCTACCGTAGATGTTGTGCCACCTGAAGTATGGCTCCAGCATGAACCTTTCGCTGAGCACTTCTATCCAACTGTAAATAATTCACATGTCAATGACGCAAGACGAGAGTTGGATAAAGCTTTTGGCTATAAATCAGATAAGGAGAATTTTTATCGTTTATGTTTTGTTTTCAATGCCTTGACAGAAAATATATTAACTTCTCCATACGATTTTCTGAATTTTAAATTCTATGGTATCGACATGTTTGAAAACAAAGAAGAGCGTTGCAACTTTGTTGAATCGGTGTTGACTCCAGATGTTGAACAGTTTAGGAAGATAAACGAGGAACTTAAAGATTTACAGGAGAAAAAGAAGAAATTTGACAACTATAAAAGAAGGTTAGAAAAGAAAACTGATGGTTTTAATAAACTTTTGGTAAAACTCGTCAGAATGTGTATTGATGCACAATTATTGAAGGAGAGTGTAAAAGAATGTTCTGATGAAGATCAGATAGCTGCCTTGAAAGGAATTTTGGAAGAAAATATGATTCCAAAAGAAAATATGGACGAGTGTGATAAAGAATTTAAATCTTTACAAGAAAAGCATTTGCGAATAAGTCTACAGTTGGCAAACATAAGTCGTGCCAAGAATGAACAGCAAGAATATATAAAGTCGTTAGGGCTTATTGAAGACTCTTTGAGACCTGTAGAGGTACTGTATGAAAAGATAAATGACCAGGGTGCTAATATGTGGACATCACATGTCATTAGTTCTCTGAAAAGTTCATTGGCAAAAATATCATCAAACAAGCATCAGACGGAAATTTTACCAATTGTTTCCGAACAAGCGATACAGAGTTTGAATGCTCAAATGAAATCGATAGAGGATAGGATGGAGATGATAACTAAACAGAAGGGATCTCTATATCAACAAGTGAACAACTTAAGACTAATTGGTTTTTTGGAGTCAAAAGTAGAAGAGTTGACACAACTTTGGCAGAATAAACAGAAAAAAGAATCGAAGAAGATAGAAATATTTGTTGAGGAAGATGCTCAAAGAATCTCTGTATTGGAGAAAGCAAAGGGTGAGATAGAGCAAAAACAATTGAATATAAAATCGGAACTGAACGAGTGTATTCAACATATATTTGATGGTTTCCAACATATGGAGCATTATGAACACTGTTACACAAAATATGAGATAGAACAGGAACGCCTTATGTTGAATAATGGCAAGTCTATATTCAATTATGATACCATTGGCAGTCAGTCAAACTACATGTTCCTGCACCTTTGTTTTTTCTTGGGCATTCATCGTTATTTCTTTGAGAACTTGAATGTACGACATGTCGGGCAGTTCTTGTTTATCGACCAGCCGAGTATACCTTATTATGCAGGTTCTGAAAATGTAAAGACAACAGATAAGGAAAAGTTACTTGATGCGTTTGCAGGTATAAATAGGTTTATGAAGTATGTGATAGAAGAAAAAAAAGAACAATTTCAAATTATTCTTGTAGAGCATGCACCTGAAACTTATTGGACAGGAGAGAACAACCTGGATTATTTTGTGACTAAGGAAACTTTTACAAGTGGTAATGCTTTGATACCCAAATATGTTTTAGAACAAAAAGAAAACAATGAAAATTAAAATAGGAAATATATGCCACATGATAGTGCATTATGTAGGCAATAAAAGCAGAGAAGAAGGAGTCTCCTTTTCAGAGAAAGAACTTGATTTCACAGACGTATCTGCGGATATAACATCAATGTTAGAAAAATCATTCGACGCAAAAGAACCATGTCATTTCTATTTTGAGAGTACATTGGCATTGAATCCGATATATACATTTGTAAAAACTATATTTGATGATGTGTCAAGATTTCAAGAGCAATCAGAATTTATTGCAAAAATTCTTTATGAAAAGACTTCACATCCGATGACAAAATCAGGCGAGTTGAATATTATTTATCTGTCGGATTGTGAAATAGACGGCAAGAAGACAGATGCAATAGCAATGCTAAAGACAGAAAACAAGCAGCCTGCTTATCAATATCTTCATACAGAACATGGATATGAGATACACAAGTCGGAGGTTATAAGTTTTGCAAAGGTTGAGAAAGGTTGCTTGATATTAAATATTAATGAAAACAATGGCTATGTGGTTTTCTCTGTAGATAAGAAGTCAAAAGGTATTCAGTCAAAGTATTGGAAAGACGATTTCTTGCATATTATGACCGATATTACATCTTACTCACAAACAAAGAACCTGCTGAACTCATGCAAGACTTTTATTGCTGATAATTATGCTGAGGATTCAAAGGTGGAAAAGGCTAATCTTATATCTAAGGTAAGAAAGATGTTGGAGCATACAGAGACATTATCAATCCATGAGTTTTCACAAGAAATATTCAGTGAGGACAATTTGGACAAGCAATTTGAAAAATACTTGTCGTCGAAAGATAATCCCTGTCGGATGCATGAGGAAGACATTCAGATAGAAAAGCCATTGGTGAAAAGGAAAAGTTCACTGCCTAAAACAACTTTATACCTTGACTCCAATTTTGAAATTAATATTTTGGGAGGTCATGATTATATAGTACAGGGATATGATGAGGCTGCAGGTATGAATTACTATCAATTTTTCTATAATAAGGAAAAATAATGATTCCTTCTCTTTGTATTTAAACCTGTAGTCATTACTTTCATCACAGTTTTTTAAGGTCGCAATTTTGCAAAGTTCAAGAAATAAGTTTATCTTTGTATTTTAAAGTTTATTTGCTAAATAATTAAGGTTATGATTCACGAAACAATACATATAAAGAACTTAGGACCTCTTGAAGATACTGGCGTTATCGATATAAAACCACTATCGGTGTTTATCGGAAATTCAGCAAGTGGCAAGAGTACACTTATGAAGGCTCTTGTATTGATGCGCTACATATTCAAACGCCTTTCTATTAGAGCTTATTTCCATAACTCGCATATAGAAGAGAATGTTATAAACTTTAGGTTTAAGGATTTGTTGCGTGATAATATGAGTGTATTGGTTACTGCCGAGACTTACATTCATTATAGTGTTATTATTAACAGAAAAACGTATTCTGTAAGTTATGTGGGAGGTAAACTGTCTTATAATGCTTTAATTCCTAACGAAGATTTATGCTTCTTCAAAGAAGTGTGGGTGGCAGAATCAAGAAGTGCTATAGCTTCTCTTTCAAGTCAAGGTACATTGGCTAAAAACGCTTATTTGGGATTCTTTTTTAATGAAACATTTACCGAATTTGACAATGCAACTGATGCAATAAAGCATTTTGACTTGAACTACATTGGTTTGGACATGAATGTGGAACGCGGAGGCAATAACCAAAAGAAGTTTATACTTAACCCTAAGGGTAGCAATTATTCTTCGTTTGAGCTTCGCCATGCGTCTTCTGGTATACAGACAACTGCGCCTTTAATAGCCATGATGAACTATTATGCTCAGGCTTTTGACTTTAAGTTGGCTCAGAAGCGTAGTATCATTGACTTGTTGTTTGAAAAGAACCTTACCACTCAGTATCGCCCTGAAATGGAACTTACTGATATGCCTAAATATGTACACATACATATAGAGGAACCTGAATTAAGTCTTGACCCAACTTCTCAGATTCAGATGTTGAACGAGATAATACGATTGGCGTTTTATGCAAAGGTTGATAGTCGTGAAATTGGATTGGTGCTTGCTACACATAGTCCATATATCATTAATTCTCTGAATCTGTTGATGAAGGCTCACGATTGCAAGACGGATATTGATGGTGCACATATTGGCTATGACGATTTGTCGGTATATCAAATTGTTTCAGGAGGAGTGGTTGACCTGAAAGTTAAAAACATTCATTACGTGAACACGGATAGACTCTCAGAGGACATCAATAACATATATGATAAATACCAAGAATTAAAGCAGTTGCAAAATGAAGAATCTCTTGGAAAATGACCTTCCGGCATTTTATGGCGTAGGCAGAAGATGTACATGTGATGAAAATACAACAAGTTTGAGCGAATTTGACCTTACAGAGGATGATACACAATTTGTTGTTGATTACAAAAAGGGGTATGCGTCTTTTTGTGGCAATTCGTTTAACTTGAGTGTAGTTAATTATGATACTTATATTAGCAAATTTAATGGAACAAAAATAGCTGATGGTAGATGCAGATGCGATTTTATTATGACAGATACGGATGCCGATAGTATTATAGTTTTGTGTGAGGTAACAAGTTCCTTGGGGGGAATAGAAAATCTATCTCGTCCGATAAAGAAACCCCAAAAAGATGGAACAACAAAGGTTGCTTTTCCAAAAGGCAAATATCAAAAGGTTGAACTTCAACTCTACCAGAGTTTAGAAACCTTGACTAACGTGCCATCCATATCGTCGTATATTAACAACAAGAAAAGAAAGGTGTGTTTAATGTCATACCTCATTAAACAAACTGAGAATAATGCTGTTAATGCTTTCAACAGAAATCGCATGATGGAAGCTGAGGAGGCTGGCGAAAATGGCGCACAGATTAATTGTCCTCAAATAGAACAGTTTGGTTTTGACTATTATAGAATAAGTCATGCTTATTCTTTTAGAATAGACAATAACGGTAAATAATAATAAAATCCCCATCCGAGTGGCGGCATTAGCGCAGAGCGATACTGCGGTGGGGAACTTCACTTTGTTTTTATTTTTATTATGACGTGCTGTATGGGTATCACTGCTCATACGGCAGCATTGTATTCTTTTATATTCAAGTTAATTTTTTATTATGCAAGATTACGGATTGGTGTCTATCATCACTCCTACTTGGGCGTGTGCTGACTTTATTGCTGAAACGATTAAAAGTATACAAGCGCAGACCTATCAAAACTGGGAACTGCTTGTGCAAGACGATTGCTCTAAGGACAATACGTTGGAGGTTGTTAAGCCTTTTATGGAGGCTGACAAACGAATTAAGTATGAATGTAATTTAGAGAACTCGGGGGCTGCAATAACAAGAAACAATGCTTTGCGTAGGGCAAAGGGACGTTGGATTGCTTTTCTTGACTCGGATGACTTATGGTTGCCTGAGAAATTGGAGCATCAACTGAAGTTTATGGTGGAGAATGGTTATGCCTTCTCTTATCATGAATATACAGAGATGAGTGAGGATGGCAAGGACTTGGGCGTGTATGTGTCGGGAATAAAGAAAGTGAGTAAGTTGGCTATGTTTATGTGCTGCTGGCCAGGATGTCTGGCTGTGATGTACGACAGAGAGCGGATAGGACTGGTGCAGATAAAGGATGTACGTAAGAATAATGATACGGCTCTATGGCTTAAAGTGGTGAGAAAAGCTCCTTGCTATCTGCTGAAGGAGAATTTGGCAAGGTATCGCCGACGCAAGGTAAGCATCACTCCCAAGCCATTATGGAAGCGCATTTGGGCACATTATCCTTTATTCCATGTAGCAGAAGAGATGAATCCATTGATGGCTACATTCTGGACATTGATGAATGTTGTGGGTAATGGTTGGAAGAAAATGTGGTATGTAAAGAAGTACGAAATAAAACATGAATAGTTCTGCTAAGAATATATTGTTATTACTGAACATTGCTATAAATAAACATGTGCAGGTTTTTGTAAATGAGGTAGATTGGGAACAAATACTTAAAACGGCACAAAAGCAAGGTGTTCGTGGCTTGACGTTTGAAGCGTTAGAAGTGTTGAAGCAAAATAATTCGCAGTGTTCGAGTTTTCCTGATCGCATGACCTTGATGCAATGGTATGCTCAAACATCTTTTGTTGAGAAGATGTTTGCTCAACATGTTGCTATGGCAAAGGATGTTGTGGAGCTTTGGAAGAACCATGGTATTAAAACTATTGTTTTTAAAGGTTTGGCACATAGTCGCTATTATCCGAAACCTGAGCATAGAGAGTTTGGAGACTTTGACTGCTTCCTAATTGATTCTCATGGGAAATGTGCATATAAACAGGGAAATGATATAGCCCGTAAGGCTAGCTTGGTTGTGGATGATGGTTGGTATAAGCATTCGCATATTGCTTATAAAAAACTAACGATTGAGAATCATCAATTTTTTACTTCGGCTCGACGTGGAGGAACGGATATGGCTTTGCATCGATATATGGTGGAGGTTATAGGTGATGGTAGCTTGCTTGAAAAACTTGATGGAACTGACATTTATGTGTTACCCATAGAGGCGGAGGGCTTGTTTATGCTTTATCATTCTCTAACGCACTTCTTAGTGGAGGGGATTAATTTGCGACACTTTGTGGATTGGGCTTGTTGGATAAAAGCTAATCAGGACAAAATAGTTTGGACTGATTTTTACGCTCAGTGTAAAAAGTTTCGTTTAGATGGTTTTGTTGATGTATTGAATACAATAGCGGTGAAACATTTGGGTGTTGAACTGCATGATAAGATGATTTTTGCTAACAGCTCATATGCTGAACGTACTATTGAAAGTGCTTTGTATGACGATTCTTCTATTTATAATCGTGGTAAAGGGCGATGGTATGAGCGATTGCATGTGATTGGTAACGCTTTTAAATATTCATGGAAATATAGAAATGTGGCACACTATAGCATGATTGGCTATGTGTGGCAGTTTGTGTATGGATTTTTAAGAAGGAAAGAGTAACGTTTTAAATAAACAAATTCATATTATGACAATGAAATTGCGTAATGTGCCTTTCTCTCCGCCTGATATGACGGAAGCTGAGGCTGCAGAAGTGCGTGATGCCATTTTGTCTGGCTGGATAACAACTGGACCGCGTACAAAGAAGTTGGAAAAAGAAGTAGCTGAGTTTGTTGGCGTAGACAAGGCTGTGTGTTTGAACTCGCAAACGGCTTGTGGCGAAATGGCTTTGCGCTTGTTGGGTGTGGGTGAAGGTGACGAGGTTATTGTGCCTGCTTATACTTACACAGCAAGTGCTTCGATTGTGGAACACGTGGGGGCTACGCTTGTTTTTGTTGATGTACAGAAGGATTGCCTTGAAATGGATTATGAGGCTGTTGAGGCTGCTATCTCTCCAAAAACAAAGGCTATTATACCTGTTGACTTGGCTGGTATTCCTTGTGACTACGATCGTTTGTTTGCGATTGTTGAGCATAAGAAGAATCTCTTTACCCCGAAAACGGATTTGCAGAAGATGATTGGACGTGTTGCTATTTGTTGTGATGCGGCTCATGCTTTTGGGGCTTCGCGTAAGGGGAAGATGGTAGGTGCGATTGCTGACTTCTCTTCTTTCTCTTTCCATGCGGTAAAGAATTTTACAACTGCTGAAGGTGGCGCTTTGACATGGAATTTGCCTTTTGGTAAAGAAAAGGTGATGAAGGACTTGGATAAGTGTGACGAGAATGCTTTTAGTGGTGTACCTGAGATTGAAGGTGAGACTTGGAATGAGAATCTGTATAGAAAGGCGCAGTTGCTGAGTTTGCATGGGCAGAATAAGGATGCTTTGGCTAAGACGAAGTTGGGCGCTTGGGAGTATGATATTATCGGCACTTGGTATAAGTGTAACATGACGGACGTGGTGGCTGCTATCGGACTGGTACAGATGCAGCGTTATAAGGGTATGTTGGAGCGTAGACGCAAGATGATTGCGCGTTATGATGAGGCTTTGAAACCCTTGAATGTGGCTGTGCTGAATCATTATGACGAGGAGCATACTTCATCTGGTCACTTGTACTTGGTTCGTTTATTGGGCAAGACTCGTGAGGAAACAAACAAGGTGATAGAAAAGATGGCAGAGCGTGGAATTGCTACCAACGTTCACTACAAACCGCTGCCTATGATGACTGCCTATAAGAAGTTGGGCTTCGACATCAAAGATTTTCCTAATGCATTCCACATGTTTGAGAATGAGATTACTCTGCCTTTGAACACGAAGATGACGGATGAGGATTTGGAATATGTAATAGAGAATTTTGTAGAGATTGTATCTGAACTTTAATCTTTAATTATCATAGACCTGGAGGTGAAGACAATATCTTTATCTTCAGGTTTTTCTTACCCTAAAAGTATGAAAAGATTATTTGACATAGTTGCTTCTGGTTGTGGATTAATTGTTTTAAGTCCATTATTCCTAATATTGGCTATTTGGATTAAATTTGATTCTAAAGGCCCCGTGTTTTATAGACAAGTGCGTGTGGGACGTGGAAATAAGGATTTCCGAATATTCAAGTTTCGTTCTATGCGTGTAGGAGCAGATAAGGGCTCATTAGTAACCATTGGTGGCCGTGATCCTCGTGTGACACGTTCTGGATATTATATCCGTAAATATAAATTTGATGAACTCCCCCAGCTTATAAACGTATTTATTGGAGATATGAGTTTGGTTGGTCCTCGTCCTGAGGTGCGTCATTATGTGAATTACTGGACCCCCGAACAGATGCACGTGTTAGATGTTCGTCCTGGTATCACCGACCCTGCAAGTATTAAGTTTAGAAACGAGAATGAGTTGATGGAAAAGGCAGAGGATCCTGAGGATTACTATATCCATGTGATTATGCAGGAGAAGATAAAATTATACTTGGAGTATGTGAAGAACAGCTCGTTTTGGTATGATATCAAACTTATATTCCAAACATTTAAGGTTATTGTCACAGAACGATGAGAAGATTACTTAATGCCGTTTGGCAATTCTGCAAATATTTATTTGTGCCAAGAAAGGCGCATCACCTACCAAATGATTAATGACAATGGAATTTGATAAGGACTTTTTAGGCAAGCTATTTGAGCAAGCCACTATGAATCCAAGATTGCGTCAAAGTTTTGATTTGCGCACATCTTCGGATGATAATAGTCAGCGTATGCTGAATGCATTGCTTTCTGGTACGGTTGTACCTATTCATCGTCATGAAGACACAACAGAGTCGGTAATCTGTCTATGTGGCAAGTTAGATGTAGTGATATATGAAGAGGTTGTGACATACGAGAAGTCTTCATTCGACGCTATGCCTATGGGTATGGATGCGCAAGATGTAACACGAAAAGTAGAGTATCGCGAGGTGCAACGCATTCATCTTTGCCCAGCAGAGGCAAAGTATGGATGCCAGATACCAAAAGGTGCATGGCACACGGTGGAAGTAATAGAGCCGAGCGTGATATTCGAGGCTAAGGATGGGGCGTATAAAGGATAAAGAATGCATTGCCTCATGACGTACTAATCCGCTACCTGACCTATTGGTCAGAGGTCATTGACAGCCGTAAATATGTAGTGGAGAGTGACCTTCCGCATGAAGAATGGTACACGGACTGTTGCAACTATGCAGCCAGTGAGACAGATGAAGAACGATATATGCATGCTAAGTGTATGACAGAAACACTTGGACATATGCTGCAAGACATCAAGAATAATCATAACAAGTATCCTGCTGCCATGCGCATGGTGAAGTCATGGAAGAACTACAGTTTTATCGGTTTCACTCCTACCATGCGTGAAGAAATCGACAAAGTTTGGATAGAACCGAACACGTGGAATGATGGTAAAAAGGCGGTTATGGCATTTGTTCCATTGTTTGAAGTCTTTATGAAGCATGGAAAGAGATAGAGGACATGGAGAGTTGTACGGACTATGGCGTTCCAAGAAGAGAACTGCCATTTTAGATATAGAAGTCGTCTAAACTTTTCTGACGAAGATTATATTTAAACTTTTATATCTTCTAAATTCAATCTTTACCTTTCTTTTTGACCGCTTTTTGACCTTTCATTGGTCGTGTAGCTCGCTACACTCCCTCTTCAATGCCCAAAATCGCTTCAAAAATAAAGGCAAATCTTGAACTTCATAAAAGTTCAGACGACTTCTTTATTTACGGTGTCAATATAATCAAGAAAGGCTTCACGTCCTAAGCCTGTGCCACTGCTGGTAATGAAATAAGGGGGCAACTCTTCCCACTCTTCCTGCAAAGTGGCTAAGAAGCGGTCTACATTCTTTTTCAGTTCACCACGCTTGGGCTTATCGGCCTTTGTAAAGATAATACCAAAAGGCACTCCGTGTTCACCTAAGAAGCGTATAAACTCGAGGTCAATCTTTTGGGGAGTAAGGCGTGAATCAATCAATACAAAGAGACAAGTCAGTTGTTCGCGATCTAAGACGTAATGTTCTATCAACTTCTTGAGTTTATCGACTTCACGGCGTCCACGTTGTGCGTAACCATAGCCTGGGAGGTCGACTAAGTACCATTCATCATTTATCACAAAGTGGTTGATAAGCATTGTTTTACCTGGCGTTGACGACGTCATAGCCAAGGCCTTGCGCCCTGTCAGCATATTAATAAGGCTACTCTTGCCCACATTGCTTCGACCAATAAAGGCGTACTCGGGTTTATCAGTCTGCGGACACTGGTCGGCACGACTATTACTTATCAAGAATTCAGCTGATTGTATTTTCATTGTTTCTTTTTTACATTAAGTAGGTGTTAAAAATTAGTTGATATGAATTGGTGCAGTATTTCGTTCAGAAACATAGATTGAAGAGGGAGCGTAGCGGGCTACGTGACCGATGAAACCTATGTTTCTGGGCGAAAGAATGCGCCAAGGCATATCGACTAATTCGTAACATGATTAATATAAACTAATTTTGAACACCTACTTATATATTAATAACCATGCCCTCCTGCGCTAACGTGGTATTCATAAAAAACTGTTGCGCTTCATTGAGCAGCACTTGTTCATCGTCATAACGTGACGAGTAATGTCCTATCACCAAGCGTCCTACCCCTGCCGCTTTTGCCAAGCTTGCTGCTTGTGCAGCGGTAGAATGGAGCGTCTCAATGGCGCGAGGCAGGTTGTCTTGACCAAACGTTGCCTCATGATACAACACATCGACACCACGCAAGAGGGGAATTAACTGTGGCCGATAACACGTGTCGGAACAATAAGCATAAGAGCGGCCTCGCTCTGCGGGAAAGACTAACTCTTGATTGGGCACTACGCGTCCATCGGCCGTTGTCCAATCTGCCCCTTGTTTAATTGAGTTGATAGCATAATAGGGAATTTCGAGATAGTCAATCATGTCACGACGTATGTGTGGCAAAGGGGCTTTCTCACGAAACAAGAAGCCACAACTCGGCACGCGATGACGCAAGGGTAAGGAATACACCTCTACCGACCTATCCTCATATAATAAATGGGATGCCTCATCAGTGGGCAGGGCATGTATTACTACTTCATAAGCTATCCCTTTGCAAAAGAAGTTAAGCCACGGACGTAGCAATGTTTCGAGTTCGGCATGCGCATATAGGTGCATAGGTTGGGTGCGCCCTGCCAACGACAGGGTGGAAAGCAAACCTATGAGGCCAAAAATGTGGTCGCCATGTAGATGTGATATAAAGATGTGTGACAGTCTTGAAAACTTTTGACGCGAACGACGGAACTGCACTTGTGCTCCTTCGCCACAGTCGATCATAAAAAGTTTCTCACGCAGATTTATCAGCTGAGCCGAAGGCCAATGCTTTAACGTAGGCAAGGCACTGCCACACCCTAATATGTGTACGTCGAACTTTTCCATAGCGCAAATTTAGCCAAATCAGTAAGAAAAGTGTAATTTTGCGTTTAGTTTTTACCAATTATGCCACTAACTTCATGGCAAATAATGCTATTCTTACTACACTATGAGTGAAAATATCACATCTAACAATACACGACGTGCTGAACAATTAAAGGCTTTTGAACGCCTACTCGACGTGCTCGACGAACTGCGCGTAAAATGTCCATGGGATAAGAAGCAAACAAACGAAAGTTTACGTCCAAACACAATTGAAGAGACTTACGAACTTTGTGATGCCCTCATGAAGAACGACAAGAAGAACATCTGCAAAGAGTTGGGCGATGTGTTGCTTCACGTTTGCTTTTACGCCAAGATAGGTTCTGAAACGGGCGATTTCGATATTGCCGACGTTTGCAACCAACTATGCGACAAACTTATCTTCCGCCACCCTCACGTATTTCCGCCGAAAGGGAGCGAAGACAAGCACATTGAGACTGCCCAGCAAGTGAGCGAGCAATGGGAACTGTTGAAACAGAAAGAGAAAGACGGCAACAAGTCTGTCTTAGCTGGTGTGCCTGCTGCTTTGCCCTCTCTTATTAAGGCTTATCGCATTCAAGACAAGGCACGCAACGTGGGGTTCGATTGGGAAGAGCGTTCGCAAGTATGGGACAAAGTAAAAGAAGAGATCAGCGAGTTCGAAACTGAGGTGGAACACATGGACAAAGCGAAGGCTGAAGAAGAGTTTGGCGATGTGATGTTTAGCCTTATCAATGCCGCTCGCCTGTATAAGATTAATCCCGACAATGCGCTTGAACATACCAACCAAAAGTTTATTCGTCGCTTCAACTACCTCGAAGCACACACCATGAAGCAAGGACGCAACCTTACGGACATGAGCCTTGACGAAATGGACAAAATCTGGAACGAAGCAAAAGCGTTGGAGAAATAGTTGAAGAGTTTGACAAGGTAACGAATTGACGAGTAAGTTACCATAAAAGCACATAACAAACTTACTTGTTAACTCGTCTACCTACGAAAAAAGAAAGTTATCAAAACGATTGTACTCTATAAGCTGCCGCATAGTCAGCACTACACGCGCATCATTAGTGAGCAAGAGGCCTTGCCACTAACGTCAATACACGACGTACCTTTAAACGGAGGGTACGTCGTTGCCCCCTTTGTACCTACGAAGGACTCTCCTCTGCTCTTTATCCAACCTACTGAAGTCAGCGAATTTAAATTAAAGTTGCCAGACCTTTCAACGCATTCCTCCACAGCGAATCTAACGACGGACGAGACGGAAGAGAGACTGCACTATACACAATCCTTTCAGTTCATCAAAGAACATCTTAACTGTGGTGTTCTGCAAAAGGTGGTTCTTTCACGAAGACTAAACCTCACAGGATTGGAGTTCAACAATGCTGAAACTTTATTTTTCCGCGCTTGCCATTACCGCCCCAACAACTTCGTGGCCTATTGGTCTACGCCTCAAACAGGACAATGGTTGGTAGCCACTCCCGAACCACTGCTTGAGATGTGCCACCACCAATGTTCTACGGTAGCCTTAGCGGGTACACTTCCTTGGACTGAAGGCGAAAGGCCTCAGTGGAACAATAAGAACCGCGAAGAGCAAGCCATCGTTGCGCGCTACATTCAAGCTAACTTAGAGGCCTGTGCGGCTAACGTCAAAGCCTCCGATACATACACCTTTCATACGGGAAATATTCAACATCTGCGTACTGACTTTGCTTTTATGCTCAAGGATAACAGTCAAATAACCGAGGTGTTGAAACGCCTTCACCCCACGCCTGCCGTGTGTGGACTACCGCGCAATGAGGCATTGCAAGCCATATTAGAAGCGGAACATTCGCCACGACGTTATTACGCTGGATTTAGCGGGCCACTACTTCTGAATGGCGACACACACCTCTACGTAACGCTTCGTTGTATGCACTTCTCGACACACGATGCCACTCTCTATGCTGGCGGAGGCATCATGCCCGAAAGCCAAGAAGCGGAGGAATGGGAAGAGACCCAACGAAAATTAGCTACCATGATGTCTATCTTATAATTAAGGAACTATGTACTGCGACACACCACAAGTCAATCAACTCACCGCGCTACTTGAAGCGCACCACATACGCCACATTGTCGTGTGTCCTGGATCACGCAATGCTACGATTGCTCACAATCTCAACGAAAAGGGTGAAAACAGCTTTACGTTACACCCCGTAACCGACGAGCGCAGTGCTGCCTTTGTTGCCATAGGCCTTATATTAGCTACACAAGAGTGTACCGCTGTATGCGTCACTTCAGGCTCTGCACTTATCAACTGCATACCAGCTGTGGCCGAAGCTTACTATCGCCACCTGCCTCTACTCATCATCTCGGCCGATCGCCCACAGAATTGGATTGGGCAGCTTGACGGACAAACGCTACCACAAAGCGGAGCCTTACTTCCCTACTGCCCTACTTACACGTTACGAAATGACGTCAACGCTGAAAACGAGTGGTTTAACAATCGAAGTATTAATGAGGCTATTCTCTCGCTCTATCGTGAAGGAGGCTGTCCTGCCCATATCAACGTGCCGATAGCCGAACCTATGTTTCGCTTTACAACGGAACAGTTGCCTCATGAACGCAAAATAAGCTTTTACGAACCTGCGAGTGATGTTCCTATTCCTCCACACGTAATCGACCTTATCGCGCAAGCCCAACTGCCAGCACTCATCATAGGACAGTACGAACGTGGTGACATTCGTCATGAAGTTGAACGAATAGACCGCGATGAACAATTATTAGTATTGCCCGAAGTGATAGCTGACGTTAAGGGTTCGTTCCGCATGAATGCTTTTGACGCATTACAAAGTGACGAAACGATTACGCCTGATGTCGTTATACAAATTGGTGGCAACTTTATTCACAAACGTTTCAAGGCACTACTTCGTTCGACTAACTGCAAGGTGATACGTATTAGTCCTTCTCCACTCATAGCTGATACCTTTTGTCATCTTGATGCGCACGTCATGGCATCACCTGCAAAGGCACTTGCACAATTAAGTATCGCCTTACCCCGAAATAAGCAAAGCATTACACAAGCGAAAGCCTTACTCGACCATAAGTGGAACGAACAGAAGGACTTGCTAATTGCGCATTCAAGAACGCACTTCGACATGCACCACGTGCTCTGCACATTAAAGCAATCCTTAGTACAATACGAACAATCATACACCTTACACTTAGGCAATAGCACCACAGTAAGAGTAGCAGGGCAAGTATTTGAAGGCGGCGAGGCTCCCATTTTCTGCAATCGAGGCACGAATGGCATTGAGGGTTCGCTCTCTACGGCTGTGGGATATGCCATTGGAATGTGGGGATTGAGCATCTGCATCATTGGCGACCTTAGTTTCTTCTACGACTGCAATGCCTTGTGGAACACACAATTGCCTAACAACCTCCGCATTCTATTACTGAACAATCATCACGGAGGCATCTTCGACCATCTACCGGGCCTTTCACAATCACCGGCACGCGACTCGTTTATTGCAGCGGGACACCAATCCTTTACAGCCCAAGGCATAGCTGAAGCCTACCACCTTAACTACTTCAAAGCGACCGAAGCGAATAGTCTCACCTCTGCTCTACACGAATGGCTAAAGCCAAGTAGTAGCGCACAATTGTTAGAGGTAGAACTACCGCAATAGCAACCAGTTCTACCCATAACGGGACACGCTCTTCTTTAAAAATCTTTTCTGTAACGACGCAAATGACAAGCAACAACGTTCCACAACGCATCAATACATTTCAAGGCGCACGATTTATCTTTGTTCTATTCATCTTTCTGAGCCATTGCGTCATGGCCAATCTCAATACCTTTGAGTTTGGAGGAGAATGTGGCGTTGCCTTCTTCTTTACGCTCAGCGGCTTTGTGCTTTCATGGGGATACGGAAGGAATGTTCAAGAAAGAACGTTCCACCACCGACGCTTCCTTTGGCGTCACCTTAGCGGTCTATATCCACTCCACTTGCTACTCTTCATCATCGTCTTAGCCTTCGACCTCAAAGCGGACTATCACTACGATGCCGTTCAACTTCTCACCAATTTATTACTACTACAAAGTTGGGTGCCTTCTGACCATACACTGTTTACCATTAACGGAGTCTCGTGGTTTTTATGCAACACTATCTTCTACTATCTCGTTTTCCCTTACCTCTATCGACTTGTAGCAGTTCTCATAAGCAAAAGGCGTTTTTTCGTTTTCTCTTTATTCTTTGCCTTACTATATCTTGTCCTTGCACTCTACATTCCTAATAGTTACGTCAACTGTACGCTCTATGTCAACCCTTTACTCAGAATACCCGACTTTGCGTTAGGCATAGCGGCTTGCCTATTTTACAAAAACATTAACACGTCCACCAATAGCGGCGCAACCGACAAACCCTGTGGGGAGGGTGTACGGACGCTAACCCAAAACTGTTGCTAAACGATACATAATTGCCCCCAAAGTTAGTACTTTTGCACTATGAATCGTAG
>ERZ780178.427-NODE-427-length-32982-cov-72.790020_pt1 | contig 32982 bp, 50 predicted proteins | sample MGYA00511018_ERZ780178 | MGnify/ENA primary metagenome ERZ780178 (study PRJEB29588, sample SAMEA2151439) | human gut metagenome | biome: human gut; feature: human-associated habitat; material: faeces | place: Denmark | collected 2008/2010 ...
ACCGCTAACGGTTTGGTAACTGAAATAACTCAATATCCTGCTCGGCTTTGCTTTGCAGCCAATTGGCAGAATTATGAAATATTGCTCATTCTCAACCGCTTGCAGTTCATTTCTCTCATCTTCACTTTCCGTTGCTTTTGCTTAAATTGTGCATTCGGGCCGCCACACCTGCGCCACCCTATTACTGACGCAGGGCACGGATCTCTATACCATCATGAGGTATCTGGGGCACCAGAACATCAACACCACGCAGCGATATGCGCATATCACAAACCAGATGCTATCCAGTGCCACTCATCTGCTGAACTATCAGCTCAGGGGCTTAGCAGCAAGCTAGTTTTCCACAGATTTCACAGATAACACAGATGCATAGACTTACTATAATAATTGTTTTTTCTTTCAAGTGGCGAACAACTCTTGATTTCCGCCCCTAAATTTTGTATCTTTGCATTGTCATTGAAACACAATGACTTGCAGAAACAAAAGCTCTGCAATCAATGTTTAACTAAAATGTTTTTTGAGTTATGGGAATGAATATTAAAGCTATTGAGCGCAAGATTGCTTACTTGGGTAAGGAAGGTGGCAAGGACCAGTACATGTACGTGATGCAGCCGCTGATCTACAACAAGCTTACACCGGAGAAGGTGATCCAGCAGGCTGCCCTGCATTGCGGTCTGACTCCTGCCGTGATGAACGTGGCATACGCTGCCCTGAGCGAGGTAATCAAGGCGTGGGCTACAGAGGGTCACTCCGTAGCAGTTCCGGGTCTGGGCACCATGCGTTTCGGTCTGCGTGCCAATGCAGTGAAGTCGGTAGAGGATGTGAGCACCAAACTCATCACCCAGCGCCGCGTAATCTTTTGCCCTAATATGGAGATCAAGCAGGAGCTTGCCAAGACGGGTATCAGCATCACCTGCGTAAACCGCGACGGCGAAGTGGTAAAGAACATCGCTTCCAACGATTCGAAGGATGTGGAGGACACCGAGGGCGGCAACCAGGAGAACCCTGACGAGAACAAGGGTGATACCGGAACTACCGGCGGCAACACGGGCGATACCGGAACTCAGGGTGGCGGTTCGCAGACTGGCGGAAGCGATACCGGCGACAACGGAGAAAGTGGTGATAATGTAAATTTCTAAAAATATAGCCCATGAAACGTGAAACCTGGAAAACCGTGATTAAGATTGCTCTCTCACTCCTTACAGCCATCGCAGCCTCTTTAGGTTTGACAAGCTGTATGTAAGTCGGGATGTAAAGCTAGAACCTCTCAAAGAGGGTGTGTCATCAATTTATGACACACCCTCTTTTTTTATAGACAAGCTATTCATTTAACCCTTATTAACAGAAATCAAATACTATTTTTCCTACTTTTATGATGTTATTTCGAATAAAAACTGTACTTTTGCATATATAAGATGTATAACCGAAATGCAGATAGACTGCAACGATAGTATTACAAATGTTTAAGGTCACAAATTGTGATCTCCAAAAGGATATACACATGACAGATAAAAATAACCAAGACATCATCCTACAAGGGTTTGTCAACGACATAAAGACTATCATCAATACTGCTCGCACCAATGCTGTGCGCAGTGTTGCTTTTTGCCGAGTGCAAATGTACTGGGCTATAGGACAGCGTATAGTAGAAAAGGAACAACAAGGGAAAGAACGTGCAGACTATGGCACCTACCTTATAAAGAACCTTGCCAAGGAGATTGAGCCTGAGTATGGCAGCGGATTTGGTGTACAGGTGCCTGGGCAAGCCGCTGGAGCAATACTTCGTAAAGGACTTTTGGAAAGACCACAAGAAGATGTATCAGAACCGCCCTATCTACTGGCTGTTCTCATCCAAGAAGGGTGCCTTCCAGGTCATCGCCTACATGCATCGCATGAATGCCTACACCGCTGAGCGTGTGCGCTCGAAGTATCTCCTCCCTTACATCGAACACCTGGAGTCAGAAATCGACAAGCTCGATGCTCGCCGTGCCGAACTCTCCACCAAGGAGACCAAGCAGCTGCAGGCTCTGCAGAAGCAACTCGACGAGTGCCGTGAATATCACGAGCGCCTGCAGGTAGTAGCCGAGCAAGCCATCAGCTTCGACCTCGATGACGGTGTGGTGGTGAACTATGCCAAGTTCGGTGATATTTTACAGAAAATAAAATAGTGGGCGACGTGTAATATCCGCAACAGCAAATTAATTAGAAGAATATGAAAAAGACAATGACGTCAGCAATAACAGACCCAGACTATAAACAATGGGTTAGCGATATAGAAAAACGATTCAAAAAGCAACAGTTAAAAGCTGCAATACATGTCAACTCCGACAAGTTAGAATTTTATTGGAGCTTAGGTCGAGACATCTGCGAACGTGAATTCGAGAGCAAATATGGCAGTTCTGCCATACAAATACTAAGCAAAGACCTTCGTGTAGCTTTACCAGGAGTAGCAGGACTTACACCTGGCTCTTTATACTATTGTAAGAGATTTTACAAGCTCTATAGTCAAATATTTAAGAAATTTCCCCAGCTTGGGGAAATTTCTAAGCCATTGCATTCTGTACCAACAGAAACACAGACGATGCCATTGAACATCTTTTCCATTCCATGGGGTCATCACAAAGTAATTATTGACTACTTAGAAGATGCTCCTGAAAAAGCCATATTCTACGCATCAAAAATATTAGAGAACTGTTGGTCCAGAGCTACTTTGCTGAATATGATTGGCGATAAAGGAAAAAATAACGGGTTATATGAACGACAAGGAAAAGCTGTGAACAACTTTCCTCAAACAATGCCTCATCCTACTGGAGATTTAGCAAGAGAACTCATAAATGACCCTTTGAATTTTTCCTTTTTAAAACTAAAAGAATCTTTCGATGAGGAAAATCTCAAGAATGCCCTTGTGCAGCATGTTAATCAGTTATTGATGAGCTTAGGGTCTGGCTTTGCCTATATGGGTAGAGAATATTTGCTATCTGTGGCTGGCAAAGAACAATTTACGGATCTGTTGTTTTACAATACAAAATTGCATGCCTACGTAGTGGTTGAGGTGAAAATAACAGAATTTGAGTCGTCATATCTCGGACAACTGTCTGGGTATATGTCACTTGTAAATCATATATTGAAGTCTGATTTGGATAGACCAACCATTGGACTACTTATTTGTCGAAATAAGAACAACCTTTTTGCGCAATATTGCCTGGAAGGGTATAATCAGCCAATAGCTATTACAGCTTATGAGGGAATACAAATTCTTCCAAACAATTTCAATGAGAAATTGCCAAGCATCAATGAATTGGAAGAAGAAATTAGAAAGAAATAATCCAAAATCAAATTGAATTATGAAATCTGGAAATAAAGAAATAGGATTTGGAAAGCAAACTATTGCTCAGGTTTTCGCGGAATGGTACACTGTTCCTTCATATCAGAGACATTACGTTTGGGAAAGCGATAATGTGAATGATATGTTGGACGATTTTGCGTCTAATTATATAGAGCATGCCAAAGAACTTCTATTCAAAGGATGTGTAATGCATTGGTTTGTTACAATGAATATTTTACAACACATGAAGAAATAGATTTAGATGCTTTTCTATCTTTCATTCTCAACAATGTTGTTATGATATATATATCAGCAGATTCATTAGAGGATGCATTTCGCCTATTTTCTGTCATGAATGACCGTGGTCAAAAATTAAGTAATGCAGACATATTGAAATCATCTAATCTTGAAAAAATTGAGGATGATGGTGAAATGAATGAGTATGCACGTGAATGGGAAAATATGCAGGAAGATTTAGGAAATGATTTTGACCGTTTCCTTGCGTATGTACGAACCATGTTGCTCAAAAAGCGACAAAAAATGAACCTGCTCGATGAATATGACAAACAAGTTTTCAAAGCAGGGAAAATTAAACAGGGAAAAGAATTCTTCAACTATGTTTTTAAAGCATACGAAGATTATAACAAACTGATAAATTTGGCAGGCAATGAAGATTCAGAGTATTGTACGTTGATAAGAACACTCAATGAGTGTATGCCTTCAACAGATTGGATTCCTGTAATTTTGGCATATGGAAGAAAATTTGGAAACGATGGACTTCTTGAATTTACAAAGAAGGTGGCATGCAAAAATATTGCAGATGCAGTATGTGGTAAAACCCCATCGTATTGACAACTTGAATAATATCATTAATTTGATAGAAGAAGCAGGCAATACCTCTGATGTGCTTGAAGCTCATGACTATTATTCATTTAATGAACAAGTTTTCATGGCTAACATTCAATCTGAGATATACGGAAGACGCTATACTTATGCACTTCTGATGCTGCTTGAATACAAATACAAGGATAAGTCCGAATGGAAAGATTTCGGGACTACATCAATTGAGCATATTCTTCCACAAAATCCTAAAGCAACAAGTCAGTGGGTAAAGGATTTTAATGAAGAACAGAGAGACTATTATACGCATAGAATCGGAAATTTATGCCTGATTGGTCGTCGAAAGAATTCTTCTTTAGGTAACTTGGATTATCAGGAGAAGCTAAAAAGATATTTCGAGAAGAATATAGGTTCTTTTGCTAGTTCTCAAAAAATATACAAAACATATCCGAATGCATGGACTCCTGACACAGTTCAAGAAAACCAGGAAAGAGTCATAAAGGATTTGATGGAGATTTTTGGTATAAATGATTCCTGTTCAAACACAGATCATCAATCGTATATAGAACAACAGAACACAAATCATCCATCGTATATGGAACAACAGAAGGCAGTCTATCCCAACGCTTATAAGCCTTGGACAGAAATTGACGACAATAAACTGGTGACACTATATAATGAAGGAAAATCTGTTAACGAACTAATGAACATATTTCTTAGAAATAGGGGAGCCATTAAATCCAGATTATCGAAATTGACAGGAATAGATTTTGACAAATAACATCCGTATTTATAAAGCATTCAAGAATATGGTACAAGATAGAATATACAACTACTTCGAGCGCAATCCACAACTTCATGTACTATTCATCTTCGACAGGATGAACATCATCCAGAACGAACTGGATGAAATGAAGCAGTGGAATGACGACTATATATAAGGTGTTTGATGGGAATGTGGCAAATGTGCTTCTCACCGCTGATCATGGATTCCTCTATAATGATATGAAGTTTGAGGAGAAGGACAAGCATAGCATCAAGGAGTCGGCTATCGAGAAAAAGACAAGATATTATCTTACAGATAGCAACGATACTTTTGAGGATATTGTAAAATTCCCTCTTGACAAGGTATCTTCCATCAAGAGTACCACTCCTTTGCAGGTTGCAGTACCTATCGGAACCAACCGCCTGGCTGCACCGGGTGGCTACAACTTTGCTCATGGTGGCGCTTCGCTTCAGGAAATGATTATTCCTGTGATAAGAAGTCAGCAGAAGAGAACAAACTGGCGTAAGTTATGAGAAGTTATTTGCACCTTATATGAGAGAAGCAAAGGAAATAACCGTTGAAGATCCATATATACGTGCTTCATGGCAAATCAAGAACTTCATGGAGTTTTCCCTGATGCTTATCAATACACGTCCAGTGGATGACTTGAAACTCAATCTCATCACTAACGAGGAGGAAGATAAAATTCCAGATCTGATAGACAAGCTTGATGACATCAAGGACGACCTTGCTTCTTATGGCATTGAGTTTACATACAAGTTCAGAGACTTCCACGACAGATGTATCAAAACAGATACAGGATGGACCATTACACTAGGACGTGGTCTTGACATGTTTGAAAAATATAGTCCCTACTCTATTGCATCATCGAAACAGGACATGCGCAAGTGTAAGGAGTTTACTGCAACATTCATGAAGAATAAAAATGTATGAAAAAAGGCTGCGTTACCCGGTGGTAACGCAGCCTTTTTCATATTTCATTCTTATCCCTTTAAAGCTTTAAAAACTAACGGGATAGGATATTTGATCTTTACCAAAGCTCCAGACGCTCATTCTTAGGAATGAACATCTTGTCGCCCTGCTTTACACCGAATGCCTCATACCAGGCATCAATGTGAGGAAGAGCACCATCTACACGCCACTTGCCAAGCGCATGAGGATCGTTCTTCACACGGTTGCGAATCTCCTTCTCGGTGATGTTCTGACCCCATACACCTGCGTAGGCAAGGAAGAAGCGCTGATCAGCAGTAAAGCCATCCTTGTTCTTCAATGGCTTCTTGGCTGTCGCATTCTTGAATGCATTGAAAGATACCATCAAACCACCGTGGTCGGCAAGGTTCTCACCCAATGTAAAGCGACCGTTGGCATTCAGATCAGGCAATACCTTGATGTTGCTGAAGAAATCTGCATACATATCTGCACGCTTGTTGAAGCCCTCAGCATCAGCTGCTGTCCACCAATCCTTCAGGTTACCGCTGGCATCATACTGGCGACCCTGATCATCGAATCCGTGAGTCATCTCATGACCAATAACTACACCGATAGCACCATAGTTGAATGCCGCATCTGCCTTGGCATCAAAGAATGGATACTGAAGGATACCTGCTGGGAAGCAGATCTCGTTGGTGGTAGGATTATAGTAAGCATTCACAGTCTGAGGAGTCATATACCACTCGTCTCTGTTGACTGGCTTACCAGCCTTCTCTGCAATCTCCTTATTGTTGCGGAACTGACGGCAAGCCATCACGTTCTCATAGAAACTCTTGGATGGATCGATGGTAAGTTTGCTATAGTCAGTCCACTGGTTAGGATAACCAATCTTGACATAGAACTTATCGAGCTTATTGTGGGCAGCAGCCTTGGTCTCTGCACTCATCCACTCCTGGGCATCGATACGCTGACCGAGACTCACCTGGAGATTCTTGACCAAAGTCTCCATCATCTTCTTGGATGACTCAGGGAAGAACTTCTTGCAGTAGATTCTGCCGAGTGCCTCACCCATCTGAGCATCTACCTGAGAGGTAGCACGCTTCCACAATGGATGGTCTTCCTTTCTGCCACTCATAGTCTTGCCGAAGAAATCGAAGTTTGCCTCACGGATCTCATCGGTGAGATAAGCAGAAGAACTGCCGATGACACTCCACTCCATCAAAGCCTTCAAAGTCTCAGCATCCTCTGCAGCAGTAATCTTGTCGTAACCAGCCATGAATGCAGGCTGACCCACAATCATCTCCTGGATATATTCGCTCTTGATGCCCTCGCCGTTAGCCAATGCCTCGAGAGGAATGTTTGGATAATTCTCCTTAAACTGCTTCAGGCTCATCTTGTTGTAGTTAGCCTGTGGGTCACGGAGTTCGGTACGGCTCTTGGAGATAGTAGCAAGACTGGTCTCGTGGAGGAATACCTTCTGTGCCTTCTTGGCAGCATCGGCAGCAGAGAAGCCATAGAGCTGGAACATCTTTGCCACGTAGGTCTTGAATGCCTCACGGATGGCTACGGTAGCAGCATCGTTGTTGAGGTAGTAATCCTTGGCACCGAGAGTCAAGCCACCCTGCATCACATTGTAGATGTTCATGGTTACGTTCTTCTCGTCAGCACCGAAACCGGTACCGAAACCTACGCCCAAGCCCTGCATGGCATACTTCACCTGCAAGTTCTGGAGCTCAGCCTTGGTCTTGGCAGCAGCAATCTCGTCGAGGAGAGGCTTTACAGGAGCAATGCCTTCCTTATTGCGGCGGTCGATATCGAGCGCCAACTTATAGAAGTCGGAAAGCTTCTGTTCGATGGTTCCTGCCTTGTAGGTCTTCTTCTTGAGTTCATCAAGAATAGAGTTGATACGCTTGTTGCTGTTCTCAGCCAACTGATCGAAACTACCATAACGGCTGTAGGCAGCAGGCAGCGGATTGTTCTTCTGCCAGCCACCGGTAGCAAACTGATAGAAATCATCAGCAGGCTTTGCTGTCTTGTCAAGATTGCTCAAGACAAGTCCCGACTTGTTCTGAGCATCAGCAGCCAAAGGCATGGCTGCGAGCATCATCATCGGAAGGATGTACTTCATTTTCATAATTACTTTATTTACACTAATTAAACTAACTCTACTAGAACAATACTAGAATATTAAACTATCATTTATATACATTATACTCTATCAAAAGATGATGGCTTGCGCTACTGCTATCTTTATAGAGCAATTCAATTGTTATCTCGTAACCATTCTTCCCTAAAGTCACATACATATAACTGCCGGGGAGAACATTATCATAGGGCACAAAACTACTCCATCTGTAATAGCTTCGGTCAGAAAGATCTATCTTCTTGCCTAACTCGAAGTTGTTTACTGTCATATCGAAGTTTGTCTCTGTCTTTTCTCTATTACCCTTTTCAAAGGCATAGCAAGAGAAGAAGGCAATACCGTCCTTAATATTAAACTCAGCCCATTTGCCATACATGTAGGAAACGCCATCGCTGGTGAAGTCATAGCTGTAACTAGCTTTATTCTGCCAATCTTCTGCTGGCAGATAATCACTATCCCCCAACTTTCCTTCATACTCAACATCCAGTTTGTCCTTATCATGCCTACCGCTAGAATAGAGAAGATGAATAGCAACGCTTATACGGTCTCCCTTTCTTGAAAGGACATAATAGCTGCCAGCCTCTATTTTAGAGCTTCCACCCTCAAAGGAATAAGTCTGTCTGCCATCATTGAACGTTATGCCAGAATCATACTTATCAGTTGTTAAATCAACCTTCTCTCCATATATGTAGTTAACACAACTAAGATATAAACTCTTACCAGGATGCTCAGAGTTCTCCAAAGCCAAGTTTACCCCAAAGTACTTATCGTTTGATGGAGCAGGCCTAGCAGGAACCGTACACCAAGAATAACAAACGCCATACCTGGTATCATTCCAGGAAACAACATTCGTTTCCTCATCTGCATCATTCAAGCCTTCCTTGCTACACGAACAAAGAAGGCACACGATGAGCATCAACATCAATTTTAGTTTTATTTTCATAATTGCTTTATTCTAATTAAACATACTTTATTAAAACATTAAATCATTATTATTTTCCACACCAGCCACATAATGTTTTGCCCTGATCGATGGCATTAGCCTCATCAGTAGCAGTTATATGGCCTGTACTTCGCTTTAATGCCTGACAATTCCGATCCTTATGGTATCGCTTGGAACCTGGGCTATCTGAAACATATACCTTGCCTCCTGCAGTTACCTCTGTTTGGAAGGCATCAGCCTCAGCACTACTTGAAGAGGATGACAACCTACCTATTGCAAAGCCAATCATCAAGAAACCTATGCAGAAGGTCACTAGACCAAAGCAAAAGAACTTCTTTGAAAGCCTCAGTTTTCTGTCTATATTAGCATTCTCCATTTCTATCATTATATTTACTCTTTACTATTATATTTTTTAAGAAATGAGATAAATAATATCAGCCAGATAAATATTGGTGATATATCAGTAAAATATTCCCAAAATCCATTATCTGTAGATATTTTCCAAGCAATGCACCACAAGTAAGAAGGTATATTAAGGAGAAACCATAGTCCAATCAATGGATTTACCCCCAAACAAGACAACTTACTTAATTTTACTCCATGCTTCTTTGCCTCAATCCACATTCTAATGTGATTTGCTTGGACAAAAAATACGATTGGTGACAAGCATACCACAATTGAACATAAGAAAACACGAAGCCAACCTTGCGTACACAAGGAAACAAAAGCACATAATGGAGCAATAACTAAACCTAACAAATAGAATATGTATAATAAACGAAACACAGGACTAAGACTTGGTTTAACGTCCGAGTTTGTTTCCGTATTCTTATCAGTTGGTTCAAAAGCCATCAAAAACAAAAAATCACCTTCCAGCTGCATTGAAACAGCATATTTGTCGTTACATAAATATTCACCTTTTATCCCCAATATTCTTTGCAACTCTACATCTATTACTTTCAAGCTCGACTTTTTTGCAATATCATCAAACAAATGAATTAAGTCTAATTTTGCCATATTGTATTGATGCATATTAGATGGTGCAGCACCCAAAGCAACAGCACTAACAAATTCAGTTTTATACACTTCTATTTGTATAAAGAACTCATCATAAAGTTCGTAGGAGCGAAGCTCGCATATCGTAATTGTTGTATGGTCAGGCTCATTGCTAGGAGATTCTTTTATCTCTACATTTTTACGAGATAATATTTGCCTCATTTCTGAATAAGGCATTCCAACATAAAAGTCTGAAATCTTGATTAGACCATCATCATTAATTTTAATATCAAATATAAGCATATTTAATTTTAGATTTATATCTATTATCCTACATGTACCTGACTTCTTGCAGAAAGACCCTGGATTTCCCTCAGCAACTTATTCTCAGCTCTTAGAGCAATCAACTCTTCATACATAGCTTGATCACCCTTTACTGCAGCCTCAGTTGTAGCAGATGCGCCATTTATTAATTCAACAGGTTTGATTCCCAACGCCTCAGCCATTTTTTCAACTAGCCCTAAAGACAAATCACTTCCGGCCAAAACAGCATCAAGTTCATTTCTAGACAAACCTATTGAAGCAGCAAAACTTATATTAGATAAACCTTTATCCAATATAATTGTCTTTAATCTATTCACATTCAATAAAGAAGTATTGCCCTCACATGTTTTGCCGACATACAAAGAAAAGAAATCGTAGTCCAGAGCTTGACAGACTTCTACGAGTTTGCTTGAGTCAATAGATTCCCTTTCGAGGAATTTCTTAACGTTTTGACTAGCTAAGCCTATTCTTCGACCAAATTCAGACTTTGAAATACCCAATTCATTAATACGCTGCTCTATAGCTAGTCCGATATTAATCTTTAAATATTGCACTTTCATATCCAAATAGTGTTAAAGCAATATAAATACATTGTATATTTCTTAAAATACAATACATTCTTATTGCGATTCAATTTATTTTTATTACTTTTGCACCGTAAAGTTAATAAATAAATAAATAAACACCAAATAAAATAGGAGAAAAATGATGGAAGGAAAGAAAATATTTCTGGAATCGGTGAAAACCGATGATGGATAAAAGAGAAAAAAGACGCTTGTCTTTCAGGAATTGGGAACACCTCCCTTCCGCAGTTTGCTAACCGTCATTAGCAAACAAAAGCCCCCTCCGTTACGTGAGGGGGCTAACATAATCCATTATGGATAAAGGTTTCAAAAGTATGGATTTCTCCATAAATCTAATTTGCTAATGCAAAGTTAGTCATAAAATTCCATATACAAAGAAATCGCTAGTTAAATAATTAAAATATATAGTTATGAACTATTCAATTGATTGGAATGCAATACTAAAAGAAGATAGCAAAGGAATAATGGCTACTTCTCCAGAAATGCCAGAAGAGAATAAGCGAAAGCGTTTCTGGCTTAGAGCACGACTTTATGATATATACGGATTTCCTGAAGACAAGACCATTATCGAAGAAGCATTCTTTTGGATATACAATGCACCTCTAGAGGAATGGGAAAATATGGTAAAAGCCCTAGAGTGGTCATACACAAACAATGACCCTGAAAATCTAGGGCTACTAGAAAGAGGAAAAGAGCTATACGCCTTTCTCAGCTAATACAGAGATTGCATAAAACTCACTACTACCCTTCACGAAAGAAGTTGTTGAAATCTGCTTCACTATCCAACCTTCTTCGTTTAGCTTAGTTATCTCTTCACTGAAATCAAGTGCAATGGCATTGTCACGTTTCACAATCGCCTTGCAGAAAGTAAATACATTTTGTACCATAATATATAAAATTAAAATTAGTCGGTGCAAAGATAAACAAAAAATATTCAATCGGGCAACGATGGGTGAGGAAAATTTAAAATTAGTCACTTTAGGTTCTGTACCATATAAGCCCATCGACCCGATTCTTTTAAAACATAAGGTTAAAGTAATATGGAAACAAAGAAAGATTCACTATCAAGAAAGGAGGCAAATAATGTATATAAGTAAGACTGTTACGACTGATGTTGATGTATCTATAGAAGTTGAGCCAGAAGATGTTTTAGACGAAATGTCTTTGGAGGAGATACAAAGCTATTACAAGAAAAGATTCAAGAATAACATATTCACGGATCTGACGGATGAAGAAATCAAGGAAGTACTCATCCAGCTCATCATCGGAAGATGCGCCAGGAATATGGAAAGTGACAATCAGACCATCAAGGAGTCCATCAACTCCCTTATGGAACAGGTATTAATATAAATAAGGTATAGATATGGCAAAAGAAAGAAACAAGACTCCACTCAGATCGGTTATCAGAGATCTGTCCGAAGGAGAATCCATAGATTTTCCAATCGATAGATTGCAATCGGTCAAAACCACCTGCACAGATCTCGGACTCATCTATGAACGCAAGTTCAAAACAAAAACCAACAGAGTGAAGAAAACAATAAGTGTAACGCGCATTAAATAACAAAATATATGAACCAGGTAGTACAAATTCAGTTCGAGGATAAGATGATGTCCTTCGACACCTTCCTGTCTGCCATCCGTAACGTGGTGCAGGAGGAACTGGGAAAGGCAGTAGGCAAGCGGCCTTTCGTGAGCCAGGCCAAGGCGTTCAACACCTACGGCAGGCGAAACGTAGAAAGATGGGTAAAAATGGGATATGTCCATGAGCACTGGAAATACAACGAGGAAGGCAAGCCCACCAGATGCCACCTCCGTATCTCAGAGCTGGATGCTTGTGCCAACAAGGTTCAGGACTTCGTGAAACATTCACCCGGACACATTAATTGATATATATAACGTATTTTTGTTGAAAAATATGCTGTCGGTTGCGTGAGTAAGTGACAAGCTGATTCTATTTAGTTTTTCAAGGTTCAAAAGGGTGCCTGGATATACCAGATAATATGCGAAGACTGGCGATCTCTTTATGATTCTTGCAATTTATCTGCATCCAGGCATCCTTTACCCTACAACACGGACGGTAGTGTCTTTGCCCATTGGGGGCGATGTCCATTATTAAAAATCAAATTGATATACTTGACTACTATGTGTTTTGCTTTTTTTTACACATCTGCGAAAAAGGACTAAGCAGAGAAGACGATGGGTTCGAATCCCTAACCGTCCACTAACTTTTAAAATTGAACGATTATGAAGAAATTGAAAATGATTCTATGCATCAGCCTGTGGAGCTGCATCATCTTCACCGGCATCAAGATGCTATCCCAGGGCATACACGATGAAAACGTGGTAGCCCAAATGTCTCAGAGTACATACGATGAGATTGTAGATACGCTCACCATGCACAACAACGGCTCCAAGCCAAACGAGCACCAGATAGTAACCTACTATTATGAGCGTTTCACCAAATAATAACTGCGCACTCCGGAAATGCCTCCTCTGCAAGGATGGTCGCAACTGCATCAACGGCAAGTTCTGCCTTAAGCATAAGTGCTACGTCCAACACAGAAAACATCTTCCGTGCGAATAGATTGACTAACCGCCTTCGGGCATAAATAAGTAGTAATATGACAAAAGAAGAATTATCTAGAGCTAACAATTTAAGCAATTTTATTGAAGATTATGGAGTAGTTATCGAAAGATATTGTAATGGTCTGGAAGCTAATGAAAACAGATTGGGGTGTGCTCTAATAGATATAAACAAGTATGCGCCAAAAGAATCTGCTGACGTAAAGAATGCTATAAAAAGAGCTTTAAATAGCATTAAGAAAGAGTTTGATGAGCTTTAGTAACTAACCATCCTGCAAAGGATATACTAGATTGAGAAAATGAATTGTACCAATTTACAACATAAAGTGGATAAGGCTATTTCATTTTTACAAGTTGCTTGTAAAAATGAGATTGTAGAAGTCTGTTATAGCGGTGGAAAAGATAGCGATGTTATCCTCGAGCTTGCAAAAATGGCAGGAATCAAATACAGAGCCATCTACAGGAATACAACGATTGATCCTCCGGGAACTATTCTGCATTGCATTAATAAAGGAGTAGAAATAATGCAACCCAAAGTAAGATTTCTATCTCTGATAAGTCGCAAAGGATTTCCTACTCGCAGAGTTCGGTTTTGCTGTGATGTGTTGAAAGAATACAAGATTCTCGACAGAGCTATCCAAGGAATAAGAAGATCTGAATCCATAAAACGAGCAAGAATATACAAAGAGCCTACAATGTGCCGTTTCTACGGCAGCAAGAAAAATCATGTGGAAGTCATCATGCCTATACTTGATTGGACAGACAAGGATGTTGAAGACTTCATAAAATTGAGAAACATTAAGTTACACCCTTTGTATTATCGTGAAGATGGAACTCTTGATGTAAAAAAAAGACTTGGCTGCATGGGATGTCCATTAAAATCAGACAATGGGCTATCAGATTTCAAAGCTCATCCAAAATTGGTAAAAGCTTGGTTAAAGGCTGGAATGAAATGGTGGAATGAAAAGCCTAATACATCTGGTCACCAAAAATATGAATCCATCTATGAGTTATTTGTATCAAACGTATTCTTTGATAGTTATGAGGACACAAAACTCGCTATCACTGGTGGAATATTTGGTGATAAAATAGACTGTAAGGCTTTCTTGGAAACATATTTCAATATAGAACTTTAACTTGAATGAGATAACGTTGCACAACGCTAATTTTATACTTAGAGCTATAGAGGCAGAAACTACATAGAATAGACAAAGGTAAAGTAATATATTCCAAATAAAATAATGTAAATGAAATCAGATGGCTACATATTGACTCCCGAACTGCTGCAATGGAGATACTTCCATCGCCCGGTTGTCGTGCAGGTGCTTATCCACCTGCTCCTCTCCTCGGTCCACAACGAGGCAGGTGCTGTAACCCTCTCCTATCGCGATCTTGCCCTGCAGCTCCGCACCACGGTGAAGACCATCAGAGTAGCCATAGATACGCTGGTTGCCGACAAGATCATCACCAAGTGTTCTTCGCCCAGAGCCTCAACCATAGTGTACATTAACAGTTCACATCCCCTCGCCCACTGCATCATACCATGGCGAAATGACGTAAGGGCACAGGATAGGGCACAGATAGGGGCACACTCTAGGGCACAGAGAAGAAAGTCGCAAACATCTGCTAGCCAAATAGTTTTGGTGGGTCAGCCACCCGACAAGGGCACAGATGGGGCACAACAAAGGGCACAAGCTAGGGCACAGCAGAAAACTGGGGCACAGCAAAGGGCACAAGCTACGGCACAGATAGGGGCACAGATTAACACTCCCGAAACCCCTTTAAATAAAGGAGATTCAGAAGATTCCGCAGCAATCAGGGGCACAGATGAGGGCACAAGTAAGGGCACAGACAAGGGCACACTTGCGAGAAAAGGGAAGAAAGAAACGAAAGAAACAAAAGAAAGCCTTTCCCCCGAACCCCCTAACAAAGAAAAGAAAGAAAGAAAAGAAAGAAGGCAAAAGAGTCCTCTCCCTCTCTCTCAAAAAAAAGAAAAAGAAAAAAAATCGGGCCAAGACGAAAAGCAGATGGCAGAAGTCATACGACTCTTCAACCGAATATTCATCGGCACTCCAGTCAAGACAGTCAGCAAGCTTACTCCTGAGCGCAAGCGCATGGTTGCAAAGTTCATTGCAGACTACTCCTTCGAGGATATAGAGCCATTGATGCGCAGGGCAAACGATTCAGATCTCTTGATGGGCAGAGAGGATGGAAGATGCTCAGTCTCGTTCAACTGGCTATTCACACCGGAAAAGTACGAGCAGCTGATGGAAGGTACCTTCGATAACCCAACCATCGAAGCCTCAGCCTCCAAGAAGTCCACTCCAAAGCAGCCTAGCCCTCCTGCTCCATCCCCTCCTCAGCCTCAGCATGAGGAAACCAGAGAGGAGATAGAAGCACGCCTGCAGAAGAAGGAAGAGGCAAAGAAGGCAAAGGAGAAGGCTGAAACCGAAGCCCTCAGGCAAAAGTACCTCAGCTTCATAGAACACGCTGCAAAGGATCCAAACGGCTCAATGGCAAGAATGCTAAAGCAAGCCTACGAAAATGGCACACTGGCAGAACTGGGAATCGTCTGGAACCCTTCGGTAGCAGAAGAAGAGCAATCACTGGCAGACTTGGATGATCAGACACAAGATTATCTCAAAAGACTCCTCGGCGATTAAGTAAACAGAACTATTAAAATTCATACGATTATGAAGAAAGAAGATTTAGAAGCCATACTTAATGGCAGTAACCAACAAAGTGAGAAGAATCCTCCTGCACGCAAGAAACAGCGTGAGGGCGCATTGCAGATAGCATGTGTAAAATGGTTCCGTCTGCAGTACCCAGCCTTCTGGCATCTGTTCTTCCATCCCAAGAACGAGGCAGAATCTTCCGGCAAGAAGATAGCCATCAATGCTGCAGCAGGAGTAGTGCCGGGCGTTCCCGACCTCATCCTTGCTCTCCCATCTTTCCGAGAAGAGAACATCGGAGATCTCAGCCCCCACAAGGTCTTCTATCACGCCCTGGGCATAGAATTGAAGTACGGCCACACCAATCAGCAGTCAGCCCATCAGAAGGAGTTCCAGGCATACTGGGAAGCAGCCGGCTACAAATACGTCCTCTGCCGCTCCCTGGAGGAAGTGATGCAGCAGGTCAACGACTACATGCAGCACGTCCCCCTGTCAGCCAAGCAGTCCGTCAGCATGGTCTATCACTCTGATCCCGACACCGAGGCAAACAAGAAGCTATTAAGTAAAATCACCCAAAAGAAAAAGTAACAATGAAATCAGAACTCACATTCATCATCTTTATGATGCTCCTCTTCGCCACAGCAGTCATCTTCCTGTGGCTGATGACAAGAAACAAAAATAAGCAGTGCAAGAACTGCCGTTTCTTCACCCTCAGAAAAGAGTCCAAGCGCCTGGGCAACTGCTCTCGCTTCTTCGACCATCATTTCCTCTGGGAGCCAGCCTGCCAAGGCTGGAAGCAGAAACAAGATAATCAGAAGGAGGAACCATAGCATCTATGAACGCAAGACTAAAAAGAAGTAGCGTATGGAAAGATTAACGAAGGCTATGGATAAATATCTATCCGAAGCAAAGAAGAATGTTCTGACCCTCACCGTCAGTAAGCAATGGTTCGATATGATTGCTGCTGGCGAAAAGACAGAAGAATATCGGACGATTAAGGATTACTGGACAGTTCGACTTTATGATGTTTTTGCAAAAAATCCTACGAAGTATTTGATGGATAAAAAGATAAGCGGAGATATTGATTATCTAAAACTGATGATACGTTGTAACCATTTTATCGCAAAACATTATACTCACGTCCTCTTCATCAACGGCTACCGCAAGGATAGTTCACGTATAGAGAAGGAGATCGAGAGTATCACGATCGGCAAGCCCCAGCCCGGCTTATGCCCTAAGGAGTTCGAAAACAAAGAGTTTTTCATCATTAAATTCAAATAATTATGGACACAGAAATCAAAATCACCGCGCCTGTTCTTGATAAGAGTATTATCCAGAAGGCTGCACAAGAAGCTGCTACGAGAGCAGCACTACGTGAAATCGAAGATTACTATTGTGGATTTGATTCACCCTACAGAAAGCAATTACGTGAATACCTGCAGAAGAACGCTCCATCCACTCGTCTCGAATTGCCAGAGTTTTCAGAGATGTTGAGCAAGTCTTTGTCTGCAGAGATAGAGAATATCGTCAACAAGAAATGTGTTGAAAGCTTTGCGCAGGAGATTCGCAGAGCATTCTCCCACCTGAAAGAAGAGAGTGATGGAACCATCCTGCTCTCTACATTGGCAGAAGACATGATGTCTCATATAGATTTTGATGATTCATACTACGATAATAGCTTTGAGCTAGAGGTAAGAGATAACAGTTCCAACTATTTGAAGGATGTATATGTTGCAATCAGTGAAGATGATGAAGAGAAAAAATATAAATTCACTCTTATGCAAAATGGCAGTGATGGCACATATCGTATTTTGTCTATGCCTTACACGTCTAATGATAATGATCTCTACACAGCTGACAAGAAGATTACGCTCAAAACCGAGAAGTGTACCGTATCATTCCCTATGTTCTCAGGTGTAAGCAACGACCATACCCTTCTTGCCTTGGCAAGATGCATTATGTTTGATGCCCATATCCGAATTGATCAAGATTACATTTCAAAGGATTCCCAGATAGATGATTAGGCAAATGGAGGAAAAGTAATATGGAAGCAGGACAATTATTAGTGCTATTGTTGTCGTTTTGCGCTTTAGCATTACATATCAAGAATCGTAGAAGAAAGGAATAGTTATGAAGATAAAAATTATTTCGGTTCGTCTTCCCAGATTCTTTAATGGGGAGAGACTTCCGGGTTTCACGGATGAAGTAAAGTACTTCATCAAGTACAAAAATCATTGGTGGCAGAGATACAGATACCTGAATGATCGTTTCACTCGCCCAATGAAGTTTGACAGCTTTGATGCAGCCAAAGAATTTCTCAAAAAGAAAGGTATAGATTATAAAGGAAAAGCATAATATGATTGTAAAAGCAATATGACCCTGGAAGAAAGAACAGAAAAGATCCGTGCCACTCGCCACGCCTATTATCTCAAACATAAAGAGAAGATGAAAGCGTATAGCAAGGAGTGGTATTCCAAGCACCCCGAAAAGTGGAGGGAGTACCAGAAACGGCATCCGGAGAAAAGACGGCAGTATCAGAACACCTATTACCAGAAGAATAAGGAAAAGATACTGGCCTACCAAAAAGAATGGAGAAAAGCCAATCCCGAAAAGTTTAAGGCATACCGGGAAAAGAGCCTGCAGAACCAGCTGCTTGGCATAGCTGCCAAGCGTCCCAAAAGACAGAAGCCAGCCAAAAACTTCGACACCGAGAAGCTGGCCCACATCTTTAAGGATCCTGCCACTGCAGCCCATTATAAGAAAGTGATACAGCTCAATGAGCAAGCCCAGAAATGCGCCCTCTAGAGCAGGTGTTTAATCAGCGAATGAATGACCGCAAACGGCAAACAACATCAAGTTCAACACATTTGAGACTGTATCTTTGCGCTCAATGTATTCACTTAAATTATTAATCTGGCAACTCGGAAAGACGAGAGTCGTCCGGCATTCATTCCTCTAACAAAGAAAGCGAGGTGGTACATGAAACAGTAGCATTTCCAAGAGAATAGCATTAGAATATAATAACATCATAAAATACAAAAATTATGGAAGAAACAACTTTAAAGCAGTACATTGGTACCAAAACGGTAAAGGCAGAACCCATGGTAAAATCTGCCGCAGTAGCCAAAGGATGGGCAAGAGCATCAGAAGGCAACCCTGATACTCCAGGCTATCACGTCCAGTACACCAACCCGGATGGCAGCACATACGATTCCTGGTCCCCTAAGGATGTGTTCGAGAAGTCATACCAGATAGCCGAAGACTTCAAGGACCGCCTGGAAATCGAGTTCAAGGAGCTGAGAATACGCTTACTGAAGCTCCATAAGTTTATCCAGGATAATGGCTTTGCAAATATTGCCAAGGCAATCGGACCAGAGCAGGGTGCATTACTGCTGTCCCAATATCACGGTATGAGCCTCTACTTCGATGCCCTGAAAGCTCGCATTGAGATATTGAACTCAGAATCAGAAGACAAGTAGCATTATGAACAGAGTTCAAAATGAAGTTTCCAAGGTCTCCCACGAAGAGCACCTGCAGCGCCTCCTCCGTGAGGCACAGCATCGCAACCGTCAGCTAGAGCACGATGGCCGCCACAAATGGGTACGTTTGTCCAAAGGAAGCAACAATCTCAAACAGCTATGTCAGGTGGATGAGAATGGCAACCTTCTCCCTCAGGAGGAAGAACGTATCAATAATATCAAGAAAATATTAGGTATCAAGTAATATGAGCGAAGAAAAAGCAATAGCATTCCACAAGCTGGTCGCAGAAATGCGAACCAACCAGCGAGAGTTTTGGAAAACTCGCGATAAAGACCTGCTCAAAAAATCCATCGAACTTGAGAAGAGAGTAGATGAAATCATTCTCCATGCTGACGGAAATGATGTGCCGGAGGATGACAATGGCAGCTTCTTCCTGGAGGTAGCCCAGCTTCGCGCCAGCTCCCGGCAGTACTTTCAGCTAAAAAAAATACCGGGGGCTGATCAGCAAAAGATCTATGAACTCTACAATGCCATCAAGAAGTCAGAGAGCAAGATAGATTCCCTACTCACCAAATGGCAGGATGCTCAGTACATCAAGCAGGGCTACATCATCGAGTACCACGTGATGGAGAGATACCCACGTGCAAAGGCTCGTTCCGTTTTCTCCACCCAAGACGAGAATCTGGCAAAGATAGAATATAACGACTATCTACGCAGATGCCAGGGCGGTGTGATGTACTTTCAAGCTAAGAAATACCTGCCACCAAAGGGAATGCCGCCCATAGACAAGCAATAGCCTCAGCGCTATCTATTAAATAATGTATAACAAATTAAAGATTTAAGATTATGACAGACAAGAAAGAAACAAACTCACTCCGTTCTCGTACCTCTACATGGTTCGAGTGCAAGGTACGCTACATGAAGACCATGGAAGATGGCTCCGAGAAGACCGTCACCGAACTCTACACCGTAGATGCCCTATCCTTCACCGAGGCAGAGGCAAGCATCATCGATGAGATGGAGCCTTATGTTTCAGGAGAACTGAAAGTTGCCAACATCAACCGTGCAAATTATGGAGAGATTTTCTTCTCAGACGTTGATGATGATGATCTCTGGTTCAAGGCTCGCCTCGCCTTCATCACCATTGATGAAAAGACCGAAAAGGAGAAGCGTTCCTACTATAACTACCTCGTTCAGGCAAAATCTATCGAGCGTGCCAGACGCTATATTGATGAGGTGATGGGCAAAACCATGATCGATTATGAGGTGAAGAGCCTCAGCGAGACCAAGATCATGGATGTCTTCGAGTATTTCGTGCATAAGGTTCCAGTAAAGAAGGAGGATTCTGACCAGGAACCTGATCAGAAATCTGACGAGGAATCAGGAAAGTAATCAGCTATCTTGCGCAATTTGGTCGTTACAGAACCAAGTTGCGCAACTTATCACTCCTGTTACATCTAAAAAGCATAATTTCGCAACATAAATTCATCAATTTAGAAGTAAATATTTAGCAGTATGAAAAAGTTTTTTAAGCAAATCCGCTTATGCCTTCGCCTCTGGTTTATCAAGCGCATGGGCTACAAGCTTCCATCGCTCCGAGAAGTCACACCGGTTATGCCTGGCCAGTTATACGACCACTTCGGCTACGTAGTACAGTTCACCCATCGCAAGAAGAAAAGCGATGAAACCCACGTCACCGAGTTGGGCGAAATCCCTGAGCACTGCTTCCAGTGCCCTCTCTACAAGAAGGGAATCCCTTGCACCTTCAATCACCGTATGGCTAACGGCAAGGATATTTGTGATGATTACAGCCTCGAAATCATCATCAAGAATACAGGTAATATCTAAACTATATCAGTATGAAAAAGAAGTCAAACCTCAAACTCGACAAGAAGACCGGTCACGTTCTCGAAGTGCCGACTACCAAGCAGGTACGCGAAAAGGTCAAGGAGATACGTGAACAGAAGGCCGTTACCATCAAGCAGACGGAAGCCGAGAAGAACTTTGATAAGGTCCAGAAGGTCATCGACCGCATGCACGCCAAAGCCAATCTCCCCAAGATCCTTACCATGATCCGCAGAAAGTATCTCTCTACCGTATGCGTAATCAACAGACCAGGAAAGAAGCGTGACCTCCTCAGAGACCGGAAAGGCAGATACGTCATGCTCTGCCACCGCAAGATAGCAAAGGTGTTCGTCAATGATGTATGCCTCATCGTCAAGATCCAGCAGTCATACAGTACCGAAGAAGTAAAAGACGAGAAGGGAGAAACCATAGAGACCAGGGAGACTTGGCAGGATGGCTCCTGGAGCATCGTTCCATGCCGGGTAGATAAGAGCAACTACACCACCATTCAGGAAGTCCGTAGGCGCAAATGGTTCTTTCTCCATCGCTACTGGTATGAGATCACCTTTGATGGCCGCATAGAGCCAGCTGCGATGCTCTACGACTACCAGCTGAACCCTACCGTACAGAAGCAGCACTTCTATGTCACGCGCGAATATGTTAAGGTACGCAATCAGGATGCCGAAAACGATTACTTCCGTTTCTGGCTCCATAAACCAAAAGACTATGCAGACAGAACATGAACTCATCATTCTCAACCGTCCACGCTGTAAGAAGCGTGGACTCACCATCAACCGTAATGGCCGTATCACCCTCCGCACACAGCCCTGCAAGCTTCTTGGGCTATCCCGGGGCGATAAGATCAGCTTCGGCTTCATGGATGGCCAGATGTTCATCATCAAGACCGATTCCTTCCCCGACTCCATCCTGCTCTCCGGCAGAAAAGGACAGCTACATGGATGCAGCGTGAATACTGTCAGACACATGTTTGTCTTCATCAGCGGCATTCCTACCAATGCCACAGAGATAGACCTTATCGTGTCTGATCAGTGCCAGACCATCAATATTAATAGTGTCGAATATCAGGCTCTTACTGTCATCAACAGGGCTGATTTCGCTCATTGCAGATAAATAATTCAATGTAAAATAATAAATTCTAAGTTTATGCAACAATCAATTCGTTTCAAAGGCCTCAGCCTTACACCAGACGAAATGGCTGTAGAAAACGGTGCGCTATCACTTTGCGGCAATCTAGAGCTGCATGATGGCGCACTGCGCCCTGCCATCATCGCTGGAACACTTATTCCAAAAGCATTGCTCGTAGGTAACACAAAAAGTATCGCCAAGCTTCTTTATATACACGAAACTGACAATTACAAGCACTTTATCGCTATCCAGTCCGATACCAACACCGCATCCCTACATTGGTTCGATAAAGATGGCACCTATATGAATATTCTACATACTTTTAATGCAGATGTATCTATCAGATCCATCAATTCTGTCGGCAACACTCTTGTCATCTGTGCCTCCGATGGCATTCATTATGCTATCTTCCACTTAGATACAGACAACGGTTCCTATCTGTATCTAGGACAGAAGCCCCCATTCCTCGAACTAGGTTTTGCTATCGACACCGAAAATCATACTGAGAACTACGATCTAGGAGGCATTGACAGCAAAAGTAGCAACAATGGATTCAGAGATAGTTTCCAGCAGACCAGTCTCTCCTGTGCAGAAGTATTCAGCGTTGTATCCAACGATAGTTTCAGCTTGGGAGAAATCTGTGCCAGCATCAAAGAAGAAAAGCAGTCCGATATTACCCAGAGTATCTATGCGCTCGTCAATCGTACCAACAACACAATCGCCAGGAATGGCCGTTTCTATGCCAATTTCTTTGTACGTTATTGCTATCGCATGTTCGACAACTCTATGATTATGCACTCCTCCCCGGTCTTCATACCAGTTCAGGTTCCCGACTCCTATGCAGTAGCAAGTGCCAATCTCACATTCAATTATTCTGATGTCGTGGGTGATACTTTCAAAGGCAAGATAAACATCAAAGATGTAGTCAAGTTTGCACGTCTGGATGGAGAATATCAGGAATTTGATATAAATATCAATAAGGTAGCATTCTACTATTATCCTCGTAATGTTTCCCTTCTATATAGCTTGCAGGGAGATATAGATGAGCTGAAAAAGTGGAAAGATGTTATCAAGTCCATAGATGTCTTCATCACGCCACCGGTCACAAATGTAGATACATCGCAGAAAATCACCTCACTCGCAATATATAGCCCAAACTATGGACTAGGTGTAAATGGTAGAGCTGATCAATACACGTACTACAATACAGAGGACTGGGTGGGATTTGTAAAAGTTAAGTTCCCAACCATTTCCTATGATGTGTACAAAAATAAATTATCAAATACATCAACTTTCTACAAGGCATGTTCCCTGAATGTTGAAGATTTAAAAAGCTGCTCCAGCAAAGTACTACCAGTAGATAAGCAAGCTATCTACGAAATCTCCTTGCAGGAGCAAATGAAAGATGATTACAAGTCACACAACAGCCTCTTTGCATCAGGCAGCTATGTTTATAACCATCGTCTCAATCTTTATGGAATCCACGAACAGCTATTCTCAGGCTTCAATCGTAGAGTCATGTTCCCTAATGCCTCCATATTGAAGCATGAGGCAGGAGTTACCTATCATTATCTTTTCCACAAAATAGTCACCGTGCTCAACACATCGTCAGGAACCAAATACGTAGAAGCCACATGTAGCGAAAGCGATAAGAATGTAGATGCCTATATGCTTGCCAATTTGGTTAAGTTCTACCCAGATACCAGAGCCATAAAGATGGTAATATTCGCATTAAGGCTGGAGACACATGAAGAAGTCATCTTCTCCTTCCCCCTTACACCATGCTCCGAATTAAATGGATCTATGCACATGGGAGATTTCTTAATATCAGCAGAGGAGTTCCTAGTCTCCTCATTCGCATATACAGAAGATACGATGGTAGAGCTGAATAGCAAGCTTTACACCTCCGAGGCTGATAATGCCTTCTATTTCCCGGTCAATGCCATCAATACGGTAGGTATCGGAACCATCCAGGGCATAGCCGCCACCACTCGCGCCCTCTCGCAGGGTCAGTTCGGCCAATACCCTCTCATGGCGTTCTCGACCGATGGCATCTGGGCGATGGACGTATCAGCACAGGGCACATACAGCAGCATCCATCCTATCAGCCGTGATGTCTGCTCCAATCCGCTATCCATTACGCAGCTCGATCAGTCCGTCTTCTTCGTCACCAATCGTTCTGCCAACAGGGTAGCCGAGTCGCAGATAGCTTCCATGTCCGATGTGCTCGATGGTCCCTTCTTCAATATCGTCAGTCACATGGGCAAGTTCTTCAACTACTTCCTGGATGCTAGCGGTGATTCCGAAGAAACAAAGCTCATCAAATCCCAGATGCGACAGCTCATAGACTTCTCAGAGTCACCTATCGACTTCTTCCAGCGTTGTCAGGTCATCTACGACTACAAGAACTCACGCATCTTCTGCCTCGATGTCAGCAACAATACCAAGTCTGCCTCAGCAGATACCGTAGCCCTCTGCTATTCCATCCGGGATCAGGCATGGAGCACATTGCTCATCAAGAACGTACTCACGGCCCTCAACTCCTACCCTCACCCCTACATCCAGTTCCGTGATGGTAGTGTCACATGTCTTGATAAGGGCTATGATTACAGCGATGATACCCAGTACCACGGCATCATCGTCACTCGCACCTTGAAGTTCGATGAAGATGGAGTCCCCGACAGCATTACCGGCTATCTCCACTCCCTCACCACCGATTCCGTTCCAATTATGTGGCTCTACGGCAGCCACGACAATCAGAATTGGCATTATCTAGGTCGTTGTGGAGGAATGAAGTCCAGCTACATGGTCAGCAAGAGCTACCGCTATTTCCGCATAGCCCTCTACCTGAAAATGAAGACCATGTCCCAGTACTTCGCCACTCGTCTGGAGGTCATCCGTCGCTTCGGCAAGTTCTAACCCCTCCCGTTCCTAGCGATTCCATCGCTAGTCCCCCCATAAGAAATAGAGCCTTCGCCTCCAGGGTCCACCCCTGTCCAGCGAAGGCTCATCCATAAACACCTAAAAGAAAAAGAATCCCAAGAAAGAAGAGAAAAACGAGAATCCCCTTCTTAAGTAAAGCTAGGTCTTCTCATTGTATAGTTATCCCTGCTCAGCAGGTCACTCTGCACATTCTTGTAGTCAGCCTGTACGCTAGTCGCATACAGCTGCGCCTTCTCCGCATACTGATCCATCAGGAACTGGCTCATCACATAGTCCACGATATACCGGTGCATGTGGCTCTTCAGCGGATCCGTCATAGCAATATTCCAGTTCGGAATCTCCAGGTTCAGTGTCACGGTCTCATAAACATTCTCCTCGCGATCCTGCCCCTTTTTGTTCACTGTGTTGGTAGCCTCAGTCTCCACGCCATCCTTGATGGTAGTCACCACCTCCGTCCATGTGCCATTGTGGTTATCCGTGTAGCTGTACTTCTTCACGCATTCCACCAGTCGTTCCAGGTTGTTGTTGTCCTCAGTTCTACCGGTAGTCAGGTATCTCTGGGCAGCCACCTTCAAGTTACCGATAGCCTCCGTTACGGCACGGTTAATAATACTGCGAGTCTCATCAGAATCAGGACTTTCAATGTTCGCACGAATATCCTGCTGTGCATCATCCACCAGTCCCTGGCTCACTGCGAAGCATCTGGCAAGTACATCATTACAAACCTGCTCCATGCTAAACTTCAAAGTAATCTCTTTTCTATTCATAATTGCAATTATTAATTAGTGAAACATTATCTCAATTCATAGGGCGGTCTTCCACCACTCCAGTCCACATAGTCATGATGAAAATGCTGCGTAGCAGAGTCCTCATGCCGCCCAGAAGCCCTAACACCACTTCCGGCATCCTTCTCTACCCGGTCATCATTTCGAGCCTCAGCAGCCAAAGTATTCCCCACCTTAGCATCAGAATCAGAAAACCGCTCTCCTACAGCAGCGCCATTCTCAACCTTAGCCTCAGCATCAGAAGAACGCTCACCTACAGAAGCACCATTCTCAACCTTAGCCTCAGCATCAGAAAATCGTTCCCCTACAGAAGCGCCATTCTCAACCTTAGCCTCAGCATCAAAAAACCGCTCTCCTACAGCAGCGCCATTCTCAACCTTAGCCTCAGCATCAGAAGAACGCTCACCTACAGAAGCACCATTCTCAACCTTAGCCTCAGCATCAGAAAATCGTTCCCCTACAGAAGCACCATTCTCCTGTTTATGAGAATCATCCTTTCCCCTTGCTAACGCAATCCTTTCAGCACCATTCTTCTCTTCCCCATCCTGATGCCTAGCCTCCTCAGCAAAGCGGAAGTCCTTCTTAAGCAACAACTCCTTGATATCATCAAGATCTTTGGCTCCCATCCCACCATAGTCAGCAGTCTTAATATCCGGGAAATCACTCAACCATCCAGCCATGACGGCATGCACCAGATAGTTCTGAATCTGATTGCTCAGCACACCGCTCAATCTCGGTGGCCAGTTACTATGCGTCCTGATGGTGATAACGTAGTCATCGGCAAGAGCCTGCAGATCAAACAGCCCACTTGTAGCACTCGTAAACCTAGACAGAAAACTCTCCAAGTCAGTAATCGCCTCCCTGTAGTGAATATCCAGCTTACCCTCCTCGCTATCGCTAGCCCAGATTGTCTGAAAATCCACCTCCTGGTTATGCTGCGCGATGGTAGCAGTAAGACCTTCCACCACTCCCATCACGCTTTTCTTAATGATATTAATTGTAATTGTTTTCATTCGCAAATTTCTTTCTGTGCCATAGCCATACGGCCAAGCCTATGATTACTAATATCAGAGCAATGATAGCACCCATGGCAAATTTACCTAGAGTGATATACCTCTGCTCATTCTTCGTCAGCTCCCTGCTCAATACCTGTATAGAGTCCTGCTTCAACCGGATAAGTGAATCCTTCTGCAGGATAAGAGATTGCTGACTATCCACCATTTTCTTCACCACATAGAGCGAATCCTGCAGCCTAGTCACCTCCTTCGATTCCTTGTTGGAAATCACTTCATGCCAGCTTTCCGTCTTGATAGGCTTCCCAGCGGCATCCACCATGGTCGATGTACTGTCCTTGGTATGCGTTGTTTCCCTATAGCTACTCTCCTTCTCCTGCTTCCTCACCTGCGCCATCTGCTCAAATGCAGCCACAAACCGCTCCTGCCAAGTCTGATCCACACCCTTGCTCACGCTGGTGTCCGTAATATAATGGTCCTGCGTCACGGTCTTCGTCCTGCAGCTCGTCAGAAACAGCGTCAGGAAGAACGCCATCCATACAAACAGATACAATATCCAATGTCTTGTTTTCATACGCCATTCAGTTTTATAAGGCCTTCATAGCCCTGGCAAGATACATCTTTCTGCTCGCCAGCCCATTCGTGCCTCCGTTAATCTTCTTCGTAATACTCACCACCTGATCCGCATCAGCCAGCTCATTCAGCCCATGCGTCTCCCAGAACCACATCGTTACATCCACGCAAAGCTCCGGCTCCTCCAGCAGTTCCGGCTTCTCCAATACCGGCTGCATACTGTAAGCCTGAAACTTCGAGTAGTTGCTTCGTCCGGTCAACTGGATGAATCCCCTACCCTTATACTTGGCACCATCACCCTTATGCGTATTACCCAGCATCTTGCCAAGCTCTCCCTTCTCATACTTCAAGAAATAAGAGTCCTTCCCAAGCTCATGGGTATAGATCAGTTCACCACTCTCATGCGCAATCTGGGCGAGAAAGTGCGCCCATCTCAACTTCGTATCAATGTGATACTTCTCAGCCAGCTCGTTGAAGTAAGGCAGATACTTATCCACCCTCTTCCTGGCATTCGGCATGATTTTCAGAATCTGCTCCTTAGTTATTTGCTCCATTTTAATCATTCTGTTTGTTTTTATATTCCTGATAACTTTTGAAATAAGGCAAGTCTTCAATAAACTTGGCCGATAGAATGTAATACAGGAAATCCACCAGTTTATACCAGGTAGTTCCCTTCTTCAAGATGCTCCTCCAGTTCTTCAAGATATTCGTCCCGAAGAAATAGGTAGTAGCCCAACAGACATATTGCACCGCACTAATAGATTTGTGCTCACAGTGCAGCCACCGCCCCAGAACAAAGATACTCACCACGATCACAAAAAAGATTGCCGCCATCACAAAGCACATGCCAGCCTTCTTCCAGTCCCATTTCTCACCATTAAACCTAGCCGCCACCAGTCCGAACAGAAAGTTCAACCCCAGCAGAAGCAACATGGCATAGATAAAATCCATAATCGGGCTGAGCATAGCAAGCACCGCCCCCACTGCCATCACAACATAACCTCTAATATCATTCATGTTTAATTCGTTTAGCGCCCCACAACATTATGAAGACACTGCAAATTTAACCCATCCTCCCCAAACCATATTGATAAATAGCGGAATCTGAACGAAAAAAGAGAATACAAGCCCCAAATTTAGCCTGCATTCTCTTTTTTTCTGATAGTTTTCTTTTATATCTTAGGTATTATGGATTTTCCCACAAAGTTTAGTGATTGAAGTACCCCCAGGCTTTACACTTGCCATAAGGGTTATCATCATCCCTCAGCCAGTTCACGGCAAGATCCACCATCCGGTCCATCATCTGCTCCTCGCTGTCCTCCGGAAACCATTTCTTCATAAGGTTATAGTTGTCCGAATAGATCATATTCAGCACCACGGCAAAATCCCATTGGTTGTATGGTCGAATCTCGTCCTTCACCGTCTCATAGATCTCCTGAGTCTTGGCTGCGGTATAGTAAGGAGCACGATGCTCTACATCATTGCCATCCTCAAACACCATCTTCCTGATCTGAGCCTCAGCAAAGAAGTCGTTGAAGTGGCCGTTACCCACTACTCCATAAATCTCCTTATACAGTTTCAGGAGATCATCTTCATCGGCATGCATCGCCACAAACTTGCCGATGATCTTGGTTACCTGCACCATCTGTTCCGGTGTTGCATCACTCTGATATTTTGTAATAAGTTCCACTAAGTTCATACTATACCTGTTTTTGTGATTTAACGAATTTGAAAATCTCATCCAGCTTGTTTTCCATCTTGTCGAGTCGCTGGTTAGTTCTCTGCTGGTCACGAAACGAAGTGTCCAGTTCTGAGAGAAGTTGATCACAGTCCTTTACGGTCTGCTCGAAATCCGGCATCTTATTGATGATGTCGTTGGCTTGGTTCTTCAATGCGTTCACCTCGTTGATGATACTCTCCTTGCTACAGGAGATTACAAGGGTGTCGCTGTATGCTGTTTGCTCAGTATCAACTACCGAATAGGTTGACTGCTTTCCGTCTTCCGTCTGAATATTCACCTTCACGTTCATGGCGCCAAAGTTTGGCATGCCAGGCATCTGGGGCATCATGTTGGGCTTGCTACCACTAATATCTGGGCTTGGAGCATTCATCACTTTACCCTGCTTGAATTTTCTTGTTGCCCGGTCAAACAAAAAAACCGGGAAACCTGCCTTTAAATCTTTAAATATCATAATCGTATCGTTTTAAATGGATAATGCGAGGGAAACGATGGCTTACACACCATCCACCATTTCCCTCTATAATGATACTAAGCTGTAGTCAATGCTACGGTCAGACTGTCAAATATGCTCAGGCCTCTAGCCTTTCCGCATACCACATCGTTAGCCTTTTGCGTTCTGCCCACACTGGCGATAGTTACAGCCGTTGGCAGTGCTGTCTGCCCTTGGAAGGCTGCTACCCATCTTTCCGTGTAAATCAAAGGCTGTGCTCTCATCACGTTTCTGTTGCCTATTACAGGCGAAATGATGGAGATTGTCGCCACGATAGGCACAAACACCGTTGTGCCATTCAGGATAGGCTGCTCATAACTGTAGGTTATGCTTGCCTGTGGCTGCACGCTGCCATTCACGCAATAAGGTCTGCAAAGCTTCTCATTGTAAGTAGCTAAAACTGAAACTTGGTTGGCTACCAATGCTGTAGTAGCCAAGCCCACTGGAGAAATCTTGTTCATACCACTACGCTTCTGTTTCATTCTTTACTCTTTTTTACTGATAGCCACCTGCTACGCCTGCGCCACATCCGCAACCGCCATTCATCAGATTGGCAAGGTAGATGTTCTGCTGCAACTGAGAGTTCTTGAACTTAAGGTCCTGAATCTCGTTGGCTTGCTCCTGGCTCCAATGTCCATTCAACGTGTCAATGATACGCTGAGTGTTTGCATTGCCAGCATTGATGATGTCACAAGTCTGTCGCTGAGTCTCATAGGCAACATTGCTGAAACCACGCTCAACACCAGTGCTAATGTAGTCAAAGTTACGCTGCATCGCTGATGTCAAGTCACAGAAACCCTTCTGCGTAGAATACTGGATGTCCTTCTGACCCAACTGATTTTCGTAACCCATCTTGATGATGTTCTGCTGCGTCTGGCAGCAGCAATCCTTAAGCGCAATTGTCATCTGCAAGTCACCCTGCGAGATAGCGTTGATTACTCGCTCTGCCGAGAATCCTACCTGACCGCCAAGCTGCTGGATGCCTGCCTGGATGCCACAGATAGAGTTCTGCAGGGCGTTGAAGTCACAGTTCAGATTGCTTGCCAACATCTTAAGGTCGTTGCCGTTACCCTGGATGGCACCCATCAGCAAGTTACTGTTCTGGTTGTCTGCCATCTGGTTACGCAAGCTCTCGATTTGGCTCTGAATCTCCGCACGCTGCACGTCTGCGCCATTGTCACGATTGTTCCAGTCTGCACCATACATATAGCGCATCATGCCCATCATCATCATGTAGGCAAACGGATTGTTCCACATGTCATCATCGTCACGGTTGCGCATCATAGCTGCCATTGCCAAAGGATTGCCGTCACGATTTGCCATCGCTCCAAGCAAACCACCCATCATTGCATCGTTGCAACAAGAGGTAGTCTTAATTACTTCTTCTGCCATAATAATTCCTAAAGTAATAAAAGTTGTACATTTTGTTTATTCACACATGTAACCGATTACGTGTGCAAAGATACGAGGAATTGGCAAGTTCTTAGATAACTCTGTCACACTTTCTTTAATTGTCTGTTTTCCAAAGACTTAATGTGACATAGACCCATATCAAAAAAAGAGAAGCCTCTTCTGCTTCTCTTCTTTATATTAAGTTCCCATTATAATTTTTACTATTTTATATACGATAATAAACACTATCATAAGTAGAATTAGTATTTTCAACCATTTAGGATCATCATCCATATATCCATTCTTCATCATATATAAGAAAGTTATGATATACAGAACCGTTCCTAGTTTTACAAGAAATATCAAAATGTCCATAGCTATTTTCTTTTCAATCTTTTCTTGATAAACTCTCTAACATCCCATTTCTTGAAGAAATGAGAATGGTCCCCAGCGTTCCCCACGCTCTCCAGCTCACCATCAGCGATAGCCCTTCTTAGGGTAGATTCGCTGATATGTGCCTCTTTCTTCACCTGCCCGGCAGTCATATAAGGATTCAGCATGTCAGGAATCTGCTCACAAAGATTGTCCAGATCTTCATCGCTCATACCGCAAGCCGTAACCTTCTCCCCATTCTTCTGCTGTTCTGCAGCCTTAAAGCATGCATCGCTCAGCGACTTCAAAGCCGTGCCGAGTATCTTATAACTTAGTATCTTTCCCATATTTATGCGCAAATTTTACGTCCTAGGTTCGTTTCATTAACAAACATTTTAGCAAAGCTACACAAATAGAATATAGCTGTCACGACCATGACCGTAAAGCAGGAATCCACCATATCATTAGTTGTGTACCAACTCCACTCTACAATATGAGCCGCATTGATGCCTAAGAAGTACATAAATGGAATGCGATACAGCAGGCACAAGAAGAAAAATCTACTTGCCAGTATCGTCACCATCGGCAGAATATAGACCATGAAATAAATAAAGATATAGCAAGGCATATTTTCATTATAGGGGATAAACATCTCACGGGGATGCAGAGAGAACTCCCATATTCCATAAGCGTGAAAGCACATAATAATGATAGGCACATACTTGCAGAACCAGCGGAAGAACTTCAATATTCTTCTGCTATACCGATTACCATACTTCTTAAGCATATCCATCAGTTCTGTAACATCTACGTCCTTTATCAACCGTTGGACTTCGGCTTCTTGTTCTTGTGTCATATAACCTCCCTTTTTGTCAGTTGTTGATGCAATTATAGTTCTTAAAAGAAAGAATTTGTCGCAAAATTACAACTTTTTGCACAATTCTGTTCATTTTGCGCAATATTTTATAGTTAAAATTTGCTAAAGTAACAATTTGAAAGCAATAACCACCAATTAATCACATAATCGAGTAGGAGAAAAACGAAGTAGTTTTTCTCCTACTTTCGTTTTCCGACC